>Ga0210112_1000120_pt1 | contig 21307 bp, 19 predicted proteins | sample Joice_ThreeSqC_D_FD_184875 | JGI IMG/M metagenome (GOLD analysis project Ga0210112, IMG submission 184875) | Wetland microbial communities from San Francisco Bay, California, USA, that impact long-term carbon sequestration - Joice_ThreeSqC_D2... | ecosystem: Environmental > Aquatic > Marine >... | reverse complement strand
AAGGGTCCGCCTCAGGCGGATCGATGAGGTTTAAAAGCGCAGCGTACACGCAGTACGTGAGCATTTTAAACCGAATCGCAACGCAGCCATTGGACGTAAAATGCATTTTTGAAACAGCTTCTAAAAAAAGCTAGCATTCTTCGTTGTCAAATACTGCCTCGCTGCGCCATTTGCCCACCCTCATCCAGCCGTCCCTTCGTTCTTCACGTCTTCTTCTTTCTTCTATCTGGCGTCTTTCCTTACCGCCCCTTTTAAAATATTTTGAACAGAAGGTGACGCGCTTATCTCCATCAGAACGCCGTTCAACCGGTGATCGCCTGGCCCAGTAGTCTTCCAGTATAAGTTTGAGATCGAATTTCCTGTTTCGTTTCAAGTTGTCCATGCCGGATTCCTCTTTATATCACATTCGATGTAACGGAATTTATAGGATAATATGTTTATTATGTCAATTAGTTTTTATCAAAACTTTGATAATCAACCAATTGAGGCATAGTCCGGCATTCATCAGTTGAATATTTTGCTTGCCAAAACTTCAACGGTTCTGGTATAAGGTTTACGTTATACAGGACGTTTAGTAGATGAGCCGCATTCATTGTTTCGAGGAGTCTAAACCGGGCTGATCTTCAGGTCGTCTAAATTAGTAGGCGCATCAATTATGGTGCGGGGGGCTGTTTTGCAAGCCTTAAAAAGTATGAACCAGAAAAGGAGGAAAGCGTATGAAAAGATTTAAACTTATTTCACTAGTGGTTGCTGCCGTATTTTTAGTTACGGCCGGACTTGCCGTGGCCGGGACCCTGCAAGATGTCAAAGCCAAGGGCTATATATCGGTCGGTGTCAATGAAGGCCTGTTCGGGTTCTCCAAACCGGATGAAAAAGGGGTTTGGCGCGGACTGGATGTCGACACCGCCCGGGCGATCTCGGTAGCGGTGTTTGGTGATCCGGACAAATTAAAATTTGTACCGTTAACAGCTAAAACCCGTTTTACCGCCCTGCAGTCCGGTGAAATCGACGTGCTGACACGCAATGCCACCCAGACATTGACCCGTGAAACCGCCCTGGGCCTGGATTTTGCCCATGTGAACTATTATGACGGTCAGGGCTTTTTAGTGCCTAAAAAACTGGGTATCAAAAGCGCCAAGGAACTCAACGGCGCCACGGTATGCGTGCTGCCGGGTACCACCACCGAACTTAATGTGGCGGATTATTTCAGGGCCAACGGCATGAAGATGAGCCCGGTGGTTATTGAGAGCACCCCCGAGCTGGCGAAAGCTTTTTTTGCAGGACGCTGCGACGTCCTGACCTCGGATGCCTCCCAGCTGGCTTCGACCCGTTCCGTTGCACCCAAGCCGGACGATTACGAAATTCTGCCGGAAATCATCTCCAAGGAACCCCTGTGCCCGGCCGTTCGCCACGGAGACGACCAATGGTATGATATTGTTAATTTTTCCGTGCTTGCCATGATTGAAGCCGAAGAACTGGGAATTACCTCCCAGAACGTCGATGAAATGCTTAAAAGCCAAGATCCCAAAATTCAGAGATTTTTAGGCGTCAACGCGGGCAATGGTGAAGCCCTGGGGCTTGATGAAAAATGGGCTTACAATATTGTTAAAATGGTTGGTAACTACGGTGAGGTCTTTGAACGCAATGTCGGTGTCAATACGCCTTTGAAAATTGCGCGTGGGTTAAATGCACAGTGGACCAACGGCGGGCTGATGTACGCCCCTCCGTTCAAGTAAACCTTCGGTAAAAAAAAGGTGCCACGCCTGGTGGCACCTTTTTTATTCTTCAAGACAACAACGCTAACGATCTAGATCGGTTGTCAAAAAAACCGTTCCGTAATTCGAACGTTTTTTTCTACAACCCCTTATACCAGCCTTCCTTATTTCGGAACTTATTTTTGAAGAGCAGTATAAGGTTGATCCAGACCGGTATTTTCTGCAAGTGACAGGCGTATGACCAGAGAAAGCGCAGGCCCAAAGCCAAGCCCCCGGACGGATAAGATCGCGTTCTGGTATGATCCGAAGAAGCGATCCGTTCTATATCAGCTGGGCGTGCTTGCAATGGTGGGGCTGCTGGGATATTACCTGGTTTCCAACACCCTGACCAACCTTGAGAGACAAAACATTGCCACCGGTTTCGGATTTCTTGAAAAGGAAGCTTCCTTTGAAATAGGCGAATCCGTTATACCCTATTCGGCCGCCAATAAATACGCACGTGCATTACTGGTGGGTGTTCTGAATACACTGCTGGTTTCTTTTATCGGCGTCATCCTGACGGTTATCCTTGGCACGCTTATCGGAATTCTGCGTTTATCTTCGAACTGGCTGGTATCGAAACTGGCTTCGGCATATATTGAAGTCTTCCAGGACATACCTGTGCTATTGCAGTTATTTTTCTGGTATGCTTTCTTTTATGAAGTCCTGCCACCGCCCCGGCAGGCCATTATTCCTTTTACCGGTGTCGTGCTGAGCAATCGTGGCCTAGCTTTGGCCATCCCTGAATCCCATCCCGCTCATTTTTATATGCTCATCGCTTTTCTGGCCGGATGTCTGATTGTATATTTTCTGCGTCGCTGGGCCCGCAAGCGACAGGCCAGAACTGGACTGCCTTTTCCCGTTTTCCGTGTATCAATAGGCATTCTGATTGCATTTCCGCTTTTGGCCTGGCTGGCAGGAGGGGCGCCGACAGCGATGAGTGTTCCCGTACTCAGGGGCTTCAATTTTGTAGGGGGGCAGAATGTCAGCCCTGAATTCACCGCCCTGTTGCTGGGGCTGGTGCTATACACAGCTGCCTTCGTCGCCGAAGTGGTGCGGGCCGGTATCCAGTCTGTGAGCAAAGGGCAGACGGAAGCGGCCATGTCCATCGGACTGAAACCAGCCCAGGTTCTTAATCTGGTGATTTTGCCCCAGGCCTTAAGAGTGATCATACCGCCGTTGACCAGCCAGATGTTGAACCTGACTAAAAATAGCTCGCTGGCCGTGGCCATCGGCTATCCCGATTTTGTGTCAGTTGCCGGTACGGCCATCAATCAAACCGGGCAGGCAATTGAAGGGGTCGCAATGATCATGTTTGTTTATCTTTGTTTCAGCCTTTCGACCTCAGCCTTTATGAATTGGTACAATAAAAAAGTTGCGCTGGTGGAACGCTAGAACCCCAGGAAAAAGTGATAGTATGCAAGCTATTGATCACCAAAAACTTGCCAATGAAATAAAACCGCCGGTAACCCATGTGGGGGCGCTGGGATGGATTAGAGCCAATCTGTTTAAGGGTTGGTTAAATTCCTGCCTGACCATCATTTCCGTCTATCTTCTTTGGCTTATCATCCCGCCCCTGTTTCGCTGGGCTTTTGTAGACAGTCTCTGGTTTTCAACCGGAGCGCAGTGCCAGCAGAGCTCGGGTGCCTGCTGGTCGGTTATAACCGCCAACATCAGATTTATCACATTCGGATTTTTTCCTTATAAACAGCAATGGCGGCCATTTGTGGCAATCATATTGCTGGTATGTTTGCTGTTTTACAGTCAAAACAGAAATCATTGGAAAAAACCGTTGGCCTACGCCTGGGTCCTGGGTCTCGGCCTGATGGGCCTGCTGATGAAGGGAGGGCTTTTTGGCTTAACGTCTGTGGAAAGCTCACAATGGGGCGGCATACCATTAACGCTTTTGTTATCCATTTTTGGCTTAACCGCCGCTTACCCTCTTGGGGTTATTTTGGCCCTGGGCCGCAAATCTAAAATGCATATCGTTAAGTCACTTTGCGTGCTGTATATTGAACTCATTCGAGGGGTCCCGCTCATCAGTCTGCTGTTCATGTCATCGGTGGTGTTTCCCTTATTTTTTCCCGAGGGTTTTAGCATCAATGCCATCATTAGGGCCCAGGTTGCCATCATTCTTTTCACGGCAGCCTATATTGCCGAGGTGGTTCGCGGGGGATTGCAGGCCATCCCTCGCGGGCAGTATGAGGCGGCCGAATCCCTGGGGTTGAATTATTATTTAACCATGCGGTTGATCATATTGCCCCAGGCCCTCAAAATCGTGATTCCGCCATCCGTCAGTATTTTGATTTCGGCCTTCAAAGATACATCCCTGGTTGTTATCATTGCTCTTTTTGATTTTCTCAAAACCACTAAAACCGTAATATCCGATCCGCAGTGGATGGGATTTTCAGCCGAAGCCTATATTTTTGCCGCATTGGTCTATTTTCTATGCTGTTTTTTCATGTCCAATTACAGCCGGCGGTTGGAACGCGAGCTGGAAACAGGGCATTAGACTCATTTTCTGGCAACGAGTTGCTGGAAAATGAAGGTTTCAGGTGTCAGGTGGCAGTGCTGCAGTTCCCTGACACCTGAAACCTGACACCTGAAACCAAAGAATGTGTTATGCAACAATTGGTTTCGCACGGTAGTTATATTTTTTCTGGACTTTTTACAAACCAAACAAGTGAGAAACCCTATGAACACTCAATCGCCCCCAAAAGATGCAATTGCCTTGAACGGCGAAACCATCATCGAAATAGTTGAAATGCATAAGTGGTATGGCGAGTTTCACGTTCTGCAAGACATCAACCTCACCGTTCAAAAACAGGAACGGATTGTTATTTGCGGACCCTCCGGATCCGGGAAGTCAACCCTGATCCGGTGTATCAACCGCCTTGAAGAGCACCAGCGGGGCCATATTATCGTGGACGGGATGGAGCTTACCAATGATTTAAAAAATATCGAAAAAATCCGGGCCGAAGTCGGCATGGTTTTTCAGCATTTTAATTTATTTCCCCACCTGACCATTCTGGAAAACCTGACCCTTGGTCCCATTTGGGTCAGGAAAGTCCCCAAAAAAGAAGCCGAAGAAACGGCCATGTATTATCTGGAAAAGGTTCAAATTGCCGAACAAGCCAAGAAATATCCGGGGCAGCTTTCCGGAGGCCAGCAGCAGAGAGTTGCCATCGCCCGCAGTCTCTGCATGTCACCGAAAGTCATGCTTTTTGACGAGCCGACCTCCGCCCTTGACCCGGAGATGATCAAAGAGGTGCTGGACGCCATGATTGAACTGGCCCGGGAAGGCATGACCATGATTGTGGTGACCCATGAAATGGGATTTGCCAAGAGTGTGGCCCACCGGGTGCTTTTTATGGATTTTGGTCAAATAGTAGAAGGAAACACGCCGAACGAATTTTTTGATAATCCGCAGCATGAGCGGACCAAGTTATTTCTTAGCCAGATCCTGCACTAATCCTCTGCAGTCTCAAAAAGCGGGAAATCCCCAATGTCGTGGATGCCCTGTACTGCAAAAATGGTTAAAAAGGTCCAGCGTTTGAACCCTGAACCCCGAACCTTTGAACCTCTCTTACCTAAAACTTGACCTTGATATCTTGACCCAAAGTCTGGTATTTCCATTTATACCGCTTTCAAAAATAAGATCCTAAATACGGAAGGTTGGTATAAGTGGTTGTAGCAAAAAAACGTTTGAATAGCGGAACGTTTTTTTAACAACCGCTATAATAATACTTGTTGCAGATTTTGTGCAGTTGTTCTCTATCCACATCCAAACTCAGGTCAAAAATGAAACCCATCGTTGCCATAATCGGTCGCCCCAATGTGGGCAAATCGACCTTGTTTAATCGTATTACCCGCACCAAAGACGCGCTGGTGGATAATTTCCCGGGCGTTACCCGGGATCGGCATTACGGGGATGCAAATTGGAATGATGTTGAATTTACCCTGGTCGATACCGGTGGTTTTACCGCTGGAGAGGATTTTGCAGATGAAATCCGGTTTCAGGTGCACCAGGCTATTGAAGATGCCGATGTGATCCTGTTGCTGTTCGACGGGAAAGGGGGAATTTCTCCCTTTGATAATGATATACTGAACCTGTTGCGCAATATCGATAAACCGATCTTCTATGCCGTCAACAAAATAGACGGTGCCGGGCAGGAGATTTACCTCTCAGAATTTTATCAACTGGGGCTGGAAACTCTTTATCCGGTGTCTGCCGAGCACCGTTACGGCCTTACGGATCTTCTTGACGAACTGGCCAGGGTTCTGTCCGGATTGGCCCCCGACCCTCACGACAACCCGGACGAAGATATGATCCGCCTGGCTGTTGTGGGACGACCCAATGTGGGCAAATCTTCCCTGATTAACCGGATTTTGGGCCAAAACCGCCTGCTGGTCAGCGATATTCCAGGCACCACCCGGGATGCCATCGATTCGGTATGCAAATCAAACGGTAAATCCTACCTGCTTGTGGATACCGCCGGAATTCGCCGAAAAGGGAAAGTATCCAGGAGGCTTGAAAAGTTCTCCGTCATCAAAGCTCTGAAGAGCCTGGAGCGATGTGACGTGGCGCTTATTGTCATGGATGCGAAAGAGGGCGTTACCGACCAGGATATCAGCATTGCCGGCTATGCCTATGACCGCGGATGCGGCTGTATCATGTTGATAAATAAATGGGATCTGGTTGAAAAAGATAGTAAAACCGTCAAAGCATATTACGAACGGCTGGAGGACCAGGCCAAATTTCTCAGCTTTGCGCCTGCCATGACCATATCGGCCCTCAACGGCCAGCGGGTTTCAAAAATATTTAAATTGGTTGAGGAGGTTTATGATCAGTATGTGCATCGTATCTCTACCGGTCAGTTAAATAAAATCATGGAGAAGGCCATTGAAAAAAATTCGCCTTCACTGCATCGAGGGCAGCGCATAAAATTTTACTATGCGGCTCAGATATCTACCAGACCCCCCACCATCGTTTGTTTTGTCAACTACCCCCAGGCGGTCCATTTTTCTTACAAACGATACCTGCTCAACCAGTTGCGGGAAGAAAGCGGTCTGGACAAAACACCGATCAGGATGATTTTCAGACAGCGGGAAGGCAAGCACGCCAGGCAACGAAAAAAATGAGAAAATTGTCGGTAATGCTGCGGTAGGGAGCTTTTCAAAGGTTATTTGGAATCACGGCCTGGCGTGAGCGCTGCGCTTTAGGATCTCCGCCTGCGGCGGATCGAGGAGCGGCCTTGCGGCCTTGAGGCTGGAGGCCACACGACCATGTTAGAGGTGGGAGGAGCGCTTCGCTTTAGGTTTGAGGCCAAAAAAAATCGGGCCATATTTGCCTTAAACCTCAGACCTCCAACCTCAAACAGCCGAAGGCATTGCCTCCTGCCTCTAACCTAAAGCCCCGCAGGGGCGCTCCTCAAACATAGCGCAGTCATTGCGATAGGTGCTCCTCTAGTTTGCCGGAGGCGAGCGGAACTTAAATTCCGAAGGAATTTAATATGGACATTTTCGATTATCATGCTCAAAAAGCTTCGGACGCCACCCGGCCCCTTGCAGAACGGATGCGACCGAGGGACCTGGATGAGTTTGTGGGACAGCGCCAGGTGGTGGCTGCGGGAAGCATTATTCGCACTGCCATTGAGCAGGATCGTATTTTTTCCATGATTCTCTGGGGGCCGCCGGGCTGCGGTAAAACCACCTTGGCCAGAATCATCGCCTCAGATACCCGTTCGTTCTTTGTTCATTTTTCGGCGGTGCTCTCCGGTGTAAAAGAAATACGTGGGGTAATTGCCGAGGCTCAAAATCAGCAAAAGCTTTACCGCAAGAAAACGATTCTATTCGTCGATGAAATTCACCGCTTCAACAAGTCCCAGCAGGATGCATTCTTGCATCATGTGGAAAGCGGTCTGATCACGCTGATCGGCGCCACCACCGAAAATCCGTCCTTTGAAGTGATCTCACCGCTGCTGTCCAGATGCCGGGTAATAACCTTGAAAATGCTCACCGGCGAAGATATTGCTGCGATCATTAACAATGCGATCAAAGATTCCGAAAGGGGGCTTGGCGCTTTGAATCTTGTGCTTGAAGCCGATGCCCTTTCCCATTTAGTCCATATCGCCGACGGTGATGCCAGGATGGCTTTAAACAGTCTTGAGGTTGTTGCCTCTTTGATGGAAAACAAAAGGGATCCTTCTGGAAAGGATCAACCGCCGGTCATTTCGTTGGAAGACCTGGAGCGCGCGTTGCAGAAAAAAGCGCTGGTATATGATAAATCCGGTGAAGAGCACTACAACATCATTTCGGCGTTTCACAAAAGCCTGCGGGGAAGTGACCCGGATGCCGCGCTTTACTGGCTGGAAAGGATGCTTGCGGCGGGCGAAGATCCCCTGTACATCGCCCGCCGAATGGTCCGATTTGCTTCGGAAGATATCGGCAATGCCGATCCCCAGGCATTGACCTTGGCCATGAGCGCCATGCAGGCCTTCCAGTTTCTGGGACACCCGGAGGGCGAGCTGGCTCTTGCCCAGGCAGTTGTATTTTTAGCAACAGCCCCCAAGAGCAATAGCATCTATTCAGCCTACGGCAAGGTGCAGGAAGCCGTTCGCAAGGCCGGCTCATTGCCGGTTCCGCTTCACATCCGCAATGCGCCGACCCGGCTGATGAAAGATTTGGGCTACGGCAAAGATTACAAATATGCCCATGACTACAAGGATGCCTTCGTGCCGCAGGATTATTTGCCGGATGAACTCAAAGGCCGGTTGTTTTACGCCCCCACCGAGCGCGGCCATGAGAAGGTCATCAAGCAGCGTCTGGACAAATGGAGAAATCTGCGCGATAGACATGTTCAGGATTCAAGAAAAGATCGTGATAAATAATTTTGAAACCTAAAATAAAGCCTATTGGTGCTTGGAATTTTCATGAATATGTTATACACACCAGTTCTGAAATTTGTTGCTAAATATAAGAGGAGGTATTGACCATGAGAGATGTGGTTGTTGTCAGCGGAGCCCGAACTGCTATCGGTGGCTTTGGAGGCGGTTTGATGAATGTGCCGGTTATTGACCTGGGAGCTGTTGTGATGAAAGATGTGTTGAAACGGATAAATTTAAGGCCGGTTGCCGGGGCAACAGCAAAGGAATTTGCGCCGGATAAGCTAAAAGACCGGGGGATTACAGATCTTGAAAAAAAATCCTATGATTGGGGTGACGACGCGGCTGAAGTTACGATTGACGAGGTGATCATGGGCAATGTCCTCCAGGCGGGCCAGGGTCAAAATCCCGCCAGACAGGCTATGATTGGCGGCGGAATCCCCAAGGAAACACCGGCGGTTAGCATCAACAAAGTTTGCGGTTCGGGGCTCAAAGCCATTGCATTGGGGGCATCAGCAATTATGATCGGATCGGCTGATGTCATCCTGGCCGGTGGCATGGAAAATATGAGTCAGGTCCCTATGGCATTGCCGAAGGCACGCTGGGGTCACCGAATGGAGTTAACCGGGGTCGGGGATATCTATGACTTGATGGTATTTGACGGACTTTATGAAATATTTTACGGATATCATATGGGCGTAACCGCCGAAAATATTGCCGACATGTATGGCATCAGCCGGCAGGAGCAGGATGAACTGGGTGTATTAAGCCATAACCGGGCTAAATCCGCTATGAATGCGGGGCTATTTGCCCGGGAGATCGCGCCGGTGACTATCAAGACCCGCAAGGGTGACACTGTTTTTGACACCGATGAGCGCCCCATGGACACTGACCTGGAAAAAATGGGCAGATTACGACCGGCCTTTAAGAAAGACGGCACAGTTACGGCTGGTAATGCTTCAGGAATCAATGATGCCGCGGCCGCGGTTTTATTGATGAGTGCCGATAGAGCTGCCGAGCTCGGGCTTGAGCCGATTGTTAAAATTAAGACCTTTGCCGCCGGCGGGGTTGACCCGGCCTATATGGGCTTGGGCCCGGTTCCTGCGGTCAGGAAGGCACTCAAAACAGCCGGCATGACCCTAGACGATATCGACATGATCGAATTGAACGAGGCCTTTGCCTCCCAGGCCATCGGCTGCATGCGGGAACTCGGAATTGAAAATGACCGTCCCAACGAGCTTGGCAGCGGTATATCACTCGGGCATCCCATCGGTTGTACCGGTGCGCGGCAAATGGTTACCGGAATGAACCATATGCGGCGCCAGGGTTACAACACCGGTATAATTTCCATGTGCATCGGTGGCGGCATGGGGATGGCCATGATAATTGAGAAATAAAGGTTTCAGGTGTCAGGTTTCAGGATTCGAAGGCTCAGAGGTTCAGGATAGAAGGTTCAGGGTTAATGTAACAGCGAACCGTAGAACCGCAGAATATCGAATATCGAATGTTGAAGGGTGGTTTCGCTCCGCTCAGTCTGTTTTATAAAAGTGACAGAATTCATTCCTTCGATATTCGACATTCATGATTGGATATTCAATATTCGTAATTATAAACCTCTGAACCCAGAACTTTGAACCTTTTTTAATTTTTTTCTTTACTTTATTTTCAATTATTGCTAATACTTATTTGAATTTTTGGATGCTTTACACCATTGATATTGTTGAGCGATAATCTTTGGTTTTGAGGGGATCATTGATGGAGGAGGGATACTGGGATGAGTGTTAGTCGAAAATTGGGGATATTGGTATTTTTTGGCGTGCCGGCTATTATCGGCGGAGGAATTACCTACAGTATATTTCACGGCGGTTATCTACCGGTGCTTGTTTATGAGGTTGTTCTATTGTCGATCGCCGGGGTTTTTCTCAGCAAGTAATATTCGTCCACCCTTGATTTTAAAATACCTATTTGATTATCGCCACGGCCCAGACCTGTTGCTCACGGGTTGAATTAGCCGTGGCTTTTTATTAGGGCGGATTGGAAAAGCATTGGGACACCCACCATTGGGGGAGGTAATTTGAGCCCATCATCATCGCGTGATCGTATTTTATGGTTTTTCCTGGCCTTATTTCTGATATCCTGTTTGCTGCTGGGCTGGCTTCTGTGGCCGTTTTTTTCTGTAATCGTTTTGGCCATTGTCATTACGGGGGTCTTTAATCCGGTTTACCGGATGTTGAGTCGAAAATTGAACCCGACCCTTTCGTCTTTGATAACCTGTGTTATTATATTTTTCGTTCTTTTCATTCCGGTATCCATTTTTGTGGGCATTTTGGCCAATGAAGCCTATGATCTGTATTTAACAGCCAAAGGTGCGGTATTGAGCAATCCAATCAAGGAGTTGCTCGAAAATAGCAAAATCGTTGATAAAATAAACGAAATCCTGATGAACTTCGGGGTAAATATCACCGGTGATGAACTCAACAAAGCAGTCGCCGAATTTGGCAGGGCCGTAGGACTATTTCTCTACCAGCAGGCAACCTCCATGACGGCCAATATCGTCAACTTTGTGGCGAACTTCTTTTTTATGCTTTTGATTGTTTTTTATCTTTTGATCGACAACCAGCGCCTGGTGTCCTTCATCGTCGGATTGTCTCCTCTGCCGGATGATCAGGATGAAAAACTGATTCAGAAGTTTAAGGACATGGGCGGTGCCATCCTGCTTGGCAATGGTCTGGGCGGATTAATCCAGGGAACTCTTGGCGGAATTGTTTTTGCGTCCTTCGGTTTCAGATCGCCGTTTCTCTGGGGGCTGATCATGGCGGTGCTCGCATTTTTGCCGATTGTCGGCGTCGGGGCCGTTTTCCTGCCGGCGGCGCTCTATTTGATTTTGCAGGGACGATTGGCGGCCGGCATCTTTTTTGTTGTTTTTTACGTCCTGCTTTCGGGAGGAATCGAATACCTTTTCAAACCTAAACTGGTGGGAAAGCGCGTTCAGATGCACACCCTGCTGGTATTTCTTTCGATAATCGGGGGCTTGAAGCTTTTTGGAATCCTGGGAATTATATACGGTCCACTGGTGGTAACGGCGTTTTTAACTTTAACGGATATTTACGAATCCAGTTATCGGGGTATCGTTGAACCCCGTTCTGAGTGAAATCTTTATTTGTCAAATAACCATTAACAAATAACTTCTCAAAACCGGGAGTTGAAATGATTCAAAACGAACAAACGAGTGAAATCAGCATCGAAAAGGAGATGAAAAAGTCCTATCTCGATTATGCCATGAGTGTCATTATCGGCCGAGCGTTACCGGACGTCCGCGACGGGCTTAAACCTGTCCACCGGCGCGTGCTGTTTGCCATGCGGGAACTCAACAACGATTGGAACAAGGCTTATAAAAAATCTGCCCGCATTGTTGGTGATGTGATCGGAAAATATCATCCCCATGGTGATACAGCTGTATATGATACGATTGTGCGTCTGGCCCAGGATTTTTCGATGCGCTACCCCCTGGTAGACGGACAGGGAAATTTTGGCTCTGTAGACGGAGACCGGCCGGCTGCCATGCGCTACACTGAAATTCGTATGCAGCGCCTGGCCCACCAGATGCTCGAAGACCTGGATAAAGAGACGGTGGATTTTGTGCCGAACTATGACGAATCGCTCAGCGAACCCTCGGTGCTGCCCTCCAAAATTCCTTGTCTTCTGATTAACGGCTCATCCGGAATCGCCGTTGGAATGGCCACCAATATCCCGCCGCATAATCTTTCTGAAGTGACTGATGCCATTAAGGCCATTATCGATAACCCCGGGGTCACCTGGAATGAGTTGATGCAATATGTCCCCGGTCCTGATTTTCCCACCGGTGGCATTATATACGGAACGAATGGAATTAAGGAAGCGTATAAAAACGGTCGCGGGATCTTTAAAATCAGAGCCCGGGTCGTTGTTGAAAAGGACAAGCGCACCCAGAGTGAAACCATCATCGTTACGGAATTGCCCTACCAGGTCAATAAAGCCAAGCTGGTTGAGAAAATTGCGGAGCTTGTCCGAGATAAGCATATCCAGGGCGTAAAGTTTGTCCGGGATGAATCCGACCGGGAAGGCATGCGCGTGGCGGTGGGGCTTAAAAAAGACCAGATTGCCGGGGTAGTCATCAATCAACTCTATAAAATGACCCGCATGGAAAGCACTTTCGGGGTCATTTTTCTGGCAATCGTCAAAAACCGTCCCGAATTTCCTTTAAGTTGAGAAGTTCGGGACGGTTTTTGACGATTGCACTTTCGGGGTCATTTTTCTGGCAATCGTCAAAAACCGTCCCGAACTTCTCAACTTAAAGGAAATTCTGGAACACTTTATTGTGCATCGCAAAGAAATTGTCATCCGTCGGACCCGCTTTGAATTGAAAAAAGCCGAAGAACGGGCCCATATCCTGGAGGGGCTCAAAATTGCCCTTGACAACCTGGACGATGTAGTGGCCCTGATTCGAAAATCCCAGTCACCCGCAGAGGCCAAAGAACAGTTGATTCAACAATACAGCCTGACACCAATTCAGGCCCAGGCAATCCTGGATATGCGCCTGCAGAGACTCACGGGCCTTGAGCGCGAGAAGATAGTGGAAGAATATAAAAATTTGCTTAAAGATATTGCCCGCTTCCAAGAGATCCTTGCCAATGAAAGACTGGTTCTCAACATTATTAAAGATGAACTCACCGAGATACAAAGTATATACGGTGATCCGCGGAAAACAGAACTTGTCGAGCATACCAAAGAAATTACCATCGAAGACATGATCGTCGAAGAGGATATGGTCGTCACCATTTCCAAGAGCGGTTATATCAAGCGAAATCCGATAACTCTTTACCAAACCCAACGCCGTGGCGGTAAAGGTATAACGGGCATGGGCACAAAAGAAGAAGATTTCGTCGAGCACCTGTTTGTGGCGTCAACTCACCACACCTTTATGTTTTTTACCAATAAAGGCAAAGTATACTGGTGCAAGGTGTACGATATCCCCCAGGCGGGCCGCATGAGTCTCGGGAAAGCAATCGTCAATCTTTTAAATTTCGAAGCGGGGGAAAAGCTGACCACCGTTTTGCCGGTTCAGGAATTCGAGCCGGGGTACCACGTGCTGATGGCCACCAGCAAGGGACTCATTAAAAAAACAGACTTGATGGCCTTCAGCCGGCCCAGGGCCGGTGGTATCATCGCATTGAATCTGATGCCCGGTGACGAATTAATAGCAGCCAGAATTACCGATGGTTCGCTGAATGTATTTTTAGGCTCTCTCATGGGCAAAGCGATTAGGTTCCATGAGTCCAATATTCGGCCCTCCGGTCGCACCTCCATGGGGGTGCGCGGAATGAACCTGGCCGAAGGTGATTTAATCGTGGCGATGGAGGTATTAACCCATGGACAGACCCTGTTTGTCGTTACCGAAAATGGTTACGGAAAGAGAACATCCATTGATGAGTATCCGGTCCAGAAACGCGGCGGCAAAGGCGTAATTTCTATTAAAACCACCGCACGCAATGGTCGCGTCGTATCCATTTTGCTTGTGGACAATGAAAACGATCTGATGCTGATGACGAATATTGGAAAAATTATTCGCATACCCATTGAAGGCATCTCTATTATCAGCCGCAACACCCAGGGTGTCAAGCTTATGGGTCTGGAGGCAGACGAGTGGATAATCGGCGCTGCAAGATTAGCTGAAAAAGAAGAGTAACCTCTTTGTTAACCGTTCAGAGGTTCAAAGTTCAGAGGTTCAGGGTTGGGGTTTACTCAGAAGCGGTACTTGCTTAAAAGCAAACTGCCTGTGTGCACCCGTCTGCAAGTTGACCCATCAAAACATGATAACGCTGAACGCTGAACCCTGAACGATTATTTCCGGCTCGTCCGGATTAGGTGTATCATATGCAATCTAAAGATGGAATCGATATGAACAATTTCAAAATCGGCGTTGTAGGGGCCGGCAGCTGGGGAACCGCCTTGGCTAATTTACTGGCTTCTAAAGGCTTTGCCATTGATTTGTGGGTGTTTGAGAAGGAAGTCATAAACCAGATAGTTGAGTTCGGCGAAAATCAGTATTTCCTTCCGGATATTAAATTATCCTCCAACCTGAAACCCCATCATGACCTTGCCGAGGTTGTCTCCGGCAAGGATCTGTTGCTGGTAGTGGTCCCCTCGCATGTCATGCGGGAGACCACGCTTATAATGACAAGCCATGTTTCCAAAGAGGCGATCATTGCAACGGCTTCCAAGGGAATTGAAAATAAAACCCACCTGACCATGACCGGGGTACTTCAAGAAACCTTACCGCAGATTCCGGCCGAGCATTTGGCGGTCATCTCAGGTCCGAGTTTTGCCCGGGAGGTGGCCCAAAATCTTCCGACGGTCGTGACGGCAGCCTCCAAAAGCATGGAGATTGCCACCCTGGTGCAGCAGGTGTTGGCGACACCGTATTTCCGGGTTTATACCAGTGCTGACGTCATGGGTGTCGAGCTGGGAGGATCTCTGAAAAACGTTATTGCAATTGCAGCCGGTGTGATTGATGGTTTGCACTTGGGACTGAACACCCGGGCGGCTTTGATCACCAGAGGGATGACAGAGATAAGGCGTCTGGGGGTTAAGCTGGGCGCCAATCCGCGGACCTTTACCGGTCTTGCCGGTTACGGTGATTTAATTCTCACCTGTACGGGAGATTTAAGCCGAAATCATACGGTTGGCAAAAAAATAGGCGAGGGACAGAATGTAAAAGACATTCTGGGAGAAATGCGAATGGTGGCCGAAGGGGTCAAGACGGCCAAGTCAGTCTACAATCTGTCCCGCGAACTGGGGGTTGACATGCCGATCTCCCATGAGATGTACCGTATCCTTTATGAAGATCTTGATCCCAAGGAGGCTGTTTATCGATTGATGACGAGGGATCTCAAACAAGAGCTGGACGAAGAATAGAATTGGTTTCTTCTGTTTTCTGTCCTCTGGAATGTATAACCTATTGTGGCGGCATTCTCTAAGGAGCCTTGAATTAGTGGAGATGGCAGAAAAGAAAGGACATAAGGGCGCGGGGCACCGACAGCGCTTGCGCGAGCGGTTTCTTAAATCCGGATTGGACGGGTTCCACGATTACGAAGTCATTGAGCTCTTGCTGACGCTTGCCACCCCCCGAAAAGACTGCAAGGATGCGGGCAAAGCAGCCCTGGCGAAGTTTAAAACACTTCAGGGGGTCCTGGAAGCATCCAGTTATGAGCTTTGCCGGATTGGCGGAATTGGCCCCAAGAATTCTTTTGGAATCAAACTGGTAAAGGCAGTCTCGGACAGATACCGCGAAAAAAAATTGATTCAAAAAGACCCGCTGAACAACTCCAGAGAGCTCTTTGATTACCTCAACCATGATATCGGGGACAAGACCCGCGAGTACTTCAAGATTATTTTTCTGGATTCCAAAAACCGGGTTATTTCCACCGAAACCCATTCAAAGGGGACGTTAACCGCCAGCAGTGTCTATCCGCGGGAAGTGGTCTATTCCGCCCTTGCCAACAAGGCCGCTGCACTCATTTTTGCCCACAACCATCCCTCGGGTGACCCGCAACCATCCGCCGAAGATGTTGCCATTACCCGGCAGCTTGTTTATGCCGGCAAAGTAATGGGTCTGGCTGTCCACGAGCACATCATCATCGGCGATAACTGCTATTACAGTTTTGCGGATCAGGGCCAAATTTTGCAGATGGGTCGGGAGTTTGATCTGCACTACAAATAGGTTAAGACAATATAAACATAAATGACCCACCACAATAGCAAACGACCGGAATGTTTCGGACAGCTTGACACTGTTTTTCCAATGGGAGAAGACGGATTGCGGCACTCGCCGGAGACCTGCCTGAGATGCCTGCATAAAACCGACTGCCTGCGAACAGGATTGAAAGGGGAGGCCGGCCTAAAGGTTCATGAGGAGCATGTGGATAGATCCTACGACTCCGGGATGATCGGGTTTGTGGAGAGATGGTCGAAAAAGAAAGCGATTGGCCGCCGCAAAAATGGTTCGGGGGTGGCGAAAATCAAAAACCTGTTAGGCAAATACTGGCAGAAACTTTCAGGTTAGATATAATGGCCGCACAATCTTCCCGTTTATATTTTAAAATCCTGTTTGGTCTTTTAGCAGTTGTGATTCTCGCACTCATGGTCCTGTTTCGCAGATCGATCTGGGAGTACGGGTCTCATTTTTATTATCTCCTATCGGACCGTGAGCGGGTAAGAGATTTTATAGCATCCTTCGGATTTGGGGCCCCGCTGGTTTTTATGGGGATTCAGCTTTTACAGGTAATTTTTGCCCCTGTTCCGGGAGAGGCCACTGGATTTATCGGTGGTTATCTGTTCGGCGTTCTGAAAGGATTTATTTACTCCAGCGCGGCCCTGGCGGTGGGATCCTGGATAAATTTTTCGATCGGTCGGTTTTTCGGCGTACGCTGGGTAAGAAAAATGATACCGGTCGCTAAATTTGAAAAATTCGATGCGATGCTTAAACGCCAGGGTATCGTCGTCCTGTTTTTACTGTTTGTATTTCCCGGTTTCCCGAAAGACTATCTGTGCCTTTTCCTCGGTTTAAGCACGCTGCCGCTGAAGGTATTTCTTCTGCTTGCGGCAGTTGGCAGGATGCCCGGTACATTTCTGCTGACTCTACAGGGGGCGTATCTTTTTGAAGAAAATTATGTTGTCCTGGGCATTGTTGCAGCTGTCTGCGCCATCCTCGCGTTTATCATTTACCGCTATCGCGAAGAGCTTTACCTGTGGATTGAAAGATTCAACAGCAAGTAGACCCTTTGAGCGGTTTTTGCCCAATTTGGGCTCTAAGTTAATGGAATTGCCGTAAATTCCTTCTTTTTTTCCTTGTAATTTCATGATATCATAAACATAAAATCAGTTATCGTAAGAGACAAAAACAGGAGAAGAAATTGGCATTCTGGAAATTCAGAGAAGAGTTAAGTCAGACCGATCGAATCAGAAGATCCTATTATGAACTTCTCAGGGATGAGCTGGATCAATTTTTGTTGCAGTATGCCCTGATTGATTCCTACCAAAACTTTGTATCCCAGCAGGTAGCGTTCCCCTTTGTTGAGAAACGTGAACTAAAACCCCGGGCGCGAATTCCCGACCAGGAGTACGAAAGTCAGAATGCCTTTCTAATCATATTTGTTGAAGACATTGTACCGAACGAACACAAAAAATACATACGCTTTTTCGATGACAATAAAACCGCCAAAGCCAATCTGATGCGGTTTAAGACCCTGGCGCTGTCACAAAAATTCGATCGCAGTGCGAAATATCTGGAGTCGATCCACTTTAATAACTTTCTAAAACAGCTGTTGCCGGTGGATTATGCGCTGATGATCCAAAGAGATCCGGCCGTCAAGGCCAGAAACAGGTACAGCCTTTCCCATTTTCATGTTCGCATTGACTGGCCAATTGCTGATGCTGCTGAAGATCTGGCCCAGAAATTGCGTTACATTTCCAAGGATCTCTATGAGAAGGGGGATAAATACGCCGAAGATATTCAAAAGAAATTTTTTGAATTCTATGGGCTGCCGGTGATGGCGGGTGGTAGAAGAACGGCTGCCATTGTAGCGGCCCAGTACATGAAAAAGATTCCCGGTATAACAACGGTATATGCCGGCAGCAGTGAAACGAGATCCCTCATCCGAATTTCCGAGAGGGGTGTCTCAAAAGCAGCTTTGATGAAGTTTTCCCCAAAGGAAATCGAACAGATTGTCGAATCCAGTGGTCTGTCGCCCCAAACCTTCAAGAAAAATTACGTTGTCGCCCGGGAAGGAAAGGATCGTGTCTGTATCTTCCAGGCGACCTATGCGCGTACATCTCATTCGCGACCCGCCGAAGACGGCAAGCTGCGCGAAATTAAGACCGACCTTTACTGGCTGACCGTCGGCGAGCAGCATATCCTGCCCAAGCCCAATATCCGGAAATATCCGCCGTTGCCGATTAATATTATTTACACGTAAATAATAGCTCATCGCATTTAGCTCGTAGCCCGTAGCTCATGGCTCATAGTAAAAAGGATAAAAAATCCTTTAGACTATCAGCTATCAGCTATCAGCTTTGAGCTATGAGCTGTGGTGCACTTATTTGGGTTCGGTTCCCTTTTTGAAGAGGGCGGGGGCGGTGGATTGTGACCCTTCGGAAGCAGGTCTGCCGGTATTCGGATCCATCGGTACCTGGGTCACATTGTCGGGAAGATCGAAATATTGTTGAGGTCCATCCGCCAGAGCGGTTTGCATGAGCTCGATCCAGATGGGAAGTGCCGCTCTGGCGCCGGTTTCCTTATCTCCCATCGTCCCGCCTAAATCCAGTCCGACCCAAACCCCGGTGGCCACTGCCGGTGAATATCCAACAAAAAGTGCGTCATGATAACTATCGGTGGTTCCTGTTTTTCCGGCAAGCGGTCCCCTGAGGATACGTGCTTTGCGTCCGGTTCCTTCCGTAATGACACTTTCCAGCATGTTGGTTATGATGGCAGCCCCTTCCCGGGTCATCACCAGCCGTTTCTGCGGTTTGGCGCTCCATATAACGCGCCCCCTGTGATCGGTGACCTCCATGACCGCATAGGGTTCGATCCATTTGCCGCCGCGGGCGAAGACAGCGTAGGCTGATGTCAGATTCAGCAAGGTTACTTCCGATGTGCCAAGGGCTAATGATAGATTGGAGTTCAGATTTGATTCTATACCCAGACGGTGGGCAAAGCGTGATACCGAGCTGGGGCCCAGCATTTGAATTAAACGCACGGCGGGGATGTTCTGGGAGATGGCCAATGCCTTTCGCATTGTAATTTCTCCCAGATAGGTTTCGGAAAAATTTTGGGGGTTCCAATCCTGGCCATTGTCGGCACCCTTAAAAACGATGGGGGCATCCAGGAGCAGTTGGTTTTGTGCAAACCCCTGTTCGATGGCGTAGGCATAAACGATGGGTTTGAAAGCCGAACCCGGCTGCCGCCGGGCATTGGTTGCCCGGTTGAAAAAGCTCTCATCAAAATTCTTTCCGCCTACCATGGCTAAAATATCACCGGATTTCACCCCAATCGATACCAACGCAGCCTGGGCATCATCTCCTTTGAGGTTGTTTTTTTCCATTCTCGCTTGCAGGGATTGAATGCCGTCTGCCACGGCTTTTTCGGCAGCTTGTTGAAGCCGGTAATCAAGGGTGGTATAGATCGACAGTCCGCCTTTATAGAGCGTTGAGGCACTCAAGGTGTCTTCCAGGATATTTTTAACATACTCAATAAAATAGGGCGCCCGGGTTGATTTTTGACGGACATTGTCTATATTGATTTCCTCTTTTACGGCCTGTTCGTATTCGTTGGCGGTAATGATGTCTGTGTCGCGCATTTGTCTTAAAACCATATTGCGACGTTTCAGGGCCAGCTCTTGGCTCACCAGAGGGGAGTAGCGGGAGGGAGATTTTGGCATGCCGGCGATCAAGGCGCATTCGGCCAGGGTTAAATCTTGAACTGATTTACCGAAAAATAGACTGGCGGCCGATGCGACACCATAAGCGCCGCTGCCGAAATAGACCTGGTTTAGGTAGCGTTCCAGTATTTCGTCCTTGGTGTAACGGCGCTCCAACTGGAAGGCCAGGATGGCTTCTTTGATTTTACGGACAATGGTTTTACGAGGGGTCAGAAACAACGTTTTGGCGAGTTGCTGGGTAATCGTACTGGCTCCCTCGACGAACTTGCCGGCCTTTATGTCTTTAACGATGGCCCGGGCGATTCCTTTTATGTCTACCCCGCTGTGCGCAAAGAACTTGCGGTCCTCTGTTGCAACCAGTGCCGCTTTAAGGTACTGTGGGATTTGTTTCAGCGGCACCGGATCTCTTTTTTCGAGATATAGTTCATCCAGCAGAACTTTATTGGCAGAATAAATGCGGGTGACGGTATGGGGCCTGAAGCTTTCCAGGGCTTGAATCTGGGGCAAATCGTGGGTGAAGGCTAAGAAGGCGCCCGTTAATACGCCGGTCGCAAGACCTGCCAGAAGGACAAGGAGGATAAGTACCGTTTTTTTATTGAAGCGAAACTGCATATGCCAGGATCGTGTCCACTATTAAATTCGCAAAAATTGCAACGATGAATCAGTTCATTAAAGTATATTTTAAAGGAGAATCTGAATGTCGGAAGATCACCACCACCACCATCATGACCATGATTCCCATGGCGAGCTCTCATTTGATGAGAAAATGGCTAAATTGCTCGATCACTGGATCAAACACAATCAGGATCATGCCTTAAATTACAGGAATTGGGCCGAAAAAGCAAAGGCAAACGGTAAAGATGACGCCGGGGTGCTTCTTGGAGAGGCGGCGGATATGTCTTTGGCGATAAATGATTTGTTTAAAAAGGCTTTAGCTGAGTTGGACGACAACTGAGTATCGAGTCTAAATCATTATTGACTTAAGGGAAGCTGCCCGGCTACAATAAAAGATATGACAGATTTATTTAGAGGATTATGTGGATCCTGAAGTGCTATTTTGGGAATGTATGAATTTTCAGAAAGACAGCATGCAAGTTTCTAAACAAAAGATGGACGTATATAAAGCCACAGCCAGCCGCCGTTTGAAACGGGAGCAAGAGCAGTTGTCCTTGTGCTACAGCCAAAAATGGGCATT
>Ga0210112_1000119_pt1 | contig 21414 bp, 22 predicted proteins | sample Joice_ThreeSqC_D_FD_184875 | JGI IMG/M metagenome (GOLD analysis project Ga0210112, IMG submission 184875) | Wetland microbial communities from San Francisco Bay, California, USA, that impact long-term carbon sequestration - Joice_ThreeSqC_D2... | ecosystem: Environmental > Aquatic > Marine >... | reverse complement strand
AGGGCGTGGTAGAGGATGTCGGTGACGAGCGTGGACTTGCCCGACCCGGAGACGCCGGTGACGGCCACGAAGAGGCCGAGCGGGAAGTCGACGGTGAGATCCCGCAGATTGTGCTGGCGGGCCCCGACGACACGGAGCGTGCGGTCGGGGTCGGCAGCGCGGCGGGCCGTTGGGACCGGGATGCGCAGCTCCCCCCGCATATAGCGGCCGGTGAGCGAGGTCTCGTGGCGCAGGACGTCGTCCACGGTCCCCTCCACCACCACCTCCCCCCCCTCTCTCCCGGCACGGGGGCCGAGGTCGATCACGTGATCCGCCGAGCGGATCGTCTCCTCGTCATGCTCCACCACGAGCACCGTGTTCCCGAGATCCCGCAAACCGAAGAGGGTGTGCAGGAGCCGCTGGTTGTCCCGCGGATGGAGCCCGATTGACGGCTCGTCGAGCACGTAGAGCACGCCCACCAGGCGGCTCCCGATCTGCGTCGCGAGCCGGATGCGCTGGGTCTCGCCGCCCGCGAGGGACGAGGCGGACCGGCCGAGGGTCAGGTAGTCGAGGCCGACGTCGGCCAGGAATGCGAGGCGGTCGGTCACCTCTTTCAGGATGGGACCGGCGATCTCCGGATCGATTCCCGACCGGCCCCGGCCCCCGACCGGAAGGGCCCGGAAGAACTCCAGTGCGCGCGCGACCGGCAGGTCCACGACCTCCCCGATGTTCCTCCCACCCACAAGGACGCTCAGGCTCTCCGCCTTGAGCCGGTGGCCCTCGCACTTGGCGCACGGCACGTCGACCATGAACTCGCCGAGCTGCGCACGGACCGCATCCGACGTGGTCTCGTTGTACCGCCGGGTCACGTTGAGCAGGATCCCCTCCCACTCGACCTCGTACGCCCGGCCGGTGCCCTTGGCCGACCCGAACGCCAGCTTCCGGTCCGGAATCCCGTAGAGCAACGCCTGATGCACGGGTGACGACAGGGTCCCCCACGGCGCGTTGAGATCGAACTGCAGCTCCTTCGCGAGCGTTGGCAGGACGACCGTGCGGAGGTAGCCCTTCGGCTCGCCCCACGGGATGACGACCCCCTCGAGGATCGACAACCCACGGTCGGCCAGCACAAGGTCCGGACTCACCACCGGCGTTTCTCCGAGTCCCCCGCACGCCGTGCACGCCCCGTACGGTGAGTTGAATGAGAACTGGCGGGGCTCCAGTTCGGCCAGGGAGTAGCCGCACGCCGGACAGGCGAACCGTTCCGAGAAGACCGCCGGCTCGGTCGACTTGCCCGCGCGCAGGACCTCGACAATGCCATCCGCGGCGCGGAGCGCGGTCTCGATGGAATCGTGGAGCCGGCGCCGGTCCGCTTTCCGGACGGTGAGCCGGTCCACCACCAGCGCGATGTCGTGGTTCACCCGGCGGTTGAGCTTGGGGGGAGCAGCGAGGTCGTGCACCTCGCCGTCCACCCGGATGCGAACGAATCCCTGCCGTCTCGCGCTCTCAAACAGATCCTTGAATTCCCCCTTGCGGCCGCGTACCAGCGGCGCGACGATTTCCACTTTGGTGCCTTCGGGCCAGCCGAGCACCGTCTCGGTGATCTGCGTCGCGCTCTGGCGGGAGATGGGGGTCCCATCGTTGGGACAGTGCGGCGTACCGACCCGGGCCCAGAGGAGCCGGAGATAGTCGTAGATCTCGGTGACGGTGCCGACGGTGGACCGGGGGTTGTGCCCCGGAGCCTTCTGCTCGATCGAGATCGCCGGGGAGAGCCCCTCGATGGAGTCCACGTCGGGCTTTTCCATGAGGCCCAGAAACTGCCGGGCGTAGGCCGAGAGCGACTCGACGTAGCGCCGCTGCCCCTCCGCGTAGATCGTGTCGAAGGCCAGCGACGATTTCCCCGATCCGGAGAGCCCGGTGACGACCGTGAGCCGGTTGCGGGGAATCTCTACGCTGACGTTCCGCAGGTTGTGTACGCGGGCGCCGCGGACGATCAGATTCTCATTGGGCATAGCCTTGAAACGTAGGGGGCGGCCGGTCCGGAGGTCAATCCGCGGGGGGTGGCCGGACGCGCCTTGCGGGCTCCGCCGCCGTGGCGTAGTTTCTCCGCCCCTCCATTCTCCAGGGAGCAACGCACGTGGCGCAGGAAGGCACGCCGTCGGTGATCCTCGTGCTGACCACGCTGCCCGATGGCGATCGGGCGCGCCGCCTCGTGCAGGCCCTGGTGGATCGGCGGCTGGTGGCCTGCGGGACCGTGATCGAACCAGTGGTTTCGGTGTACCGCTGGGAGGGGAAGGTCGAGGAGACGACGGAGGCACAGGTCCTCCTGAAGACCCGTCGGGAATGCTGGGAGGCGCTGCGCGTCGCGCTCGCCGAGTTGCATCCCTACGACGTTCCCGAGTTCCTCGCGCTGCCTGTCGAAAACGGATCGCCGGCCTATCTTGCATGGGTGAGGGCGGAGACAGTGTCACAGGGAGGCGGCGGATGACCCGATCGAAGCGTCGTCGTCGTGCGCACCGGCGTGCGGCAGCAGAGGCAGGAGTCGCGATGCATGAACAGCAGGTGCCGCCGGCGCCGGAATCATTCGAGGACCGCACGCCCGTTCCGGAATCCTCCGAAGACGAGGCGACCTTCGCGCCCGCACCTGAGCCCCAGCGCACCGACCCGTCCTCCGAGGACCTGCTGTACCGGGCCGCGCGCCAGGCCACGCTCAATGGCGAGCTCTTGCGGGCCATTGGCATCTACCGGGAGCTGCTGCAGCGTTTTCCCCGCAACGTCAGGGCGCGGAACAACCTCGCCCTGCTCCTCGACGGCACCGGCGAGCACGAGCGCGCGCTCGAGCACTTCGCGATCTGTCTGCACCACGAGCCCGACAACACCCAGGTATTGGTGAATCGCGGGGCAGTGCTGGGCGCGCTCGCACGGTTCGCCGAAGCCGAGGAGGATCTCCGCACGACCCTGCGCCTCGACCCGAGCAGCGTGGAGGCCCATTTCAGCCTCGGGATCGTCCTCTCCCGCAAGGGGCGCTGGCGTGACGCGGTGGCGTACCTGCGCCGCACGATCGAGCTGGATTCCAGCCGGGCCGCCGCGTACTTCTATCTCGGCGAGGCGCTGAACCACGTGGACGATCTCGAGGGCGCGCTGTCGTGCTACCAGCGGGCCGTGGAGTTACGCCCGAACGATTCGCGGGCGCTGTACGGCCTCGGCATCGTCCTGGACCGGATGAACCGCCCCGACGATGCCGCCCAGATGTACCGGCGCTCGAGGGAACTGATCCGGCAGTGATCCGGGTCGTCGTGGACGACCTCGCGTTCGTCGAGGCGGACGCGCTGGTTCGGCCCGCCACGGCCACCCTGCAGTCCGTTTCCCCCTCGCTGCGCCGCCTCGAGCACCTTGGCGGACCAGAGTTCCGTCGCCAACTCGAGGCCCCCATGCGGCTGGCGGTCGGGGCCGCCGTGGTCGCCGCCGCTGGCGAGCTCTCCCCCGAGTTCGTCATTCACGCCGTCATCATGAGCGACGAGCAGCCGGTCACTCCGAGCGGCATCCGGCGCACGGTCACCAGCATCGTCCAGCGGGCAGTCGACTGGGAGTTGGCCCGGATCACGACCCCGCTGCTCGGCACCGGGCCCGGCAATCTCACCCCTGAGGACGCCGCCCGCGTCCTGGTCGATGCGTTCGCCAGTGACATGGAGCACACCACCTACCCGAGCGAAGTGTGTATAGTGGTGGAATCGCCAGAGGATCGGGAATTGGTGGAAGCCTTCATCCGGGAGCGCCTCGCGTCATGACGCGGCGGCACGTCGCCGTCCTCGTACTGCTCGGCTGGATCGGTGTCATGGGATGGCTCGTGCGTCGGGAGTACTTCCGGCCGCGCGCCGCCCTCCTCGCCGAGTCCGCCGTGCTCAGCGTCACGCCCGGTGCCACGTACTACACGCTGAGCCTGGCGGGAGAACAGGTGGGGTTCGCCTCCAGCATGGTGGACACGCTGGCCGACACGGTCCGGGTCGAGGATCGGATGCTCCTCCGCATCCCCGCGCTCGGCACCGTGCAGCGCGTCGAGGCCCGCACCAAGGTGAACCTCACGCGGGCCCTGCAGCTGCGCGGCTTCGACGCGTCGCTCCGCGGGGAGGACGTCCGGTTCGCGGTGCGGGGCGCGGTGCGGGGCGACAGCGCGCTGGCGGTGGAGATCGAGAGCGTCGACAGCCGGCAGCAGTACGAGATCCCCCTAGACGAGCCGATCGTCCTGCCCGCCCTGCTCCCGCTGAACCTCGCCTTCGGCGGGGAGCTCGCGGTCGGGCGCACGTACGCGGTCCGCATGTTCGATCCGCTGCAGCTCTCGGCGCGCGACGTGCAGGTGACCGTGATGGCAGAATCGGTGTTCGTGGTACCGGATTCGGCCGAGATCCCGGCGGGCGGCCAGCTCTGGGTGGCGGCACGGTGGGACACCGTGCACGCCTGGGAGGTTCGGGAGGAGATGGGAGGGTTCCAGGTCGACGCCTGGATCGACGATCTCGGCCAGATCGTGCGGGCCTCGAGCCCGATGGGGTTCACAATGGAGCGTACGGCCTTCGAGATCGCGTTCGAGAACTTCACGCGGCGCAAGCCGGAGGCGACGAGCCTCGGCAACGCCGCGGACCTGATCCGCCAGACCGCGATCGCCTCGAACGTCGCGCTGACCACCGAGGACCTCGCGCAGCTGCGAATCCTCGTGGGTGGGGTCGACCGCTCGACGTTCGATCTGAGCGGGGGGCGGCAGGCGATGTCCGGTGACACCCTCACGATCGTGCGGGAGGGCCCGGCGCAGTTCAAGGCCGCCTGGAGACTGCCCTGGACGGGGGACTCGCTCGCGCCGTACCTGAAACCCGAGCCGCTGGTGCAGAGCGAAGATCCCCGGATCCAGGCTCAGGCACGGCAGATCCAGGGCCGCACGCACTCACCGGAACGCTTCGCGAGGGCACTCGTGTCCTGGGTGCACGACGAGCTCGAGAAGCGCATCACGGTGAGCGTGCCGAGCGCGGTCGAGGTGCTCGAGACCAGGCGCGGCGACTGCAACGAGCATACGGTGCTCTTCGTCGCGCTGGCGCGGGCGGCGGGGCTCCCCGCCCGGACGGCCGCCGGCCTGGTCTACGTGGACGGCCGGTTCTACTATCACGCGTGGCCCGAGGTGTACCTCAACGGGTGGGTTGCGGTCGATCCGACGTTCGGCCAGTTCCCGGCCGACGCGGCCCATCTGCGGTTCACCATCGGCGGGCTCGCCCGCCAGGTCGAGTTGATCCAGTTGATCGGCAGGCTGCAGCTGACCGTGATCGATACGACGGCCGACCGATGATCCGGCTCGAGCGGCTCACCAAGACCTACGGCAAGTTCGTCGCCGTCAACGCGGTCGACCTGCACGTCCCGCCCGGGGAGCTCTTCGGGTTCCTCGGCCCCAACGGCGCCGGCAAGACCACCACCCTGCGGATGATCGCCGGGATCCTGCGGCCCACGGCCGGGCGGATTTGGCTCGGAGGTGACGACCTGCTCGTCGATCCCATGTCGGCGAAGCGGCGCCTGGGCTTCATCCCCGACCGTCCCTTCGTGTACGAGAAGCTCACGGGCGCAGAGTTCCTCCGCTTCGTGGCCGGCCTCTACGGCCAGGACGGCGCCGTGGTCGAGCGGCGCATCGATGAGCTCCTCGAGCTGTTCGAGCTGTCCGTCTGGAAGCATGAGCTGGTCGAATCGTACAGCCATGGCATGCGCCAGAAGCTCATCATCTCGAGCGCGCTCATCCACCGGCCCGAGTGCATCGTGGTGGACGAGCCGATGGTCGGGCTGGATCCGCGGGGCGCGCGGCTGCTCAAGGACATCTTCCGGGCCTTCGTCGAACGTGGCGGGACGGTGCTGATGAGCACACACACCCTCGAGGTGGCGCAGGCGATGTGCGACCGGATCGCGATCATCCAGGAAGGGAGTATCGTGGCTCGGGGCACGATCGACGAGCTGCGGCAGCAGACCACCGCCGGCGACGCGTCGCTCGAGGAGCTGTTCCTCAAACTCACCGGCGGTGAGGCGATCCAGGAGCTGGCAGCGATCCTGAGTGAGGAGGCAGGACTCAGGGGTCAGAAGTCAGAGACTCGGAGTCAGGAGTCGGGAATCGGAGGACGGGCGGCGGGAAGCGGCGCTCCGAAGCCACGTGGGAAGCGTGCTGACTCCTGACTTCAGACTTGTGAATCCTCCCATGCGCTCCCTCACCCTCGTCCTGATGCCGAAATGGCGAACCGCGCGCGTGCGGTTCCGGCAGGGACAGAGCCCCGGCAAGGCCCTCACGATCGGCGGCGTCGGCGCGGTGTTCTGGCTCGCGGTGTTCGGCGTGCTCTACCGCGTGCTCAGTTATTTCCGCGGGGTCGAGGAGATCGGCCCGCTGCTCGCCGCGAAGCTGCTCGGCCTTGCGCTGCTCGCGTTCCTCTCGATCCTGCTGCTGTCGAACGTCATCACCGCCCTCTCCTCGTTCTACCTCGCCAAGGATCTCGACCTTTTGGTGTCGTCCCCCGCGGACTGGCTGCACATCTACCTCGCCAAGCTGGGCGAGACGATGGTCCACAGCTCGTGGATGGTGGCGTTGATGGCGGTGCCGATCTTCGCGGCCTACGGTGTGATCTACGACAGCGGGTGGCTGTTCGGGCCGTTCGCGGTCCTCGTGTTCCTGCCGATCCTCCTCATCCCGGCAGTCCTCGGCAGCGCGTTCACGCTCATCCTGGTGAACGTGTTCCCCGCCCGGCGCACTAGGGACCTGCTCTCGATCATCGCGATTGCGGCGGCCGGCGGCGTGGTGCTCCTGTTCCGGATCATCCGCCCTGAGCGGCTCGCCCGCCCGGAGGGATTCCAGAGCTTGCTGGACTTCATCACCCTGCTGCGCGCCCCGACCTCGCCGCTCCTGCCGAGCGAGTGGGCGACCGACGCGGTGATGGGCTGGCTGGTGGGGCCGTTCGACTGGCTTCCCCTGCTGCTGCTCTGGAGCTCGGCCGCGGCCACCGTGGTCCTCGGCGCCGCGCTCCACTTCCGGCTCTACCCCTCGGGCTTCACCAAGGCGCAGGAGGGCGCCGAACGCTTCGTGAAGGGCTGGGTCTGGCAGGCCATCCTCGGCCCGCTCTTCCGCCCGCTCTCCGTCTCCAAGCGCGAATTCGTGATCAAGGACCTGAAGCTCTTCTTCCGCGACACGACCCAGTGGAGCCAGTTGATCCTGCTCGCCGTGCTCGTGGTCATCTACCTGTTCAATATCCGGGCGCTGCCGCTGTTCACCGGCGAGCAGGTCCCTTTCAACCTGGTGACCGTGATCTCGTTCCTCAACCTCGGGCTCGCCGGCTTCGTGCTGGCGTCGATCGCCGCGCGGTTCGTCTTCCCGGCGATCTCGCTCGAGGGACGCCAGATGTGGCTGCTGCGCTCGAGCCCGCTCGACCTGCGGGCGCTCCTCTGGTCCAAGTACTGGGTCGGCACGGTGCCCCTGCTCGGCCTGGCACTGATCATCACGGTGTTCACCAACGTCATCCTCAAGGCGACGCCGTTCATCATGGCGGTGGGCGTGGGGACGATCTTCCTCCTCACGCTCGCGATCAGCGCGATGGCCCTCGGGTTCGGCGCCCTGTACCCGCAGTTCGAGACCGAAAACGCCGCGCAGATCCCGACGTCGTTCGGCGGGCTCGTTTTCATGATGTCCACCGTCGCGCTGCTGGCGCTCGTCATCATGATCGAAGCGGTCCCGGTCTACGGCTACCTGCACGCCAACTACCTCCACCAGCCGTTCCGGGTCGACGGGGTGATGATTGGATCGTTCGCGGCAGTGGCGGCGATCTGCCTCGGACTGACGGTCGTGAGCCTCAAGGTCGGACTGAAGCGGATGGAGGGGTTCGAGTTCTAGGCTGTGACGAAGCAAGGGGGACGGGAAGGCGCGGTGATGCAAGGTATGGGGTACGAGGCGCGGGAGGGGTGTCGTGCGTGACCGACTGCAGCGGTGGAGTGATTCCCGGTACTTCTGGGAAACGCTGATCTTCGCGGTGGCGGTGCTGGTGTTCCTCCGCACCGTGTGGTACGGGTGGACCTACGACGACGAGGTGGTGATCGTCGCCAACGAGCACCTTCGGTCCCTCGGGAATCTCGGCACCATCTTCTCCTCGACAGCCTGGGCCGGCAGCGGGATCGAGACCTATCTGTACCGTCCCCTCACGATCGCCTCCTTCGCGTTGAACTACGCCATCGCGGGCCTTTCCCCCTGGAGTTGGCACCTCGTCAACGTGCTGCTGCACGGCCTGGTCTCGGTGCTCGTGTACCGCCTCGGCCGGGCCTGGGGACTTGAGGCAGGTGCCGCGGGGCTCGGCGCTCTCCTGTTTGCGGTCCACCCCATCCACGTGAGCGTCGTCGCCGGTGCGGTCGGGCGCCAAGACCTCCTGGCGGCGGCATTCACCCTGTGGATGCTCCTCGCCCACCGCCGCGCCGCCGACCGCGGCGGATGGCGGATGGCCATCCCGGTGTTCGCGTACGCCGGCGCGCTCCTCACGAAGGAGGTCGGCGCGGTCGCACTCGGACTGGTCGCGCTGCAGGACTGGTTCCGCACCCATCCCGGGAGCCGCCTTCGCCTGCTGCGGGAACGGCGGACGGTCATCCTCTATTCGGCGTATCTCTTCACGCTCGCCGCGTATCTGGCGGTCCGCACGCACGTGGCGGGCGGGCTCGGCGTGCTCGGGACCCACCCGCTGGACAACCCCCTCGTCGCCGTCTCCTACGGCACGCGCCTGCTCACCGCGGTCGCCTTGATCGGCAAGGGACTGCTGCTGCTGGCGGCACCGTTTCGGCAGTCGCCGGACTACTCGTACAATGCCATTCCGCTCGCAACCGCGTTCGACGACTGGCGCGTCCTCGCGACCCTCGCGACGCTCGCTGCGGTCGTGTGGCTTGCGATTGCGAAGCGGCGCAGCGATCCGTACGTCGCGCTCGGCGCCTGGTGGTACGCCATCGCCCTCTTTCCGACCTCGAACCTGGTCTTCGCGATCGGGACGATCTTCGGCGAGCGACTGCTCTACGTGCCGAGCGTCGCATTCTGCCTCCTCGCGGGGGCGGCACTGACGTCGCCGCGCGGCCGGCTCCGTCGCGCCGCCACGGCTGGCGCCGCGATCGCCATGATCGGCCTGACCGCTCTCACCGTCCGCTACACGGCCGCCTGGCGGTCCAACGTGACGCTGTTCGAGTGGGCGGTGCGGGTCGAGCCGAACTCGACCAAGGCCCATCACAAGCTGGGGGAGGTGTACTACCGGGAGGGACGCACGGCCGCCGCGATTCGGGAGCTGGAGCGGGCGCTCGCGATCGCGCCGGGGAACATCTTCGCCGCCCAGACGCTCGCCGCCATCCGGAATCGGACCGGCCCGCCGCTGCGCTGATGCGAAGGGCCCCGGCGCGCCATCTGCGCGCCGGGGCCCAGAAACCGATGGCGATGTCGATCTGGACGCCTACGAGGCCGACCCAGCCGCCACCGCGCCCACCTTCGCGCCGCACTCGCCGCAGAACTTCGCTCCGGGCGAGAACCTGGTGCCGCACGCCTCGCAGAACGCCCCCCTGGGGACCGCCTGCTCGCGCGCCGGCTCGCGCTTGACGAGCGCGCGCCCGCAGTCGGAGCAGAAGGCCGCATCCGCTTCGGGCCGCAGCCCGCAGTGCGGGCAGACCGCGAGCATGCCTTCGGCGGCCATGCGTACGAGCTCCTCGGCGGCATCGGCCGTCGACTCCTCAGACGCTGCGACGGTCTCGCCGGCATCTTCGGCACGGATCGCCTCCAGCGCCACCTTCGCGTACTTCGCCTTCAGCTCCTCGTAGTCCTCGTCGGACAGCTTGCCCGTAGCCCGATCGAACTCGATCTCCTTGAGGGCCAGCAGCGCCTGCACCTTGGGCGACTCCGACTCGGTGATGTCCTCGAATTCGACCACCGGCTCCTTCGGGCCACCGGCCGACCGGTACGAGGGCCTGAGGAGCAGCGGCTGGAGCACGAGTGCCACCGCCACGAATGCCACCACCACGCCCGCGATCAGCTCCAGCATGACTACGACTCCAGGTTCTCGAGCTCCGCCTCGAGCCGCTTGCGGTCCTCGGAGGAGAGCCCGGATAGGTCGACACGCTCCGCGGCCTGCACCGCGACGGCCCGCTCGCGTCCCTTCCAGAGGAACCAGAGCAGGATGCCGCCTACCATCACGACGGCCGTGCCGGGAAGGAAGTACGCCAGCAGATTGAACCCTTCCTTCTTCGGGGCCATGAGCACCATCTCGCCGTGCTCGGCGATGAACGTGTCGAGGATCTCCTGCGCCGTCTTGCCGCCCTCCACCAACTGCACGACCTCCCGGTGCATCGCGGGAGACGTCGTGCACGTGAAGTCGGTGGTCCGGCAGGTGTAGACGTCGAGATTGCAGCCGCAGACGCAGCGGATCCTGGTCTCGATCCCGACGATGAACGGATCGTTCTCGTAGTCGGTGATCCGATTCTGGGGCCGCCCGACCCGGAAGGGATCGTACAGCCCCTGCGCCTCCGGCTCCTGCGTACCCTGTGCGGCGGCGCGCCGCGACAGCGCAACGAGCGGAGCCGCCGCACCGAGGCCGAGCCAGCGCAGCGCCAGTCGGCGGTTCATCGGCTCACGCACCTTTCGACTCCACGATCTGCGCCGCATAGCCGCCCTGAGTGTCCCCCTGGCGCGTGGCCCGGACCGTCGTCCCCGGCCAGAGGGTGATCACGCCACCCGCGACCAGCACGAACCCGCCGTACCAGAGCCACCAGACCAGCGGGTTGATGGTGAAGCGGTAGACCGCCTCCTCGGTTCCTTCGACCGATCCGGCGTAGACGATGTAGATGTCCTCCTGCAGATCGCTCCGGATCCCGGCCTCGGTGGACGGCTCGAACGACTTCCGGCGCATCTGGTCGGGGCACGGGCGGGTGGGCACCTCACAGGTGAAGTGCTGCCGCTTCTCGCTGCTCATCACCCCGACGCGTTTGCCGTCCTTGGCGACCTCGACGCTCGCGGCACTCACCAGTCGGTTCAGCTGGTCGTACTGCGAGACGCCGAGATGCGTAAACGTGTAGGTGTGGCCCCATGGCGAGGCGACTTCGACGGAGTCCCCGGGCTTGAGCGACGCCTCGCGGTCGACCTTAAACGCCTGGCCGGTGAACGCCACGAAGTACGTCACGATCCCGAGGTGCACCACGTAACCGCCATACCGCCGCCGGTTGCGTCCCACCAGCCGCACGAGGGCCTGCGCGACGTTCTCGCCGTGCAGGCGGTGCCGGGCGCCGACGCCGCGCACGAACTCCTGGAGGATCGTCGCCGTGACGAACACGGCCAGCGAGATCGTGAGGATCGCATAGAAATGCCCCATCCCGATGGCGGTGACCACCACCGCCGCGATGCCGCCGAGCGCCACCGGCACGGCGAACTGCCGCCGCAGGTTTCCGACGCTCGCCTTGCGCCACGCGATCAGCGGGCCGATCCCGGTGAGCGCGAGCAGCGCCAGACCGAGCGGGATGTTCACCTGATTGAAGAACGGGGGGCCGACCGTCACCTGGTGACCGCGCACGACTTCGGAGATGACGGGGAAAATCGTCCCCCACAGCACTGAGAAGGCAATTCCGACCAGGATCAGGTTGTTGAACAGGAAGCTCGCCTCGCGGGAGACCATGCTCTCGAGGTGCGACTCCGACTCGAGCATCGGCAGCCGCGTGTACAGCAGCCACGCCATCCCGAGGACCAGCGCGATCAGACCACCGAGGAAGTAGTACCCCACCGACGACTGGGCAAACGAGTGGACGCTCGAGATGATCCCGCTGCGGGTGATGAACGTGCCGAAGATGGACAGGAAGAAGCTCAGCGAGATGAGCACCATGTTCCACTTCTTGAGCATCCCCCGCTTTTCCTGGATCATCACCGAGTGCAGGAACGCCGTCATGGTGAGCCACGGCAGGAAGCTCGCGTTCTCCACCGGATCCCACGCCCAGTAGCCGCCCCAGCCGAGTTCCACGTAGGCCCACCACATGCCGAGCGTGATCCCAATCGACAGGAAGAGCCAGGAGACGATCGTCCACTTCCGGATGGCGTGGAGCCAGCCCGTGTCGAGCCGCCTCGACATCAGCGCGGCGACGGCGAACGCGAACGGAATGGTGATGCTGATGTAGCCGAGGTACAGCATCGGCGGGTGCACCACCATACCGGGGTTCTGCAGCTGCGGGTTGAGCCCCTGCCCGTCGGCGGGGGTGAAGGCGAGCCGCGCGAACGGGTTGGCGGAGAAGAGCATTGTCGCGACGAAGAACAGCGTCACGGCCGACGTCACGCCGGCGACGAACGGCAGCAGGTACTCGTATTTGCGGGACGTGAGCCACTGCGCCAGGGACGCAAAGATGGAAAGCACCAGCACCCAGAACAGCATGCTGCCGGACTGCCCGCCGTAGAACGCCGACAGGAGGTACACCGTCGGCAGGTCCCGCGACGTGTAGCTGGCAACATAGGCGACGTTGAAGTCGTGCTTCAGGATCGCGACGAGCAGGCCGGCCGCAGCAACCATCGCGAGGCCGCAGAGCACGTACGTGGCACGCCGGGCACTCGCGATCAGCTCGCGGCGGCGCGTCAGCCCCCCGTAGAAGCCGACGAACGTACCCCACGCGCTGACGAGCAGCGCAATCCACAGCGCAAGTTGTCCGAGAATCGTCATCTACGCCTCGGGCACCGTTTCGTAGCGTGACCCGCACTTGGCGAGCAGGCTCGTCGCGCGGAAGGTGCCGTCGGGGTCCAGCCGGCCCTCGACCACCACGTCCACGTCGTCGGTGAACGTGTCCGGCGCGAGCCCGCGATAGACCACCGGGTAGATCTGCTCGCCGTCGGTGACCTGGAAGGTGATCGTCTGCGTGCCCACGTCACGCTCGATCGTGCCGTGGACCACGCGGGCGCCCATCTTCACGCCGACACTGTGGAAGCTCGGGTCGGCCTGAACCTTGGCCGCCAACTCGGACGGGGTGAGGAAATACGTCCCCGTATCCTTGATGCCGTTCGCCATCAGGACTCCAACGGTCCCGGTAATCAGCGCGGCGCCGATGAGGAACTTGTATTGTGCCTTCATGCCGGAATATACCCCCAACCAGAATGGCGGGAAATGGTCTCGGGATTCCCGCAGGTACCGGTTATCCTATCCCTGATCGGGCGAAAAGTTCGTGAGCCAACTATAAAGAAAGACTTAGGGCTCAGCTACCCTTCCCTGGCCCAGAACAGGGCAGTGCGCACGGCGCGGCTCCATGCGGCATAACCCGTTTCTTCCATTGGCTTTGGCTCGAATGCCCGATACCGGCGGCCCGCCAGGAACTCCGTCCCGTCCCGCCAGACGCCAGTGGCCAAGCCGGCGAGGCCCGCGGCCCCCATCCCCGTCGTCTCGACGACGTCCGGTCGGGACACCCGAACTCCGAGAACCCCGGCCTGGAACCGCATCAGCCAGTCGTTGGCCGCTGCTCCCCCATCCGCCTTCAACTCCGCCAGCGCGACCCCCGAGACCTCGGCCATGGCATCCGCGACCTCTCGGGTGCTGTAGGCCATGGCCTCCAGTGCGGCACGCACCAGATGGGCCCGAGTGCTGCCGCGCGTCAGCCCGACGATGGTGCCCCGAGCTTCGGCCTCCCAATGCGGCGCCCCGAGACCGACGAGTGCGGGCACGAAGTAGACGCCCCCGGTGTCCGCGACGCCTGCCGCCAGAGCCTCTGTCTCCGAAGCGCTGCGGATGATCCCAAGACCGTCGCGGAGCCATTGCACCGCCGCCCCGGCAACGAACACCGATCCCTCCAGCGCGTAGGTCGGTTCCCCCGCCGGCCCACAGGCGACGGTGGTCAGCACTTTCGGCCGCGCGTCTGCGGCTTCCCCCTCCTCCCTTCCCCCTTCCCGTACCGCTCCCGAGCCACGGGAGGCTCCCACGACCATCAGCAGGAACGCCCCGGTGCCGTACGTGTTCTTCGCCTGTCCCGGTTCCCAGCAGCCCTGACCGAAGAGAGCGGCCTGCTGGTCTCCCGCGATTCCCGCGATCGGGATCGCCCGCCCGAACAACGCCGGATCCGTCTCCCCGACGATCTCGCTCGACCGGCGGATTCCCGGCAGGCTTTCGGGCGGTACGCCGAACAGGGCCAGCAGCTCCGGGTCCCACGCGTGCGTATCGAGATTGTAGAGCAGGGTCCGCGATGCGTTGGTATGGTCGGTGACGTGCGCGCGGCCGCCGGTGAGTTTCGTAACCAGCCAACTGTCGATCGTGCCGAACGCGAGGTTCGCGGGCCCGACCCGTCCAACGTCCGTGTGCCGGAGCAGCCATTCGATCTTCGACGCCGAGAAGTACGGATCCCACACGAGACCCGTGCGCTCCGCGATCCAGCGATCGCCCAGGTCCCCGCGGAGTTCCCGGCAGCGCGGGGCGGTGCGCCGGTCCTGCCAAACCAGCGCCCGGTGCAGTGGTTCGCCGGTGCGGCGATCCCAGGCAACGACGGTCTCGCGCTGGTTTGTGATGCCGATCGCGGCGGGGATCTCTCGCGCGGCGGCGACGGCCTCGCGGGCCACGGCGAGGGTGACGTCCCAGATCTCGGCCGCGTCGTGCTCCACCAGGCCGGGCGCCGGGAAATGCTGGGTGAACTCGCGGTAGGCGCGGCCGCGCACGTGACCGTCGGTGGCGATCACCAGCGCCGTCGAGCCGGTGGTTCCCTGATCAAGGGCGAGCACGGACGTCATGCGAGCACTCCGCGTGCAGTTCAACGTTGTGAGTCGGCGGGCCTCCCGGCCCATGCTCCGGCTTGTTCGTCCCGCCTGTCAGCCGTGCGGGACGATGCGCAGACGCTTCACGTACTCGACCGTCGCCGCGTCACGCCACACTCCGTAGATCGCGTCACCGTCGAATTGCAGCGCCTCGAATCCCTCCGGGAGCGTCACGACGCCGAGGTAGCGCCCCTCGCGGTCGAACACGTCCCAGTCCGGCGCGCCAAGCCGAAGGGTCACGTCAGCGAGAAAGACCTCCGGGTCCCGTGGGCCGAAGTCCAGCGCGTCCAACATCCCCGGCCTCACGGAGCTGGGCGGGCGGAACCGCTGCGCCCAGAGCGTGCCCTCCAGTCCCACGGCGAGTGCGAAGACGAACGGGAACGTCGCGGCGAAGTTGATGCCACCCAACACGTTGGCGATGAGCGGCGCCGGGAAAGTCCGCTCGAGTCGTCTCGCGATGATGCTTCGATCGAGTTCACTCACCGGCTTGGGCTGGATCACGCGGGAAACGATCCTCGTCGGCGACCCCCCGCGCTCGTACCGCACGATTCGGTAGTCCCTGCCGCCGTAGACCCACACGCTGCCGTCGTCACCGAGCCCCCAGGTCGGTTGCGGTGCGAGCATCGTGTACCGCGGCCGGCCGGACGGCAAGCCGATCACCTCGCCCACAGGCAGCCCGAGGATGCTGTCCTCGAGCGCGCCGTCGGGCGCCTGGGCCAGCAGGATGTCCGGCAGTCCGAGCTGCGAGGGATCGAGGAGACCGAACCGCAGCTGCGCCACGAGACGCCCGTCGGGCCGCATGGACCAGCGGATCGGGATCCCAGCCTCGATGTCCAACGGCACCGACCCGACGACGCCACCGTCGAGTGCGTACCGGTTCACGCGGTACAGCCCCAGGTCGGGGACGGCTACGGTGTCGCCCGGACCGACCCAGCAGCCCACGAGCGTGTTGCTCAACTCCCCGGGTCCCGCGCCGGGACCGCCCAGGGTGCGGACCAGGACACCGTCGCGATCGAACACCCGGATGGTTGCCGCCTGCCGGTCGACCACGAGCACATCTCCGGCCGAGCTGACGCAGACGCCGGCGATCGAGCCGAACAGGTAGCCTGGATCGCCCTCGACCTGCCCGATGGCGAGATCCTCACGCACCACCCACTCGTCGCCGGCCTGCCAGAGCCCGGCCGCGGGATTCGTCACGATGGTCACGCCAGCGCTGTCGACTACGGCGCCTCCCCAGGCGTCCGCGTTGCCACCTCGGCAGGCGAAGATCGCGGGCACCGCACAGAGGCCCGGCAACAACCACAACCAGCCCAACAACGGATTCCGTCGCATGTCCCCTTCCCGCGCTGACGCGCCGCCCGCCCTAACCTCGGGCGTACGCCATGATCGCGTCCTCCAGCGGCGGCCACAGCACGCCGGTGTCGGTGACGATCCCCGCGATCAGCGCCGCGGGCGTGACGTCGAACGCAGGGTTGTACGCCTGTGCCCCCGGCGCGGGCGCGATCTCCTCGGGAGCGCGCTCCTCGATGGGGATCTCCTCACCCGAACGGATCGACCGGTCGAAGGTGCTCCGCGGCGCCGCGATAAAGAACGGAACGCGGTGCGCCGCGGCGAGCACCGCCAGCGCGTACGTCCCGATCTTGTTGGCCGCGTCCCCGTTGGCGGCGATACGGTCGGCCCCGGTGATCACGAGATCGATCTCCCCCTTCGCCATGAGCGAGGCCGCAGCCCCGTCTACGATGACGCGCGTCGGGATCCCTGCGCGCCCGAGCTCCCACGCCGTGAGCCGCGCGCCCTGGCGCAGCGGACGGGTTTCCGTGGCCACGACGTCGACTGCCTTTCCCTGCTCGTGCGCTACATAGATGGCGGCCAGCGCCGTACCGAGCCCGCCCGTCGCCAGCGCCCCGGCGTTGCAGTGTGTCAGCACCGTCGATCCGGGCTCGATCAGGGCCGCCCCGTGCTCGCCGATCGAGCGGCACATCGCGACCTCGAGGTCCCAAATACGCTGCGCCTCGTCATGCAGCACCGCGGTCACCGCCCGCCCCCACTTCCCGTCCCTCAGCGCGTCCGCCGCCGCCCCGCGCATTCGGTCGAGTGCCCACCGCAGGTCCACGGCGGTCGGACGGGTCGCCTCGAGCCGGTCCGCGCCCTGCTCCAGCCACTCCGACGACAGCTCGCCGACCGCCGCGCGCGCGTCCGCCGCCACCGCGAGTCCCATCGCGGCCGCCACTCCAATGAGCGGCGCGCCGCGCACGCGCAGCGACCGGATGGCCTCCGCCATGTCCTCGATCGTGCGCAATTCCAGCCAGACCTCCTCGTCCGGCAGGCGCGTCTGATCGAGGATGGCCACACCCCGCTCGGACCATCGGATGGGCGCGATAGGATTCATGGGCTCACGATCGAGCCCGCATCCGGCCGCGTCAAGCCGTCACGGTCGCGCCGCGCTTCCCCACGTTCCATCCAGAACACGGCCGCCGTGATCACCACGGGTGTCGCGAGGCCGGAGACCGCGACGGCCTGCACCCCCGGTGGGGGCGGCCCGAACGCGGCCGCGACCTGGATGGAGGCAAGAACCGCCGCGAGGGCCAGCAAACCGAACCGCAGGCGGCGGGACGACGGCGCGGCGCGGCGACAGTACCACCACAGCGCTCCGACGAGCAGACCCAGCTCGAGCAGCAAGGATGGGAGGGGATACGCCCAGAGACCCACCCCGACCTTGAGGCGGGTGCCGATCAGCGGCAAATCCGGCCGATGCACCAGCAGGTCGAGAAACCAGTGGGCCAGCACCACGGCACCGACGATCCACGCGGCACCGCGCACCCGCCCATACTGCACGAAGTTCCCGTATGCCATCGCGGCAACGAGCGCCCAGATCCCGGCGGCCGCGAGCGAGTGCGAGAAGGGCACGTAGACGAGATCGAGCGGATTGGCCGCCGTGATCCCCGGAACGATCGCGATGCGCTCGATGCCGAGCAGCAGGAACAACGCCCAGAGCACGTCGAGCAACTGCGCGGCGAACACGAGGACCCAGAGCGGGATCTCGCGGTCGGCGGTCTTGGCGACGAAGGCGGGGGCGAGATGGCCGGCGAACACCGGGAGTCAGGCGTCGCCGTCCGCGGGGGGCTCCCGGTTCCGCCATTTCCGGACCCAGTAGCCGATCGCCGCACCGTAAATCACCCCGCTCACCGCCATCACGAAATACTCGTCGGTGACGCCGGCCTCGCCCGCAATCACGTCGCGCAGGGCCAGCCAGTCCACCGCCACCACGACGAGGACGATCGCGAGGGTGAGGAACACGGCCTTCACGGAAGATAGCGCTCCCGCAGGATCTCGACGTGGTGGCGCTCGTGCCCCGCGATGATCCACGGCACCGCCCGCACCGTCAGCTCGGCGCCGCTGGCCACGCCGCGCCGGGACAGCATTTCGTCGCTCATCCCCTCGAACAGCGCGATCGAGGCGGCACGCTCGGCACGCAGCTCGCCCACGAGATCCTGCACGGTGCGGGCGTCGAATCGGCCGTGCGCGACATACTCGTCCTGCTCGAACCCGGGGAGTGGCGTCGCATCGTTGCGGCTGAACCGGAGCGCGCGGTAGCTGAACACCCGCTCCGTGTCGATCACGTGCCCGATCACCTCCTTCACACTCCATTTCCCCGGCGCGTAGCGGTGCTCGCCCCGCTGCGGCGGCAGCGCCAGCAGGAGGGCGGAAGTCGATTCGACCTGCGTCCGCAGCACTTCGAGCGCGTCACCGTCGGACAGCAGGCCAAGATAGCGGTCGAAATACGCGCTGTACTCGCCGGGACGCGGCCGGGAGATCTGGATCGCGGACATGAGGGGGCTCCGGGAGGATGACGGGTGGAAGTTACCGCACGATGCGAAGTGCGGGGAGAGCATGCCGGCGTGCGACGGTGACGGCGGACGGGACGAGTTGCGCTCAGCCCAGGAAGGTGGCGATCTCCGTCAGGGACTTGCGGGCCAGCACCGGGACGGTGGCCTCGGCGGCCGGGTAGCCCACCACCAGCAGGAGGAACGGCCGCTCCCGGTCGGGACGCTCCAGGATCTCGTTGAGAAACCTCATGGGACTCGGCGTGTGCGTGAGGCATGCCAGTCCCGCGTGGTGCAGTGCCACGATGAGCAACCCCGTCGCGATGCCCACCGATTCCGCCACGTAGTAGTTGTCGTGGCGGGCTCCGTCCGGTCCCTCGCCGTACCGCTCGGCGAAGATAGCGATGAGGATGGGCGCTGTTTCGAGAAACGGCTTGTTCGCATCGGTCCCGAGGGATGCCAGAGCCTCGAGCCACGCCTCCGGCGCCCGTCCCCCGTAAAATTCGCGCTCCTCCCGCTCGGCCGCCGCGCGGATGCGGTGCTTGACCGCGGGATCCCCCACGACGACGAACCGCCACGGCTGCCGATGCGCCCCGCTGGGCGCCGTACCGGCGGTGCGCACGCAGTCCTTGATCACCTCCAACGGCACGGGTTCGTCGGAGAAATCGCGCACCGTCCGGCGGCGGTTCATCTCCTCGTAGAACCACCTGGCGCGGCGCCGCATCTCCGCCTCGGGGTGGCGGCGGTAGGACGCAAGTGGCTCGCGTCCCGCGTCCGTCACTTCCGGTACGCGCGGTGCACCACGACCGGCTCCACCGGCACGTCCTGGTGGCCGCCGCTGCCCCCCGTCTTCACGGCCGCGATCGCGTCCGCCACGTCGAGGCCCTCGGTGACCTTGGCGAACACGGCATAGCCGAAGTCCCGAGCACCGTGATCGAGGAAGGCGTTGTCGGCGAGGTTGACGAAGAACTGGGATGTTGCGCTGTTCACATCGCTCGTGCGGGCCATCGACAGCGTGCCCCGGAGATTCTTGAGCCCGTTGTCCGCCTCGTTCTTGATCGTGGCGCGCGTCGGCTTCTGCTTCATCGCCTCCGTGAAGCCGCCGCCCTGGATCACGAACTTCGGGATGACGCGGTGGAAGATCGTCCCGGCGAAGAACCCGTCGTCCACGTACTGCAGGAAATTCTCGACGGTGATCGGCGCCTCGTCGGGGAACAGCTCGATCGTGAACGCGCCCTTGCTCGTCTCGAAAACCACCATGGTCCCTCTCATCGGTGTCGGAGAATGCGATCAGTCACCTTTGGGGAGGCCGCCCGTGAGGCCGAGGACGAATCGCATACACTTGTGGCCGAGGTCGACCGGTTCGCAATACATCATCGGACAGCCGCCGGCGATCAGGCGGACGCCGTGTGCGCGGCAGTACGCCACCGCCTGCGCCGACACGCTGCCTTCGCCGAAGGAGCGGTGCATCCAGACACGACGCACGCCCCGCTCCACGGCCTCCCGGATCACGGCCTCGGTGGCAGCCGGCGGCGTTGCGACCACCACGGCGTCTACCCCGCCGGGGATCCCCGCCACGTCGGGATACGCCGTCGCTCCCTCGATCTCCCCGGCGTGGGGATTGACAGCGAACGTGTGGTGTCCCGCGTCGCGCAACTTGCGGAAGATTAGATTCGCGGGAGCGTTCGCCTTGGTGCGCGACACCCCTGCAACGGCGATCCGAGGCTGGGCCAGGAAGTCGTCGACCAACTCGCGGAGGGTGCTCATGCGATCCTCCCTGTTCGATACGGACGATCCTTCCAGTTCCACCACCGCAGCAGCTCGGGATCGTGCCGGCGGCGGTCGGCATAATAGACCGCACATCGGAAGACGTACAGCACGCAGGGATCGACGCGCCTGCCGCGCGCCGCACACAGCGCGCCGTACAGCTCCTCCGGATCGGCACCGCGCAGGTCCGCCACGCGATGCACTCCGAGTTCGTGCAAGTCTCGTGCGATGCTGGGGCCGACCCCAGGGATCGTTTCGAGCTCGTCGCAGGGCGTGCGGGACATGCACTCAACATCATCCCCGAGCGGCCGTCCGTCCACCCCCAAAACGACGGCGGCCCTCGCGTGGACGCGAAGGCCGCCGTGTCGTGCGATCGCGCGCGCTGCCTAGCTCTTCACCTTGTGGCAGAGCGTGCAGTTCTTCACATCGATGTTCTTGTGCGGTTCCGCCTTCACGTTCGGCATCTTGCCGTTGTGGCACATCACGCAGTTGTCCTTGCCCTGGAGGTCGTGCGGAATCAACGGCGGCGTGCCGGTCTGCAGCGGCGAGTCCTTGGAGTGGCACAGCACGCAGTTGTCGTTGGTGTAGTCCTTGTGGGACTCGGCTGGGACGCCCTTGATGTTCGGCATCTTGCCGCTGTGGCACATCAAGCAGTTGGCCTTGCCCTCGAGATCGTGGGGCACCACGGGGGGCTTCTGGTCCTGAGCGGCGAGCCGCCCCGGCAACGTGGCCACCAGCATGAGCATGGCAGCCGCTAATGTGACAAATCTCACAACACGCATCCGATCATCCTCCCCTTGTTGGTCAGCTTCCGGCCTGGCCGGTCTACAGATGCCCGTCGGCACCCGCATATACTACCCGCCAGGCACCACCCGGGTCCAGGTTCGGCCCCGGACCGCCCGTCACATCCCTCCCGGAATGCCCCCCGTGTGGCAGGTGAGGCACACCGTGTCGTTCCGGTTCCGCCACTTCTCCGGATCGAAGTCCGGACCGTGCGGATTGATCTGCGTGTGACACCGCAGGCAGTCCTGCTGGGAATGGCACGCGACGCAGGTTTCGAGATTCTGCCGCGCG
>Ga0210112_1000114_pt1 | contig 21629 bp, 20 predicted proteins | sample Joice_ThreeSqC_D_FD_184875 | JGI IMG/M metagenome (GOLD analysis project Ga0210112, IMG submission 184875) | Wetland microbial communities from San Francisco Bay, California, USA, that impact long-term carbon sequestration - Joice_ThreeSqC_D2... | ecosystem: Environmental > Aquatic > Marine >... | reverse complement strand
CGGGATCGCGCGGGGCTGCGTCCGAATCCCCTCCCGTGGAGGAACGTGACGCAGCAGTGTGGCGCCGGTTGGGCGCCCTGGAGGTCGCATTCGTCGACAACGACTCGATCACCGTGAGCGCGCGCGACGAGCTCACCCAGTGGTACTTCGACCGCCAGTACCCCGATTCGGTTCGCGCCAAGGCCGCATACCTCGTGGCATTCTGGCAGAGCGCGTTCACGAACGGTGAACCGGCAGCGGTCTGTCCCTGGCACGTCCGGGCGGACAGCCTCGCTCCTGGTCGGTACGCCCAGTTCAGTTCCTACTGCAGGCAACCGTAAAGACGGCCATCGTGAAACTCTTCAGATCCAAGCACTCCGGCATCCGCGTGCAGGTGTTCGGCAAGACTGACGTCGGCCGGACGCGCGAACACAACGAGGACTGCTTCCTCGTGGCCGACCTGACCCAGCAGCGGGCGTCCCTGCTCCCCGAAGTCCGGGAGCACGATCTCGGTCCCAAGGGTTCGATCCTGATCGTGGCCGACGGCATGGGGGGGGCCGCCGCCGGCGAGATCGCGAGCCAGATGGGCGCCAACGGCATCTACCGCCACATGGTCGACACGTGGCTGCAGGACGCGGAGACCACGCCGCAGAAGTTCGCCTACCGGCTGAAGGAGGCCGTCGAGCTGGCGAATTCGCAGATCCACGAATATGCGAAGGAACATCCACAGTACCGAGGGATGGGCACTACGGCCACCGTCGTCGGGATCCTGGAGGACCACACCTACCTGACACAGGTCGGCGACTCGCGGGCGTACCTCGTGCGCGGCGGTGCCAGCATCCAGCTCACCAAGGACCAGTCGCTGATGCAGCGGCTCGTGGACGCCGGCGAGATCACGGAGGAGGAAGCGGAGAAGAGCGAGCGGCGTAACATCATCCTCCAGGCCCTGGGACCTGATCCGCGGGTGCGGGTCGACCTCACCACACAGCAAGTCCGCCGCGGCGACGCCATCGTCCTCTGCTCCGATGGCCTCTCCGGGCAGGTCACCCGGGAGGAGATCGCCGACGCCGTCTCTCGCGACGACGGCGACCTGGTGACGACCTGTTCGCGCCTGATTGACCTCGCCAACGAGCGGGGCGGCCCCGACAACATTACCGTCGTCGTTGCGCGGCTCGACGGACACGGACTCAAGGAGCCGGTCGACGACGACGAGATGGGCCATCGGGTGTATCCGCTCCTCGACCCGGAGGCCGACACCGATCCACTCCCCGTGTACCGGAGCGACGGCCCACCGCTTCCCGAAAACCGGATGCGCCTCGGCCTCGCGGGCCTGCTCGCGGCGGCGATCACCGCCGCGGCGCTGCTGTTCGTGATGATCGGGATCTAGCGCAGCGCCGTGAAGCCCAAGCTGCGCATCGTCTCAGGTGCCCGAGCAGGATACGCCGAGGTCTTCGGGCAGCCGGAGATTTCCATCGGGCGTCACCCCTCCTGCACCCTCCGGCTCGACCCCGATCAGGATCTGGACGTCTCCGCTAGACACGCGGTGATCGTACGCAAGGGCGAGCGCTGGTACGTCCGCGACGACGAGAGCCGCAACGGCACCTTCGTGAACGGCCACCGCGTGCACGGCGAGACCGCGCTCACCGACACGGACCACATCGCGCTCGGTCCCAAGGGCCCCGTGCTCGAGGTCCGGCTCGTACCCGACTCGGCGGCGGATGGGCTGGTCGCCGACGCCGCGGTGCCCGCCGCCATGCGGACGGCCACCCCGCCGCGGGCCACCGCTCAGAGCACCCCGCCCCGCGAGAGCACGACGCAGCGGATCCGTATCGAAGTCGGCAGGCAGACGCGCCGGCTCCGCCTCATGAGTGGAGCCCTCGTGGTCGCCCTGGTACTCGTCGTTTGCGGCCTCACCTACCGCAACTGGCGCCAGGAACAGCGCCGCGCGGCGGAGATCGCCGCGCTCGAAGCCAGAACCGACAGCATACTCCGGGCGGCGGACCAAGCGGTTGAGTCGCTCCGCGGGCAGCTCGAAGGGCTAGCGGCACGCCTCCGCGAGTCGCAGGGCTCGGTTGCGCGGCTGCAGCGAGAGCTGGTGGAGGCACGCCGTACCGGAACGGAAGCGGAGGTGCGTACGCTGACCCGCCAGTTGGAGGCCGCGTCGCAGAACCTTCTCTACCAGCAGGCGGCCGCGCGGGTCGACTTCGCCGCCATCAGCCGCGAGAACCAGCGGGCGGTCGCGCTCCTCTGGGTGGAGTTCGGCACCGGGGAGGTCTACTCGGGAACGGCGTTCGCGGTACGCGCCGACGGGCATCTCCTCACCAACCGGCACGTCGTGGCCGGTGAGGATGGCACGCGCCGACCAACCCGCATCGCCATTCGGTTCGCGGACTCTCGCCAGACGTACGCGGCACGGATCGCGGCGCTGTCGGAGGAGGCCGATCTCGCCCTCCTCAAGGTGGACGTCCCCGGCGGGGTCCCCGTCGTCCACGCCCTGAATGCGAGGCCGGATACTCTGCGCCAGGGCGCCCCGGTGGCACTGATTGGCTTCCCCCTGGGCACCGATCTCCCCATGGAAGGGCCGGTGGCGCGCACGAGCTTGTTCGCCGGCACGGTGAGCAAGTCTCTGCCCACGGTGCTGCAGCTCGACGGATACGGCGCGGAGGGCGCGAGCGGCAGTCCGATCTTCGACGAGACCGGTGCCGTGATCGGGGTGCTGTACGGCGGAGAGTCCGACTCGCGAGGCCGCATCGTCTACGGGGTGCCGTCGAGCTTCGCGGTGCGGCTCCTCGCGGGCCTCGACTAGGGGGGGCCGCACCGCTTCAGGGAGACGTCACGCTCCCCAGCACGCGCGGGCCTGAGGCACCGGTGGCAGCCGGGACATTGCCGGCCAAGCCGTGCAGCGTGCGCCACCCGAGGTAGGCGAACGCCACCGCCTCCTTGGCATCCCCGTCGAAGAACAGATCGTCGAAGGGGCGCACGGCAAGCCCGCCCGTGTCCCGGGCGATCCACTCGAGCAGCACGGGGTTTCGCGCTCCTCCTCCCGAGACGACCACGTCGGCGGACGCGGCATCGGGAATCCAGCGGCGAACCTGATCCGCGACGGTGCGCGCGGTGAGGAGCGTGGCGGTCGCCACGCAGTCCTCGGCCGATGCCCCGGGCTGACGCTCGCGCACGGCACAGATCAGATCGGCCGTGTACCCCGTACCGAAGCGCTCCCGTCCCGTACTCTTCGGAGGGGACGCCGAGAAGTACGGATCGGCGAGAAGGCGCTCGACGACCTCAGCCACCGGCGCGCCGGCGCGGGCACACCGGCCGCCGGGATCGTATGCGAGATCGGGCAGGAGCGCACGGACGACCGCGTCGATGACGGCCACGCCCGGGCCAGTGTCGAAGGCCAGCACACCGGCGGTAGCACCCTGCCGCGGCACCCGCGTGACATTCGCCATGCCTCCGATGTTGAGCAGAATCCGGGGATGGCGCTCCGCCCCGAACAGCATCACGTCGGCGATCGGCACGAGAGGCGCGCCCTGCCCTCCCGCAGCCACGTCCCTCGCACGGAAGTCGCTCACGACCCGCACCCCGATCCGTTCAGCGATCGTGGCGGGGCAGCCGAGCTGCAGCGACACGTGGCCGGGCTCGTGCCACACCGTCTGGCCGTGGGACGCGACGAACGAGAGACGTCCTGGGTCCATCCCCGCTTCCCGCAGCACGGCGGCCGTGGCCTCGGCGAACAGCTCGCCCAGCCGGCGATGCAGCAAGGCGAGATCGCGCGCGGAGCCCGTCGCGATGGCCTCGAGAATGCGATCGCGCTCCTCGGGCGCGTACGGCCGCACCACGAACGCCCGCAGCGTCGCGTCGCGCTCCCCGCCGATCTCGACCAGCGCCGCGTCGATCCCATCGAGCGACGTGCCCGACATCAACCCGATACCGAGTTCGCTCACCCGACCACCCCCGGCGGGTCCCCCGCCACCCGGCGCACGAGCCCGCCGGCCTCCTCGAGCCGCCGGCGCGCCTCGGCCGCCGGCACCCCGACGCGGATCATCACGATCGCCACTTTGACCGATCCATCGGCGTCGGCGATCGCCCGCCGGGCCACCTCCCGATCCACGCCACACGCTTCCATCACGATCCGCTCCGCGCGGCCCCGCAGCTTCTCACTCGTCGCCGTGAGGTCGACCATCAGATTGCCCCAGGTGCGCCCCCACCGCACCATGGCGCCCGTGGTGATCGAGTTCAGCACGAGCTTCGTCACGGTGCCCGCCTTGAGGCGCGTGGAACCGGTGAGCACCTCCGGCCCCACCGGCACGACGATGCATACGTCGCACGCCGCGGCGAGGTCCGGCGGCGGCGGCGAACAGACGAGCAGCATGGTGCGCGCTCCGAGGCCACGCGCGCACTCGAGCGCCGACCAGACGAACGGCGTCGTCCCGCTGGCCGCAATGCCCAGGACGACGTCCAGGGCCGTCACGCGGGCGGCGTCGAGCGCGCCGGCCGCTGCCACCGTGTCATCCTCGGCGCCCTCCTGGCTCCGCGTCAGCGCGGCGGGGCCACCCGCGACGATCCCGACGACCAGCTCGGGCGGCGTGCCGAATGTGGGAGGGCACTCCGAAGCGTCGAGGACCCCAAGCCTGCCGCTGGTGCCGGCACCGACGTAGATCAGTCTGCCTCCGTCCCGGAACCGCCCGACCACCAGCTCGATCGCGCGGGCGATCTCCACCCGAGCCCGCCACACCGCGTCCGGGACGGTCCGGTCTTCGGCGTTCATCAGCCCGACGACCTCGAGCGCCGAGGCGACATCGATATCCACCGTCCGCGGGTTGCGCCGCTCGGTCGGGCGAGGATCGAGAAAGTCGGGAGAGGGCATCGCCGAAACTCCGCCACCAGGTAGATTTCCGACTGAAACTGTGACCCTGAACCGTCATTGGTCAACGAGGCCCGCATGACCCGGTCGTTCCCGGCGGCTTTCCCAGCCCTCGTCACTCTCGCGGGCGCGCTGGCTCTGGCCGCCTGCGCACACCCCGGCGCCGCCCCCGGCGCGGTCGCCCCCGCAGTTCCGGCGGCCGCCGGACGATTTCCCGACGGCTGGCCGCTCCTCGACGAGGTGCGGCCGGTGACTGCTCCGCACGCCGCGGTGGCTTCGGTCCACCCGCGCGCGAGCGAGGTCGGCGCCGCGATCCTGCGGCGCGGGGGAAACGCGGTGGATGCCGCCGTGGCGGTCGGCTTCGCCCTCGCCGTCGTCCACCCCTCCGCCGGCAACATCGGCGGCGGGGGCTTCATGGTCATCCGGCAAGCCGCCGGGTCGGTATACACGCTCGACTACCGGGAGATGGCACCGACCGGAGCGAGCCGCGACATGTATCTCGACTCCCTGGGGACGCTGACCGAGGAGAGCGTCACGGGGCATCTCGCCGCCGGGGTGCCGGGCAGTGTCGCGGGCCTCGCGGAGGCACAGCGGCGATTCGGCCGGCTCTCCCTCGCCGAGGTGATGGAGCCGGCGATCCGGCTCGCGCGGGACGGGATCGCACTCGACGAGTCCCGGAGCCGATCCCTGGGCTACGCCGCGCGTCGCCTCGCGCAGTTTGCCGGCTCGCGACGGCAGTTCCTGCTGCCCGACGGCGAGGCACCGCCCCCGGGTACCCTGTTCGTGCAGCCTGACCTCGCGCGGACGTTGCAGGCGATCGCCGACAGCGGTCCGCGGGTCTTCTATGAGGGCGACGTCGCCGACCTGATCGTGGCCGAGATGCAGCGGGGCGGCGGCCTGATCACGAAGGAGGACCTCGCCGCCTATCGGCCGATCTGGCGCGATCCGGTGACGATGACGTACCGCGGCTACACGATCTACTCGATGGCGCCGTCCTCCTCGGGCGGCGTGACGATGGCGGAGATCCTCAACATCCTCGAGGGGTTCGATCCCCTCCCCCCATTCGGCACCCCCGAGCAGGTGCATCTTGTCGCCGAGGCGATGCGTCGGGCGTTCACCGATCGGAACTACTTCCTGGGTGATCCCGCGTTCGTGCAGATGCCGCTCGACCGCCTCACCTCCAAGACGTACGCCGCCGAGCTGCGGGCGACCATCGATCCCGCGCACGCCACGGCGAGCTCCGCGCTGCGCCCCGGCCACGCCGAAGGCGATCACACCACGCACTATTCGGTGGTCGACCCCGAAGGCAACGCCGTGAGCGTCACCACGACGCTCAACTCGGGATACGGCAGCGCGGTGACCGTCGAGGGAGCGGGGTTCCTGCTGAACAACGAGATGGACGACTTCAGCGGCGCGCCCGGCCAGCCGAATCAGTACGGACTGGTGCAGGGAGAGGCGAACGCCATCGTCCCGGGCAAGCGGATGCTGTCGGCGATGACGCCGTCGATCGTGCTCGATCCCGAGGGGAAGCTCCTGCTCGTTGTGGGCACCCCCGGTGGTCCCACGATCATCACGACGGTCACGGAGGTCATCTCCGACGTCATCGATTACGAGATGACCTTGCCCGAGGCGGTGGCCGCGCCTCGGATCCATCACCAGGCGCTGCCGGATCAGATCTTCTACGAGCGGGGAGGCCTGAGGCCGGAGGTCGTGTCGGCGCTCGAGCGGATGGGGCACGCCCTGCGCGCCAGAGGAGGGTACAGCGGCGAGGTCGCCGGCATCATGCGAACCCCAACGGGATGGATTGCCGTATCCGATCCGCGCTCCGGAGGCGGTTCGGCCGGGTACTGACCGCCGACGCGGGCGACGGAGGCGGGCGCCTGAGCGGCCGCCCCCATCGCGATGCTCCCGTGCGCGACCAGCAGCCGTCAGCTGACGGGCGTGAGCACCATCGGCGCTGACAGGACGATCCGAACCAACGCGCCGGCCGGAAGGAGGATGTCGGCGTCCTTCGTGGCCCCGGCGACGCCAGCGCCGGCCGCCGCTCCAACCGCACCGCCGACGATAGCCCCTTTGGTGTCCTTGGTGATCAGCCCGCCGAGCACCGCGCCGGCGGCGGCGCCGACGCCGACTTTCGCCGCATCGCCGCCGGTCACACCGCGGCCCTGTCGTTGCGTGGCGAGGGAGTCGGACACGGCGTCGATGGCGTAGGTCTTGCCACCGAAGGTCACGCGCTGGAACGCAATCGCCATCGTGCCCGGATCACCGGGGTTGTCGGCCTGCTTGATGGCGGTGATGACGCCTTCGAACCGCGCACCGGCGGGAATGACCACGCGGCCCTGCGCGTCGAGCACGTCCGCCGACGACGTCGCCGACACCGGATCCCCGGCGGCGTTGGTCTTGTTCGAGATGGAGTCCGTGGACGCCAGACTCAGCACGGTGCCGGCAGGCAGCGACTTCGTGGCTGGTGCGGGCGGGGTGCGGGTCTGGGTCGGGGCCGCCGTGGACGGCGCGGCGTTCTGCCGGGCCGGGGACGTCGGCGGCGCGGTCTGCGCGGTGCTCGGCGCGCTCTGCGGCGCGTCGTTCAGCGCGGCGACCGATTCCGCCGGCGCCAGAGAGAGATCGCGCACCTCGGCCTCATCCGAACCACCCTCCCCGCCACACCCCCACAAGAGAGCCGCGGCGCCGATCGCCAATGCCGAAGTCCGAATCCGAAACATGGGCCATCCTCCGTCGTGTGCGATTCGCTGCGGGCCACCCCTGCATCCCCACCATGGGAACTCGGGGTCATCGTGAACCATCGTGGGTCCGCGGCCTCCGTGTCAACGGCCGGTAGCGCACCAGCAGGCGCTCCGATAGCTTCTCCGGTGTCGGGAACGCCGGCTGGCACCGCTCCGCGGCGAAGGTCCCGATCCTGAATGCGTCACTGCCGCCCATTCGCTCCAACAGGACCTGACCAATGAAGATCGAGACGCTTGCAGCCACGGCCGGGGCGCTCGTCACCGACGGCAAGGGTATCCTTGCCGCCGACGAGAGTTTCGGGACGATCGAGAAGCGGTTCAAGAAGATCGGTATCCCCTCGACCGAGGAAAACCGCCAGGCTTACCGGGAGATGCTGTTCACGACCAAGGGGGTGGAGGACTTCATCAGCGGCGTGATCCTCTTCGACGAGACGCTGCGCCAGACCACCGTGGGCGGTACGCGGTTCGCGACCGTGCTGTCGGACGTGGGCATCATCCCTGGGATCAAGGTGGACAGCGGGGCCAAGGCCCTGGCCGGGTTCCCTGGTGAGAAGGTGACGGAAGGACTGGACGGTCTTCGGGAGCGCCTTGCCGAATACGGGAAGCTCGGTGCGCGGTTCGCGAAATGGCGTGCCGTGATCACGATCGGCGACGGCCTGCCCACGGCATTCTGCATCAAGGCAAACGCGCACGCGCTCGCGCGCTATGCCGCGCTGACCCAGGAGGCGGGGCTGGTCCCGATCGTGGAGCCCGAGGTCCTGATGGACGGCCCGCACACCATCGAGCGGTGTGACGAGGTCACGGAGACCACGCTGAAGTCGGTCTACGGCGCGCTGCACCGGCACCGGGTGGTGTTGGAGGGGACGCTGCTCAAGCCGAACATGGTCCTCTCGGGCAAGGAATGCCCACAGCAGGCCGGGGTCGAACAGGTCGCGGAGCTGACGGTGCGCTGCCTCAGGCGGTGCGTGCCGTCCGCGGTCCCGGGCATCGTGTTCCTCTCGGGGGGCCAGAGCGCGGAGGACGCCACCGCCCACCTCAACGCGATGAATGCGATCGGGAAGCACCCGTGGGATTTGAGCTTCTCATACGGCCGCGCCCTGCAGGCGCCGGCGCTGGACGCGTGGGCGGGGAAGTCCGCCAACGTGCCCGCCGGTCAGAAGGCCTACTATCACCGCGCCAAGCTCAACGGCGCCGCGCGATACGGCACGTACACGAGCGCCATGGAGCGGACCGCCTAGGGGCGTCGCGCACCGCGTGACGGCGCCCGCCCGCACCACGGTGATGCGGGCGGGCGTCTCGTCATGGGGGCCCGGCGGAGCCAGGCGTTACAGGCGGTTCTGGAGGAACTGAGGCGTGAGGCCCTGCAGCCAGGCGGCCAGGAGGGAGAAGTACCCGGAGACGAGCAGCAGCCCGACGATCACGAGCACCACACCGGCGATCCGCGTGGTGAGTGGGATGTAGCGGCGGAAGCGCGCGAACCACTCCAGGAACCGGTCCACCGCGACGGCGGCGAGCAGGAACGGCACGGCCAGCCCCATCGAGTACGCGAAGAGCAGCACCAGCCCCTCCCCGAGCGAGGACCGCGCACTCGTATACATGAGGATGGAACCCAGGATCGGACCGATGCAGGGCGTCCACCCCGCCCCGAACGCCAGCCCGACCAGCACACTGCCGAGATACCCCACGGGCTTGTCCTGCAGGTGCACGCGGCGCTCCCGCGCGAGCGCCCCCCATCGGATGAGCCCCAGCAGGTACAGCCCGAACACGATGATCAGGATCCCGCCGAACCGCTCGAGCCAAACCTGGTAACGGTTGAGGAAGAGACCCAGCTGCGTCGCCGTCGCGCCGAGGGCGAGGAAGATCAGCGTGAAGCCCGTGATGAAGAGCAGCGCGTGGGTGATCGCGGTCCGGCGCCGCGTCCCGAGCTCCTCCAGGGAGAGTCCGGTGATGAACGTGACGTAGCTCGGGACGAGCGGCAGCACGCACGGCGAGAGGAAGCTCAGCACGCCGGCGAAGAACGCGACGAAAATGGAAACGGATCCGCTGGTCATGAGTCGGGAAGTATAACGCCGCCGCTACCCCGCGCGTTCCCGCTGATACCGGGCCCAGAAGCCGACCATCTTGTAGACCAACTTCGCGGCGGTGAAGTCGGGCGCCACCAGACCGGGAATCGGCGCCAACTCGACCACGTCGCACCCCACCACACGCCGCTCCCGGAAGACGGCCTCGAGCAGTTCCAGCGTGGGCTGCCAGGTGCCGCCGCCCGGCTCCGGCGTACCGGTGGACGGCATGACGCTCGGGTCGAAATAGTCCACGTCGAACGTCACGTACACGCGCTCGCCGAGCGCATCCAGCACTCGGTCGATCCACCCGTCACGTCCAAGCTCGTGGCCGAAGACCGGCTCGATCCCGCGATCCCGCATCAGCCGGCGCTCCTCGGCGGTCAGCGACCGGATGCCCACCGGCACGAGCCGCACGCGTTCGTGCACCCGGTACATGACCGACGCGTGCGAGTACGGCGTGCCCTCGTACTCCGCGCGGAGATCGCTGTGCGCGTCGAGCTGGAGAACCGTCAGCTCTCCCGGCGAGCGGTCCGCGTGCGCCAGGATCGGCGGGCCCGACACCGCGTGCTCACCGCCGAGCAAGATCACGAACTTGCCGGCGTCGAGCAGGGCGTCGTACGCCGTGCGCAGCTCGCCCAGCGCCACATCGGGCCCTGCACCGGAGAGCATCAGCTCGGGAAGCGTCGTCACACCGACGCTGTACGGCTCCGTGTCCAGTTCGTGATCGTACAGCTCGACGTAGCGGGAAGCGTGCAACAGGGCGCGCGGCCCGTGGCGCGTCCCGCCCATGTAACTCACGGTGCTCTCGTACGGAACCGGCAGGATGGCGATGGGCGCGTCCTCGAACCGCCATTGGTCGGCCGGGAGGCCGAGGAACGACTCGGGCGCACCCCAGGGCAGCTGCAGCAGCGAGCGCGGCAGTGCCCCGCCGCCGCGCTCGCGGAACTCGTTCATCCGCAGAAGATGACGGCGCTGACGGCCGTCACCCAGCGCCCGTCGTCCTGGGCCTCGGCAGAGCAACTGATGTTCATGGAGTCGACGATCTCGCCCGAGAGCCGCCACTGGGCGCGCCGCTCATCCCACGCCTGTTCGGGATCGAAAGGCACGCCGAGCACGGTGGCGAGCATGCTGGCGGCGAGGTCCTCGGCGTAGTCCCCAGCCGGCTGCTGCCGCTGCCCGAACGCGTGGTGCTCCGAGATGTAGCCATGGTGCGTGGGATCGGCCGGGATGGCAAGGCCGATGGCGGCGGTGGCCAGCCGCGACGGTTCGTTCGTCTGCGCCTCTGCCACCACGGCGAACACCACCTGCCCCGGCATCAGCAGCTTGACGCCCTTGTCGCGGGTCACCAGTTCGCAGTGCGGCGGCCAGATCGAGCTGACCCGCACGAGATTGTACTGCGCCACGCCGGCCTCCCGCAGGGCCAGCTCGAAGCTCGTCAGTTTTTCCTTGTGACGGCCTACGCCCTTCGTCAGGAACGCCTTGCTGGGCAGGAACACGTTGGGATCGATCACCGTTCCGTCGCCTCGTGCGGAATGTCAGACATCTCCGGTTCGCCGGCGGAGGGGGCATCGGTCCAGTCTCCCCCGTCCCGCGGGGTTCCCGGATCCGCTGCCGTCTCCTCGTCGGCGAACCACTGCGCCGGGGGAATCTCGGCGGGCGGCGCGGCTTCGCCGGCCCGCTCCTGCACCCCGGCGATCACTTCGTGCACCACATCGGGCGGACTCACGCCCACTTCCTCGACCGTCACCTTGCCACGACCGCGCTCGCGACCCCGCACTACCATCAGATAGCTCGCGGTGAAAACCCGGCGGCGCTCCTCTTCGGTGTGACAGGACAGCACCGCGGTGCCCCACTCCCGCTCGTCCCGCCGCACCGGCGCAAACAGCCAGATGCGTTCGATGGACGCCGTCGGCAGGGCGTCCGCCACCGCAGCGGCGACTTTGGTCCAGCCGAGGCCGAGGCCGTTGCCCCGGGTGACGCGCGCGTAGGTGTCAGAGTGCATCGCCGCAGCGTTGTGGAAAGCGGCTCCAAGATACCGGCACGCCACCGTCAGATCAACGGGCCTCAGAGGAGCGAGACGGGGTCCCGGTCGAATACGACGCGCACGGTCGGCGGGCTCGGCGCTCGCCGCCCGGCAAAGCGCATGACGCGACCGAGCAGGCGGCGATCCGCCGAGCGCAGCAGCAGGTGCCACCGCCATCTCCCCTTGATGCGGGCGAGCGGTGCCGGCGCCGGTCCGACGACGTCCACGACCCCGCGCGCCCGGCTCTCCGTCAGGCCCCGCAGCCACGCTCCGAGGGCCTCCGCGGCGGCCGCGACGCTTGTCTCCTCAGTGCCGCTGACCACCCCATTGACCAGACCGACCCTTGGTGGATACGGCGGCGACTGGCGGCTCGTGAGCTCCCGTTCGGCGAAACCCTCGAAATCGTGGCGCGCCGCCGTGGTGAGCGCGTAGTGAGCGGGGGTGTGCGTCTGCACGACGACCCGTCCCCCACGGGGACCGCGCCCCGAGCGCCCGGCGACTTGCGCGACGAGTTGGAACGTCCGCTCGGCGGCACGGAAGTCCGGCAGATGCAGGCCGGTGTCCGCATCGACGACGCCGACGAGCGTCACGCCGGGGAAGTCGAGCCCCTTGGAGATCATCTGCGTCCCGAACAGGATGTCCACCTCGCGGCGGGCGACGGCGTCGAGGATCCGGCGGTGGGCCCACTTCCCCGAGGTCGTGTCGGCGTCCATGCGCGCCAGGCGGGCGTCGGGGTACCGCTCCGCCAGCCAGCGCTCGAGCGACTGGGTGCCGATGCCGCGCGACTGCTGCGCGGCCGCACCGCACGCCGGGCACGCCGTCGGCACCGGCGCCTCGTGCCCGCAGTAGTGACAGCGCAACGCGGGAGGGCTCCGATGCACCGTGAGGGAAATGCTGCACGCCGGGCACTCCCACACGTGCCCGCATCCCTCGCATTGGAGGAAGTGCGCGAACCCGCGCCGGTTGAGCAGCAGCAGGACCTGATCACCAGCGGCGAGCGCGTCCGTGACGGCCTCGTCGAGCGGGGCAGACCAGGGCACCGGACCGGCAGCCGGGATCCGCGCCACAGCACGCATGTCCACGAGCGCAACTTCCGGCATGGGCCGCGCCCCGATGCGGTGCGGCAGGCGCACCACCGGGATCCGGTCGCGCAGGGCCCAGGTCTCCAGCGCCGGTGTCGCGCTCCCAAGGATGACGCGAGCGCCCTCGATCCGAGCGCGTCGCAGCGCCACGTCCCGCGCGTGGTAGCGCGGCGCTTCGCCCTGTTTGTAGCTCGTGTCGTGTTCCTCGTCGACGACGATGGCAGCGAGATCCGCGACGGGCGCGAACACCGCCGAACGCGCGCCGACCGCGACACGCCGCGTGCCGTGCGCCAGGCCGCGCCACGCATCCACGCGTTCGCCGTCGGAGAGGCCGCTGTGGAGCACGGCCACGGTGTCGCCGAACGCCCCGCGCACGCGCGCCACCGTCTGTGGCGTGAGCGCGATCTCCGGGACGAGGACGATCACGCCGCGTCCGGCGTCCACCAGCGGCCGCAGCGCCTCGAGATAGACAAGCGTCTTGCCGCTGCCGGTCACACCAAAGAGCGTCAGCGCCCCACCCTCACGGAGCGCGCGGATCGCATCGATGGCGCGGCACTGGTCCGGCGTGGGCTGGGCCGGTTGCACCCCTTCGACATCGGCGAACGGATCGCGCGGCTGCTCCCGCGCCTCGATGGTGGCTACACCGCGCGCCACGAGCCCCTTGAGCACCGCGGCCGAGAACCCCAGCCGGTCGGCGAGATGCCGGACCGCCGCGTCTCCCCCGAGCGCCTCGACGGCCTCGTAGGCCTCCCGCTGGCGCTGCGCCCGCCCGAACGTCTGCTCCCGCTCGAGGAGGGTGGGCAGCAGGCGTGCGAGGACGACGTAGCGCTCGGTCCGCGCCGCCGGACCGAGATCGGGTGGCTCCGTCTCGAGAGAGACGGCCCCGGCACGGGCGAGCCGCTGCAGCACGTCCCACACCGGCCGGCGCAGCTTCCTCGCGAGCGCCGGCGCCGGAAGCCGGCCCCCACCCTGCTCCAGCAGCTCCACGACCGCGCGGCTCACGCCGCCGGGCGCCCGATCCGCATCGACGAGCTCTGCCACGAGCCGCGAGCTTCCCCAGAGCGCCGCAGGAAGCATGGTCCTCAGGGCGATGCCGAGTGGCGCCCCGTAGTAGGTGGCGAGCCATTCGGCGAGCGCCAGCAGCGGTACCGGAACGATCGGGGCGGGGTCGGGTGCCAGCAGCACCGGCTTCACGTCGCGATCGGGCAGGTCACCCACGGCCACCACGATGCCCACCATTTCCCGTCTGCGCACCGGCACGACCACACGCGCCCCGGGCGCCACGCGGTCGGCCAGCGCCGTGGGGATCGCGTAGCTGTAGGGTTTCGAAATCGGGATGGGCAGTGCGACGGAGCAGGCGCGGGGGATCATTCGTGTGGCCAGCGCGTTCCCTTCACGATCGAGAAACCAAGGGTGCGGCGCAACGCGAGCGAGCGCAGGACGCGAAACTCGCGGCTCAGCACCGTTCGCACGCCAGCCCACCGTGCCGCCCTCCAGCCCCGGATCACCAGCCCGATCCACCCCGGACTGATCCAGCGCCCATCCAACGAGGTGTCCTCGACCACGAGCTCGACCACGCCCGAGACCCGGAAGTAGTTCTTCCACTCGACGAGCAACGCCGGCCGCAGCCCGATCGCGAGCAGCGCCTGCTGGTCCTCAGGCTTCGGCGCGGACAGCCAGCACGGCACGAGCGCGGCCACCGTGCTCATCGGGCGCGCCACCCGCGCCAGCTCGGCGAGCACCCTGCCGCCGTCCGCCTCGAGCAGTTGCAGCATGTTCGCCACGCAGAGATCGAAGACCTGCGCTTCGTGCGGCAGATTGGTGCTGTCGGCCGCCTGGAACGAGGTGAGCCGAGTCAGTTGGGCGTCGCGGGCCGCCGCCTCGGCGGCTTCGATCGCCCGCGAATCGGGATCGACGCCCTGGACGTGCGTCTCGAACCGCCGCGCCCACCACAGCACGGAACGGCCCGCGCCGCACCCCACCCAGAGCACCTCCTGCTCCGTCTGGGCATCGACGATCTGGGCGAGCCTGCGGTGGATAGGCTCCGCGACCTCCGCCCACGGCTGGAGGACGGCCACGAACTTCGCGGGAGAGAGGCGAAGCGGCATGCGCGGGAAGTTACACCCCGGGACGGGCGGTCACTAGCGGAGCGGAGCGCGGGGGGGAAGCGCCCGCCGAGCACTGCAGAGTGCGGAAGTCATGACAGCGCAAGCACATGCGCGAGAGCGGCGTCGGCGATTCTCCCGGGGACGTAGCCACCCTCCAGCACCGAGACCACGGGCACACCGAACCCGAGCCAAGCCGAGGTCCAGGCCGCGTAGTCCGGCGGTTCGAGGGTGAATCCCGCCAGGGGGTCTCCGGCGAGCGCGTCGAACCCGGCCGAGATCAGGACCAACTCGGGCTCCCAGCCCTCGGTCGCTCGCCCGACCGCGTCCTGCAAGTCCCCGACGTAGCGGGCGCGCGGCAGCCCGGGGGGCCGCGGGACGTTGAACACGTTGCCGACGCCCCGCTCGTGCGCGCGCCCCGTCCCCGGGTACAGCGGCCACTGGTGCAGCGACACGTACCGGATGCGGACATCGCGCTCGACGAGCGCCTGGGTGCCGTTGCCGTGGTGCACGTCCCAATCGATGATCAGCACCCGCTGGAGACCGTGGTCGTCGGTGGCGGCCCGCGCCGCGATGACCACGTTGTTGAGCAGACAGAATCCCATGGCCGTGTCGGCCGTCGCGTGGTGGCCAGGCGGCCGCACCGGCACGAAGGCACGCCCCCCTGCGTGAAGGCACCGCTCCACGGCCATGATCGCCGCACCCGCGGCGTGAAGCGCGGCGTCATGGCTCCCGGCACTCATCACGGTGTCGGCGTCGAGCCGCCCGCCGCCCGCCGCCGCTACGGCGCGGAGCCGTGCCAGGTGCGCGGGATGGTGGACGCGAAGCACCGCTCGCTCCGGCGCGAGAACCGCCTGCACCCACTCGGGAGCGCGAGCCGCGTCGATTCCCTGCAGCCGCGCGAGCACGGCGCGGACGCGCTCCGGAGACTCGGGGTGACCGGGACCAGGATCGTGCGCGAGGGACGACGGGTGCCAGAAGACGGTGACGGCCATAGTCATGCCCCCCCGGGGCCGTACGGGCAGCCCAGCGGGAGGAGCGAGGCTTCCCGAGCCTAGCGGACGGGCTGGCGTCGCGCCGGCAGGACGATCAGCGACGCCGAATCGGGCACACCGAGCGCCTCCAGCGTCATGCCTTCGTCGAGCACCCGCGCGCCGCGGAACTTCACGAGATAGTCGTCCGGGCTCAGCATCCTGCCCGTGGCCAGAGCCAACGCCTCGGTCTTGAGCTGCGCCACGGTCCGGTCGGGGGTGACCATCACCTCGACGACGTCCCAGACGTCCGGGACCGACACACGCAGCCGCATCGCATTGGCGACCGTCACGCGGCCACCTCCCCTGCACCGGGCAGGGTCGAGAAGAACCGGCCGATCAACTGGTCGAAAAACATCGTCGACGCCCGCACCCTCGTTCCTGTCGCTCCGTCGAGCACCGCCAGCACCAATTCCTCCCCTCCCTGCCCCCGGAACGCCGCGTAGCTCGGCCCCTCCTTCTCCACGAAGGCGGCGCTGTGCGGCGCGCGCTCGGCGAAGAACGCCTTGGCCCGGCGGAGGACCTCGGCCGGAGGCAGTGTCGTCAGCATCTCATGTGTCATCGACTCGCCACTCCTAGTAGGAGGGTCGGAACTGCCGGAGGAGAAACATAACCCGCCGTGCGGGGGGCGTCACAGTCGGCCACCCGGGCCTCCGGCACCCCCCTCCAGCATGGCCGCGAGCGCCCGCTCCACCTGCGAATTCGGCACGGCGGCGGCGCCGAGTTCCCGCGCTCGTCTCAATTCGTCGGCGCGGACATGCGATCCGAAGGCAAGTACCTTCACGCCGGCCGCGATCAGCTCAGCCACACGCTCGACCGCATCCGGGCGGCCCAGGTCGACCACGGCCAGCGCCGCCGGGGGTGTGCGCACCGGAGTGTACCCGGCCGCGCGGATGAGTCCCTCGAGCTTCGCGCGGAAGAAGAGGTCGGCGGTGAGCACCGCCGCGCACCGCTCAGCCGATCCGTTCGGCACGCGCCCGCGCTTCGGTTGGGAGCCGCCGCCCTCGGATCAGGTCGCGCAATCGCGGGCGCTGCCGGACCACGAGATACGCCGTGCCGGGTGGCGGCCGGTGGAGGCCGTCCAGGGCGACCAAGAGCGGGAGTGATGCAGGGGTGGGGAGCGCAACCCGGTAGCGTCCCCGGTGCCAGGAGAGTTCGACGACATCGGGGAGACGCTTCACGATACGCTCGATAAAGATGTCGTCCTCTACCTGGAACACACCGTCCTCCACCCGCTCGCCGACCTCGTAGAACAGCGGATCGAACGGCTCTCCCGCCGCCCGGCGCTGGTTCTGATCGACGGCCCAGTCGTACGCCTCGAGCGCGTCGGAGCCAGCCCGCCATTCGAGATGGTGCCGCAGCTCGTGCAGCAGCGTCTCCGACGCTTCACCCTCCCAGTCGAACTCCGGCTCGTCCCGCGCCAGCGCCTTGAAGGAGCCGTAGTAGAGCACCACGCGCGACAGCACCTCGTCGATCCCCGCGTCGTGCATGGGCACGCACTCGCCCAGGGTGTAGACGTCGGGGCGGTCGGGATGCGCGACCGAGCGCGGACTGACGTCGACGGCCGCCACGCCGTCGAGGTACTCCGCGGGGACCTGTCGTGCCAACTCCTGCACCAGACGGCGAAAGGCGGCGAGCTGCATCGGCTGGGGTACGGGCGCGCCGGGGATCAGGGACTTCCGGACTCGCCCTCGGACTCCCCGATGGTTGCGGCGGTGCGCCGCGCCAGCCATCGATTGAGCAGCAGGAGGACCGCGAGCGCCACCCCCCACTGCAGGATCATCGTCCCGACGTTCGCCTCGCGGAATGGATCGAGCCAGCCCGCCAGGTCCGCCCCTCGAACCTGATAGAACCACCAGCCCAACAGGACGAGCGCCTCGAGGGGCACCACGACGCCGATCACGACGTCCCACCAGCGGCCCACGCGGATGTCCGAGTACTCGTGGTTCAACTGCGCCTCTCGGAACCTGCGCACGCCGAAGGCGATCACGCCGATGGCGAAGAACAGTCCGGACACCATCAGCGCCACACCCCACACGAAGTCCTGGTTGTGCAGCACGCGGAGCGAGAGCGCCGACGGCACCCCGAGCAGGAATCCGACGATGCCGACCACCCGGACCGCGCGCTCGCGGCGCATGCCGGCATCCCGCAGCACCCGCGTCGCCAGCTCGACCATGGCGATCAGGCTCGTGAACGCGGCGAACGCGAGTGCGAGGAAGAAGACGAGCATGAAGAGCCGTCCCCACGGCAGCCGCGCGAACAGCTGCGGCATCCAGATGAAGGTGAGCCCCTCGTTGCCGGTGCTGAAGATCGTCGACTGGATCAGGTCTGGCGTCAGCGGCGTGCCGGAGCGGACGGCGTCGGCGAGAGCCGGGTACGCGCTCAGTGCGCCCGGATTGGAGGAGAGGTTCGCGACGAGCTGCGGGACGACCGAGAACACCGTGCACAGCACCATGATGCCGGCCAGCAGCGACACGACGTTGTTCGCCGCCGGCAGCACGAAGGCATTGAGGGCGGTGTCCTCCTCCGTACGGAGGTAGGCGGCGTACGCGAGGATTAGTCCCCAGCCGGCCCCCGTGTCCCACGCATTCTGCGTGAGCGCCTCGATCCAGATCCTGGCATTGGTCAGCTGACCCCAATCCACGCCGAACAGGTAGGCCAGCCCGCCGGAGGACCCCGGCAACGTGACCGCCCGGAGCGCCAGGATCACGACGAGCGCCACCAGCGTCGGCATCAGGACGCGGGCGACCTTCTCGATCGCCCGCACACCCCGGGCGACGACCAGCGTGGCGCAGCCGATGGCAACGGCGTGAGCCACGACGGGCCACCAGGAGGTCGTGAACGCCGTCCAGAACGCCCCCGGCTCCTCCCGCGGGATCTCTCCCGTGAGCGAGGCCACGACGTACCGCAGCGTCCAGCCAGCGACCACCGAGTAGTAGAACATGATCGCGGTAGCCACGAAGGCGATGAACGCCCCCATCCACGCCCATCGTGGACCGATCAGCCGGAGGAAGGCGCCGACGGGGCCGGCGCGCGTCATGCGTCCGGTGCCGAACTCCACGAGGATGAGCGGAATCGACCAGAGAAAGAGAAACGCAACCCAGGCAACGATGAACTCGCCGCCGCCGTTCTGCGCGGCGATGCGGGGGAACCGCCAGATGTTGCCCGTGCCGACCGCCATGCCGAGCATGGCGAGCATCATCACCCAGCGGGAGGAGAACGTCTCGCGCTTCTGGCTCACGCGTCCCTCACTCGAAGATGGGCTCGAGTCGCGAGATCACGGCGTCGAACCCGAGTGGCGTTCCCGTCACGTGCTCCGCCAGGCGGTGCGCCGGATCGGACTGCCCATGGGCCATCAGGGCCTGCACGTCCCGGCCGGCGGCCGGATTGCGGTACCAGTCCGCGTCGTGCTGCCGCGTGAGGTGTCTGGAGAGCGAGGCCTCGAGCTGCCACGCCCGCAGGTATCGGGCGGCGTAGAACCCGGGATCCACGTCGAGCAGGTGGTCTTCGGGGAGATACCGGAAGCCCGTCGCTGCCTCGAGCAACTCCGTGTAGCGGGACGCCACGGACGCGAAGTCGCTGCGGTACAGCTCCAACTCGTAGCGGAGCTTGGCCGCGTAGCGCCGCGCCAGGAACAACTCGCTCACCGCCAACTCGAAGACGAGGTCCAACGCGTCCGTGCGGCCGAGGGCCGTGTATCGCCCGATCCAGCCCCGATCGAGCGGGAGATGATCCCACAGCATCGCGAACCCCTCGGTCACCGAATTGTCCCCGAGCCAGCGGGCGGCGAAGGGGAGCCCGGCGTCCGCCATCGCGAAATGCATCGAGTGGCCCAGCTCGTGCCAGAACGTCCGGTAGTCGCTGTGCCCACCGCGCGGCCGCAGCACGAGGTAGACCTCGTCGGGCACCCGCACGGGAACACAGAACGCGCGCGGCTGCTTCGTCTCACGCTCCTCGGTGTCGAACCGGACCCGGCCTCCCACGGTGAAGTCCAGTCCCATCTCCGCCATCTGCTTGGCCGCGGTGTCCAGCAGGTGCTCCCGGGGGAACGCGGCGTCGAACCGGTCGGCGCGGAACAGCCAGGCGGAGTCCGAGCGCACCAGCGAGTCGAGCGGGACACCGAGACGTCGCTTGACGAGTCTGGCGAGACCGTCGCGGTACATGTCCTCCGTACTACCCAGGAACGCCGCGGCATCCGCGCCAAGCCTCTCGAGATCGATGCCCGACAGCACGGCCACCGACTCGACGTAGTCACCGAGCCCCAGCGAGAGCACCAGATCCCGCTCGACCAGGAACCGCTCCCGCCGGATCGCGTTCAGTCCGGTAGCCCCGAGGCCGGCCCTAGCGTGATCGATCGCCCGCCGGTACGCGCGGTCGGGCGAGTTCGCGATCTCGATGGGGGCACGCAGATACGGAATCCGGTGTCCATCGACGTCGAGCACGGCCGACTGCTCCCAGACAAGCTGACGCTCGTCCGCCCCGGCGACGGTCCGACCCACCCGGACATCGACGATCCACTCGAGCAGCGCCGTCGATCCCGACGCCCGGGCGCTCGCGAGCGCCTCGTCGTCAGCGAGGTCGCTGTACTGCTCGTAGATGCGCTGGAAACCCGGTTCGGCCTTGAGGCCAGCCCCCGTCATATAGTACTCGAGGCCAAGCTCCTGGAGCATGGCCTCGCCACGGGCCAGGAGCCGCTCGAGCGTCACGACGCCAGACGTTCCCGGAGGTAGTCCACGAGACGGTCCGCGGTCACCCTGTCCTGCACCAGCGTGTCCCGGTCTCGGACGGTGACCGTCTGGTCCTCCGTCGTCTGACCGTCGACCGTAATCCCGAAGGGCGTGCCCGCCTCGTCCTGCCGCCGGTACCGGCGCCCGATCGAGCCACCGTCGTCGTAGAACGCGGGGAACCGCCGGCGCAGATCGTCGTAGATCCGCCGCGCGAACTCGGGCATGCCGTCCTTCTTCACGAGCGGGAACACGCCCGCCTTGATCGGCGCGATCGCCGGCGCGAGGCCGAGGACGACGCGCTTCTCACCGGCGACCTCCTCCTCCCGGTAGGCGTCCACTAGCGCGACCAGCGCGAGGCGGTCGGCGCCGAGCGACGTCTCGATGATGTAGGGCATGAACCGCTCGCCGCTCACCGTATCCACGTACTCGAGCCGCTTGCCGGAGAACTCCTGGTGGCGCGAGAGGTCGAAGTCGGTGCGGTTGTGGATCCCCTCGAACTCCTGCCAACCGAACGGGAACTCGTACTGGATGTCGAACGCCGCCTTGGCGTAGTGCGCGAGTTCGTCCGGCGCATGGGCGTGGAAGCGGAGCTTGGCGGGATCGATGCCGAGCCCGCGGTGCCACACCATCCGCGCCTCCTTCCACTCCTCGAACCAGCGCTCGTCCTCGCCCGGCTTCACGAAGAACTGCATCTCCATCTGCTCGAACTCGCGGGTGCGGAAAATGAAGTTCCCGGGCGTGATCTCGTTCCGGAACGCCTTGCCGATCTGGGCGATGCCGAACGGCACCTTCTGCCGACTCGCCTGCATCACGTTCAGGTAGTTCACGTAGATGCCCTGCGCCGTCTCGGGGCGCAGGTACACCACGGCGGCGGCCTCCTCGACCGGGCCCATGAACGTCTTGAACATGAGGTTGAACATGCGCGGTGCGGTGAGCGAGCCCCGATTGCCGCAGACCGGGCACTGGGCCTCGGGCGTGCCGGGCTCGCCCTTGATAGCCGGGTCGTCGGCGCGG
>Ga0210112_1000112_pt1 | contig 21813 bp, 23 predicted proteins | sample Joice_ThreeSqC_D_FD_184875 | JGI IMG/M metagenome (GOLD analysis project Ga0210112, IMG submission 184875) | Wetland microbial communities from San Francisco Bay, California, USA, that impact long-term carbon sequestration - Joice_ThreeSqC_D2... | ecosystem: Environmental > Aquatic > Marine >... | reverse complement strand
ACAACGCCCTGCAGATCTGGGGACTTGCGGTCCTGTCGCGGTTGATCGACCAGTTCATCTTCTACGTGCCGAACCTGGCGATCGTCGGTTTCATCGTGATCGTGGGGGGCCTGATCTCCACGATAGTCGGCAGCCGGGTGGAGAACGCGCTCGAGGAGGAGGAGTTTGCCCGATCGCGGTTGCTGGCGAAGATCGTCAAAGGCACGATGCAAGCCGTCGTCGGCGCGCTCGCCCTCTGGCAGCTCGGGTTCGCGCGCCAGATCGTGCTGGCCGCCTTCCTGATCACCTTTGGCGCCATCGGCGTGGCGTTCGCGGTGGCGGTTGGACTCGGTTCCTCCCGTGCGATCCAGCACGGCTGGGAGAAGCTGTTCGGCGAGCGCGAGAAGGAATAGCGGGGTCCGGCGCTCGGCGTCTCGCTCTACGCCCCGGTCCCCCTGATGACGTAGGCTTCCATCGCGAAGTACTCCGGGAGGCCCAGCCGGTCCGCCTTCGTGGCGGTTTCTCGGTTCCGCGCCTCCACGCGCTGCCAGAACTCCCGATCGTCATACGCCCCGGGGAACGGCGCGGTGTCCTTCTGCGACTCGTGCTTGAAGATGGCGTTGACCTTGGTGCGTAGCTCCTCGTGCGACAGCGGGACCAGCGCATCCGCCTCGGCGATCGACCACTCCTGCCAGGCCCCCCGGTAGAGCCACACCTCGGGTGCAGGCGGTGGCGAGACCCGCAGCGCCCGCTCCACGGCGGCCTTGCACATGCGATGCGTGCCGTGCGGATCGGACAGGTCGCCCGCGACGAACACGATGTGGGGCCGGAGTTCCTCGAGCAGCGCCTGCACGATCCGCACGTCTTCTTCGCCGATGGGGCGCTTGCGTACCTCGCCGGTGCGGTAGAAAGGGAGATCGAGAAACCGGCACGATGGCGCCGGGATGCCGATCGACTCGACGGCCGAGATCGCCTCGCATTCGCGGATGGTCCGCTTGATCTCCTGGACGAGCGGGATGTCGACGTCACCGGGCTGCTTGGCGGCGAAGCTGCGATCGACCTCGCGGCCCACCTGCAGCAGGACGTCATGGTCGATTCCCAGCGTTCCCGCGGCGCGCTCGACGAAATCGAGATACCGCCGGACGTCGTAGTCGAACACCGCGATGTTGCCGCTGGTCATGTACGCGACGGTGATCTCGTTGCCGTTCTGCCACAACTTGCGCAGCATCCCGCCCATCGAGATGACGTCGTCGTCCGGGTGGGGCGACAAGACGAGGATCCGGCGCTCGCGCGGCAGCCGCGCCCTCCCCCGGATCTTGTCGCGCAGCCGGTTGAACACGTCGCCGTTGATCGGCTCGGGTGAGCCGCGGCTCGCAAGCAGCGGACTCAGCTGGTTCTCGGCGTAGTCCTTCGCACTCAGCTTGAGGATTGCCTTGTTCGTGCGCTCCGAAAGCCAGACCACCGCGCGGTCGGTCATGTCCGCGGTCCACTCCACGGGCTCGAGCAGCCACGGTGTCGCGACCCGAGTGAGTTCGGCGGCGGCCGGAAGGTCGAGGTAGGCGGTGACGTTGGGATGCTCCTGCAGAAACGTGGCCGCCACGTCCGAGGAGATCTCGCCCTCGATGGCGCGGCGTACCACCGCGGCCTTGTGCTCGCCGGTGGCGAGCAGCGCGATCTCCCGCGCGTCGAGGATCGAGGCCACGCCCATCGTGATGGCCTCGCGCGGGACGTTGTCCTCGCCGAAGAAGTCCGCAGCCGCATCCTTGCGGGTGACGGTGTCGAGCGTCACGAGCCTGGTGCGCGAGCGCCGAGCCGAGCCCGGCTCGTTGAAGCCGATATGCCCGGTCTTGCCGATGCCGAGGAGCTGGAAGTCGATCCCCCCGGCCTGGGCGATCGCGCGCTCGTAGGCCTCGCAGTGCGCGCGGACGTCGGACCGCGCCACCGCGCCATCCGGCACGTGCGCGTTCTCCGGCTTCAAATTGACGTGCCGGAAGAAGTTCTCGTGCATGTAGCGCCGGTAGCTGTGCGGGCTGCCCGGGCTCATCGGGTAATACTCGTCCAGGTTGAACGTGACGACGAGGGAGAAGTCCACCTCTCCTCGCTGGTGCCGCCGGATGAGCTCCTGATAGATGCCGAGCGGGGTGCTGCCGGTGGCTAGGCCGAGCACGCAGCGCCCGGTGGCCGCCACGCGCTCGCCGATCACCGTGGCGATCCGGTCCGCGAGGCGTATCGCGATGTCGTCGTGATCGGGGACGATGACCGTTCGGATCCGTTCCCGTTCCATCGAGGCTGCGACGAGCCACGCATGTTCTGTCATCCCTTCACCACTCCGATCGGTACGAGCCTGACGACCTTCCGGCCGATGCCGGCACCCTGGACCACGTCCACGACCTGCCGTACGTCCTTGTATGCCTCCGGGATCTCCTCATCCACCGTGCGCCGGCTGGCGGCGCGGATGAGGATGCCCCGCTCCTCGAGCTCCCGCGGCACGTTGCGCGACCGCGCCACGGCCTTGGCCCTGTGACGGCTCATGCGCCGGCCGGCCCCGTGGCAGCTGGACCCGAAGGTCTGCCGCATGGCCCCCTCCGTTCCGACGAGGACGTACGAGTACCGACCCATGTCGCCCGGGATGAGCACGGGCTGCCCGATGTCGCGGAACCGGTCGGCCAGCTCCGGATGGCCAGGCGGGAACGCCCGGGTCGCTCCCTTGCGGTGCACGCACAACCGGCGCCGCCGTCCGTCAACTTCGTGGGTTTCGACCTTGGCGATGTTGTGCGCGACGTCGTAGACCAGCTCGGTCCGCTCGGCGACGTCGGGGTCAAACAGCCGCGAAACCGCCTGCCGAACATAGTGCGCCATGAGCTGCCGGTTGGCGAAGGCGTAGTTCGCCGCCGCATTCATCGCGCCGAGGTATGCCTGCGCTTCCCGGCTCGCGAGCGGCGCGCAGCAGAGCTGCTTGTCGGGGAGGTCGATACCGTACTTCGCCGCGGCGCGGACCATGGTGTCGAGATAGTCGTCACACACCTGATAGCCCAGGCCGCGAGATCCCGAATGGATGAAGAAGGTGACCGATCCGGGGACGAGCCCGAGGCGCTGGGCTGTCGGCTCGTCGAACACCTCGGCCACGTATCCCACCTCGACGAAGTGGTTGCCGCTGCCGACCGTGCCGAGCTGTGACTTGCCGCGCTGCTTTGCCTTGTCACTGACCCGATCGGGATCGCCGGCGAGCGTGCCGTTGGCCTCGATCGCTTCGAGATCGCGCGCCGTGCCGAAGCCCTCGTCCACCGTCCACCGGGCGCCCTGTGTCAGGACCCGATCGAGCTGTGCCGGCGAAAGCTTGACGTCCGAGCGAGACGAGCCGACGCCGGACGGGATTCCCTCGAACAGCATGTCCATCAGTCGGGCAAGCCGGGGCCGGACGTCCTGCACCTGCAGCGGGCTCTGCAGCAGGCGAACGCCGCAGTTGATGTCGTAACCCACGCCGCCCGGCGAGACGACCCCTTCGTGCTCGTCGAAGGCGGCGACGCCGCCGATCGGGAACCCGTACCCCCAATGGATGTCGGGCATGGCGATCGAGGGCCCGACGATGCCAGGGAGATGCGCGACGTTGGCCACTTGCTGGATGCACTCATCGCCCTCGAGATCGTGCATCAGCTCGTCGTCGGCAAAGATGATCCCGTGGGTGCGCATGCCGCCCGTCCGGCGCACCCTCCAGCGGAAATCGTCGAGCCGTTCAACGTTGAGGTAGGACACCCGAGCCGTCCCGTGCCGCGGTGCGGAGGATACCGCAATATACCGGATGCCGGTCGCCCCGGCCCGAACGCGGGTCAGAGCCGCTCGAGCCGCTCCCGCGTCCGCTCGTCGCGGACGTCCCCCGTGTTGAGCGTGGCGGATGGCTCGAACAGGAGGACGTGCGCCTCCTCGTCCGCGACGGGTTGATGCTCCACGCCGCGCGGCACGACGAGGCACTCGCCCGGCTCGAGCGCGACCTCCCGGTCGCGAAACCGGATCGTCATCCGCCCGTGCAGGACGAGAAAGAACTCGTCCTCGTCCTCATGCCGGTGCCACACGAATTCTCCCCGGATCTTGGCCAACCGGACGTCCTGACCGTTCAGCTCGGCCACGATTCGGGGGTGCCAGTAGTCGGGAATGTGACCGAGCTTTTCCCGCAGGTTCACCTTGTTCATACCGCCTCGTGCTCAGACGTCGAAGACGACTTCCGCATACCATTCGCCGTCGCGGCGCTCGACGACGAATCCATGACGCGTGATGGCCTTCACTTCGGGCTGGTGCTCGTGCCGGCGGAGATCGAACGGCTCTCCCGAGAGAACGCCCCCGACAGGCAGGTCCGCAGAACCCTGCGGCGCAAACGCGGCCGGCAGAAACCCGTCCGTTGCCGCGAGGTACAGCACCTCACGGAGGAATCCCAGAAAAGCCTCCGCGGGATCGTCGGCGGGGATCGTGAGCGGGCGGAACTCCCGGGGCGCGACGGCTGCGTCGCCGGCGAGCAGACCGCGCAGCACGACCAAGCCTTCCTGCAGCAGCTCGGCGAAGGTCGCGGCCTCGAAGGCGATCCGGATGTCCGCGGTGTGCGGCAGGGAGTGGTGCGTCATCTTTGGGTCCCGGCGACAACGAACCGGTATGGTCGCTGTGCCCTCCGGACACCATCGTACGGCATGGCTCCCTGGTTCACAATGCCCAACGGTATGCAGGCGCGCCGCCTTGCCGCATCGAGCGAAATCTCCGCGGCCGTCATGGCGATTCGGTGCGCGCTGGAGCTGCTAGACGGGTCGGTCGGGGGCGGACGGGAACGGCACCTGCTGCGGGTGATCGACGACGAGCTCACCCAGATCCGGCGTGCCGCGGAGCATCTCGGCGCGGAGCGGGGGACGCACCGGGGAGACCGGGGACGTCAGGCCTGACCGGGAGCGCCGTGGAACGCCTCGCTCGTCAGGGGTCCAGGTACTCCGCTCGCGCCCACGCCACGGTTGCCTGTGCGGCCTCGTCCACCGGTGTCGGCCGCGCGGCGAAGCGCTCGCGGAACTTCCGGTCGTCGACGACGAACGGTATCTCCCACTCGTGCAGCATCTCGTCGACCTCCCGCACGATCGGAACGAACAAACCGAACACCTTGACGAAGGCGCGCGGGAGCTTCGCGACCTGGATCTCGTGGCCGAGCGCCTCGGAGAAGTGCCGTATAAGCTCGCGCGCCGATCTGACGCCCGAAACGGGCAGCATCCACAGCTGACCGAGCACGTCCTCGTCGGCGCACCCGAGCGTGGCGAGCCCGTCCGCCACGTCGGGGATGTAGCTGTAGGAATGCCGGGCGTCGGGATCGAATACGAACCGCGCTGTCTTTCCCGCCAGCGCGGGCTTCCAGAACCGGTCGGCGAAATGGGTGCCGACGCCTCCCGGGCCGAAGAAATCCGACGCGCGGCCGACGGCGGCACGCACGTCGCCCCTGGCCTGCGCCTCATTCAGCGCGTTCGAGACCCGTGTGCGGATCTCGCCTTTCCTGCTGCACGGATTGAATGGTGTCCGCTCGTCGATCGGCCCCTCCGGCCGTCCGTACGGATACAGATTCTCGAGCACCACGAGTCGGGCGCCCGAGGCACCTGCCGCAGTGATGAGGTTGTTCATGAGCACCGGGAGCACCCGCTCCCAGGTGTCACCGTCGTAGGCGGGGTTCATGCAATGGTACAGCGCGGTGGCGCCGTCGGCAGCCCGCCGGCAGAAGGCCGCATCGGTCGCGTCGCCGGCCATGGATTCCGCACCGGGCACGGCGGTGCCGGATCGGCTCACGACGCGCACCTGCCGCCCCTCGCGCAACAGATGCTGTGATAGCTGCGGGCCTACCTGCCCGGCGCCGAATACGACGTGGATTTGACCCGATGCAATGTCCAATGTCCAACACTCAATGTTGAAGGGATCGCGGTGAGCATCTCCAATCGTGTGGGGGCCTGGAACGCGCCGAATCCCCTTGGGATGTGAGCGTTGGCTCTTGGCTGTTCGTTATGGCGCTCCCCAGTCGCTCGCTCCCCGCCAGAACCGACGGTAGTCGAGCATCCGTTGGCTCTGCGACACCAGCCCGTCGCTGAAGTTCCCATCGTTCCGCAAGACGTCCGCCACCGACTCGGTCTTGGCGCTGGCGTTGTCCGCCCAATGCAGCACCTCGGCCTCGAGGGTCATGGGGGTGATCGGGCTGCCGTACTCGAGCCGGCCGTGATGGGCGAGGACGAGATGCAGTAGGATGTCGCGCTCGCGCTCGGTACAGACGGGCGACGACTCCTCGGTCAGCCGCCGATCGAGCATCAGCGCCCCGAGGGCCACGTGACCGAGCAGGCGGCCCCGCTCGGTGTGCTCGAACGTACCTTGCCAGGCGTACGCCTCGAGCTTGCCGATGTCGTGCAGCAGGACGCCTGCCATGACGAGCTCGATATCGGCGCCGGAAGCTTTGGCGATCGTGCGGGCGATCGCGGCGACCTCGACCGTGTGCTTTAACAGGCCACCGAGCAAGGCGTGGTGGCCGATCACCGCCCCGGGGCACTCCTCGTAACGCCGGCGGAACAGGTCCTCTTCGTAGAACAGATCGACGACGGCGCGGAGCCGCGGCTTCACGATCTCGCGCCGCCATCCGTCGAGCGTGTTCCAGTACCGCTCGACCGGACCCACCGAGGGGAGGAGGGTGGTGAAATCGACCGTGTCGGCCGGCAGGTGGCGCAAGGACACGACACGGAGTTGCGGGCGGTCGCGGTAGGTGGCGACCTCGCCAACCACGCGCACGACGTGGCCGCGGCCAAGGCCGGCCACCTCGCCGCTGCGCTCGGACCAAAACGGCTCGGTGCCGATCGTTCCGGAGGCGTTGCCGAGGGTGAGGATCGTGAACGGGTCGCCGTTGGCCTGCGTGCGAACGTCCACGTCGCGGACGAGGAAGGTAGCATCGACCCGCGTGCCCGCAGCGAGCGCCGGGATGTTCAGGATTTCCGTCATGGATGAAAGCTAGAGGATCCCGGTGACAGGCGCACGCGGGCCCGCGGGCGTCATGCGCGGTCACTCCCATCGGCGCGGCTCGATCGGCGCGGCCGCCACACACCAAGCCGGGGGAGCGAGGTGTCGGGTTCGAGTGCGGGAGTCAGGAACGCCTGGCCCTCGACGGCGGGCAGTAGGTGCCCGATCGAGTTGGCATAGAATTCGAGCAGCGGCCGCTGCCGGGGAAAGATCACGTACGCATCTCCCTGATGGACTACCAGCCGGCGCATGCGCAGGGTGCGCCACGCGCGGTCCAAGATGGTCTCGGCGCCTCGGTCTGGGTGAACCAGATTCGCGCCTCGCAGGAGCAATTCGTCCCGATACTCGTCGATCCGCTCTAGTAGCCGGCCGCGCTCCACCACACTGCGGCCGAAGGAGAGGATGGCGGCGGCCACCAGCGGAACGGGCGTGACCGGCGTCAGCCGCCCGAGCCGGTCCATCACGGTCCCGGCGAGCTGCTCGATCTGCGGCAGGCGCTCCTCCCGTGGCTGTGTGAGCACATCCGAATGCTCGGTGAGCCACGCGCGGAGTGACATCGGCGCGCCAAAGTGCACGTGGACCCGACCGTAGCGCCGCAGGTTGCCGGTCAGCAAGCGCGCGAGGTTCCACGTCAGGTACTGGGTCACGCCCGCGAGTTGTCGCAGCCGACCCGGTCGGTGGGTGGCGTCGAGCAGCTCCGCGATGAGCGTGCGGTCCTCCAGCACGCGGTCGTAGTTCAGCGAGATGGGGACGAGCCGGATGTCCCGCTCGGGCGGGAACTCGGCGATCGCGCACACGATGTGGTCGAGGAGCCCGAGCTTGGCCGGACGGGCGCGTCCGTCGCGCGACAGACCGCCTTCGAGGAAGATGCCCTGGGTGACGCCGTTGCGGGTGATGAGCTGGACGTAGCGCCGTAGCACGGTGTGGTAGAGCGGGTCGCGGAACCCGCGCCGCACGAAGTACGCGCCGAACGACTTGAACACGTACTCGAGTGGCCAGACTCTGGCCCACTCGCCCACGGCGTAGCTGATGCTCACCGCCCGGGCGAGGACGTAGGCCACCACCACGTAGTCCGCGTTCGACCGATGGTTCATCAGGTACACGACGACATCGCCGCGGGGGATCCGGTCCAGCGCTTTCCGGTCCGTGTGTGTTGCCCCGACGCGGTAGAGCAGGTTGATCAGCAGGCGGGCGAGATTGTAGCCGAGGCGGTAGTAGGAGAGGACGTTGAACTGCGGAACGATCTCGCGCAGATAGGTTTCGACCCGAGTCTGCACCGCCGCATCGTCCAGGCCGTGTTCGCGGGCGTGCTGCTCGATCGCCCGCCGCACCTGCGGGTCCTGCAGCAGGTCCCCCCGGATCGTCCGCTTGCTGACTAGCTTGTACCGGTCGAGACGGGCGCTGAACTGCCGCACGACCCTGAGCACCGCGCGGTCGAACCACCGGCGGATCATCAGCCGGGTCCGCCGGACGGTCCACAGGGAGAGGGCTGCGGTGAGAAGCAGGGCGACGACGAGCAGAAGCCAGTGCCCGAGGGTGAGGCTCAGATTCCCTCCGGGAGGGCTCCCGTCCTGTCCTGCTGATACGCCATCGCCTTGAGCCGGGCGATCCGGACGGCCATCGGCGGATGCGTGGCGAAAGCGTTGGCCAGGAACCCACGCTTGTCGTTGAGCCTGCGTCCGAGCGGGTCGGCGATGCAGAGGTGCGCAGTACCCTGCTTGATCGCCTTCGTCGGGGCGGCGGCATCCTCGATCTTGCGGAGCGCCGCTGCGAGCGCGCCGGGGTTCCGCGTGAACTGGGCGGCGGTGGCGTCGGCGAGGAACTCCCGGTCGCGGCTGACGCCGAGGGCGAGGAGTCGGGAGATGAGGGGCGCGACGATGAGCGTGATCAGCCAGAGCACGACCACGACGACAGCGAGGCCGCCAGCGCCGCCCTTCTTCCCTCCGCCACCCCCGCGGCTCCTGCCTCCGCCGCTGAGGCTTCCGAATCGCATCATGCGAAGCGCGCCGTCGGACATGAGCGCGATGACGCCGACCAGGGCCGCGAGCAGCGTCATGAGCTTCACGTCCTCGTTCCGGACGTGAGCCATCTCGTGCGCGACCACCGCCTGCAGCTCATCGCGGTTCAGCGCCTTGAGCAGTCCCTCGGTGACGGCGATGTGCGAGTCCGTGACCGTGATGCCGGTGGCAAAGGCGTTGGGGTCGTCGTCGGGCACGATCCAGATCTTCGGCTTCGGCAGGCCCGAGGCGATTGCCATCTCCTCGACGACGTTGACCAGTTGCTGTTCCTCCGGCGTACTTGGCTCAATGAGCTGCCAGGCGCCGGTGGCCCAGAGCACCTGCTTCGGACCGCCGCGCCACGCCACCCACGCCATCCCGATGCCAATGAGCGTGGCGACGATGCCGATCCAGGGAATGGTGTGGTGATAGGCGCGGGGTGGGGCGTCGACGGTGAACAGGTAGTATGCGAGGTCGCCGCCGAACCCCACCCACACGAAGAAGCCGACGAAGACCACGACGAGGACCGCCGATCTCCGCCGGTTGGCCCGCTGCTGCTCGAAGAGGTTCTGCTCGCTCACTCTTTCGGCTTCATCGACAGGTCGACCTGGGGAACCTCACGCTCCTTCTCGTCGGTGATCTCCCACAACTCGACCTGCTCGGCGCGGGCGAATCCGGCAATCAGGTTCCACGGGAACTGCTGCTGCTTGATGTTGTACCCCGTCGCCGTGTCGTTGTAGAGCTGCCGGGCGAATGCGACCCGGTTCTCGGTCGACGTCAGCTCTTCCTGCAGCTGGCCGACGTTGCTCGTCGCCTTCAAGTCGGGATAGCGCTCGACGACGACGTTCAGCCGCGACAGGGCGGCACCGAGCGCCGCCTCGGCACCCGCGAGGGCCTGCACCCCGCCCGTGGGCGAGGCGTCGGCCTGGATCTTCACCGCCTGGTTGCGGGCCTGGATGACCGCTTCCAGGGTCTCGCGCTCGAAGCCCATCGCGCCCTTGACCGCTTCCACGAGGTTGGGAATGAGGTCGTGCCGGCGCTTGAGCTGCACGTCGATCTGCTTCCAGGCGTTGAGCGTCTCGCCCTTCATGCGGATCAGCGTGTTGTACGCGGAGACCGCCCAGAAGATCACGGCGACGACGATGATGAGAAACACCAACGAGCCCATATCACACTCCCGGGTTGCAGACTCGGATGACGCGACCGCCTCTATTGATACCCGTCAGCCTCTCGACTATTCGCTCCATGCGGTCCAGGTGGCGTCCTGGCCCCGTCGTGCCGCGGGGGCACGAGACGGCTGAGTGCGAGGCGCACGGCGTGGGACGCCTGGCGCTTGAGATCCTCGGTGGCGGCAACTGGGTGGTCGTCGCGCACGTGCAGCTCAACCCCGTCGGCCACGGATATCCGGTGCCACGTCGCCGTGGTTTCCGGACGCTCGTCGCCGCCGGGCTCCGTCCAGGAACGGAAGACGCGCCCGGCCCGGCCTCTGGGCTGTGCGTCATCGCCGGCCAGCGGCAGCACGTTGGGCGGCGGCAGCCCGGGCCCCAGCGCGGCGGCGATCCGCCGCTCGAGCACGTCGCCCGTGGTCACGTTCAACTCCTCGGCGATCCGCTCCAGGGTTGCCCCCTCCATTTGCCGCAGCTTGATGGCGAGGACCTGGAGCAGGTGGCGGTACGAATACGTCGCCGCGGTGCCGCGCCCCTCCGGCGGGGCGACGAGCTGCCTGGTGACATAGAAGCGTACGGTGCGCTCGGATGGTCGCGCGGCGGCGGCGGCGTTGATCGGACGGACACCGGCTGTCTCGAGGATCGCTCCGGTGAGAGCGGCCAGGTCGCGGAGGTTCCACGGGGCGAGCTGCCGATACTCCCTGAGGTTGATGAGAGGGTCGTTCCCGCTCCCAGCGCCTTCCATCAGGTTCACCCTCCCGAGCCCGGGTTCCGTCGGCATACCAGCGTCAGCCTAGTATGACGATGCCGGGTGGACGCGGGCAAGACCTCGCGCCGATCCGCCACACTCGGCGAGGAATCGGTTGCCGCCTGCGCGCCACCGGGCGGCAACGTGCGCCATGCGCACCCGCGGTGTCACCCTCATCGAGCTACTGCTCGCGCTCACGATCGTCGGGATTCTGCTCGCGTTCGCCGTCCCGCGGTACTCCCGCGTGGCCGACACCCTCGCGACCGAGCGCGCGGCGGCCGATCTCGCCGTGTTCTATGCGCAGGCGCGGTACGGGGCGATCTACCGGGGCACGAGGGTGCGGATCGAATTCGGGGTGGACGCGCTACGCGCCGTCTACGAGAGCGTGCAGGATTCGGTGTTCATCCTCCGGCCCGGCCCCTCCCGGTACGGGGTGTCGCTTGCAGCAAGCCGGTCGGTGATCCGGGTCTATCCCAACGGGTTCGGCCTCGGTGCGGCCAACACCAAACTCGTGGTGCGGCGGGGCATGGCGGCCGAGTCGCTGACGACGTCTCGGCTCGGAAGGCTCAAGCGGTGGTAGGCGGCGGAGACCGATCGGTTATCGCCGTGCCGGCCCCCAGCGCATGACCGGGCTCTCCTCGTCAGGCCAGGCGGACAGGGACGCGGCCCGAGCCACGGTCTCGTGCTGCCGAGCGATGGTGCCCGATGCGAGTGCGATCTCGACGATCACGCCCCCGCCGGCTCCGTCCCCGGCCGTGGCGTACGCGACGCGGCTGTCGGAGCCGACGACTACCGCCGTCGGTGTGAACGGCACCGTCAGGTGGCCCGTAATGGCACGGCGGCGGAGGTCTGCCACCACGATCTCCCGCTGTGCGGGCCGCAAGATCACCGCGTACCGACCGTCCGGCGAGCGGGACCAGCGCTCCCCTCCGATACCGACCTCCAGCGAGTCCAGCGGCTCCAATGTGAGGCGGTCGAGATAGCGGATCGTGCCGCTCTGGGCACAGAGCACGAACACGATCGACCCGTTGGACGAGACCGCGAGGTCGGTGGCGTCGCACCGGGCGGTCACAGGCTCGCTCCGACTGTTCACCGAGACCGTGCGCACGAGCGTGTGCAATCCGCGGTCCAGCTCGACGAGCACGTCTCCGCCGCACAGGGCGTAGAGACGCTCGCTTGCCCTGGTGGTCGCGAGGCCGCGGATTGCGGCGTCGCACACCGGGACCGGCTCGCCCTGCACGGAGAGGTCCCGGCCAAGGAAATGGACCAGGGTGTGCGGCGGGTCGCCGGACCAGCTCACCGTCGCGGCGAGGACAGTCCGCCCGTCGTACAGAGGGTGGACGATCGCTGGGGTGCCGTCGAAGAAGTCGATGCGGTCGAGGATTGCCCCGTCGGCGACGCGGGCTCGGACGAGCGCGCCGGCCGTCGGCGTGCGCTGCGCGGCGTAGAGTGTGGTGCCGTCCGGGGCGAGCCACGCGCCGACGGCACCCCGGTCGAGGAATCCGTCCGCGAGCCGCACGGTATCGACGTGGGTGAGCCCCGCGTCATAGATCAGGATGGTCCCGTCCTCGGCGGCGGTCACGGCGATATGCCGTGACGGTGCGGTGCACGCGCCGACCAGGATGGCGGTCAGGAGCGGAACGGCCGCGGGGAGCCGAAGCTCCCCGCGTCGCTGTCCCATCCGTGCCTCCGGCTGACGCCGGCCGGGCTCACTTGCCCGCCGTGCCAACCTTGCTCTCGGCATCCGCCTTGAACATTTCGAGGCCGCGCTGGTGGTCGATGTACTCCTGCCGTCCCGTCACGATCTGCTCGTCGTAGTGCGCGAGGAAGTCCCGCATGGCGGCCATGCTCGCCGCCTGGTCTCCGGTCATCTGCGCGACTGTGTTGCGCAGCATGGACGCGAGGAGGTTGTGCGGTACCTGCGCGTCCATCGAATCGGCCTCCGCGAGTGCGCCGGCGCCGTTTCCGGTGATGGCCTGCAGGAGCCCGACGTGATAGTGGGCATCGGGGTCGAGGTCGCCGAGCATCCCGTAGGCACTGATGGCCATGGGGGCGAACTGGTTCATCTGCGCGGCGTCACCGCTCTCGTGCGCCATCATCACCCGGTTGAAGAGCCGGTCGGCCTGCTCCCGGGGGGTCATGGTGGAGAGATCGGGCAGCGCCCCCATGGCAGCAGCGGCGGAGGGGGAGGCTTCCCCGCCAGGACCCGAGGACTTCCCGACCCCGTAGGCGATGACGGCCACCACGACGACCACCGCCAGGGCGACGAGGCCGATGAGACCAGGCGAGAGTGGCTTCGACTCACCCCCCTGCTTCGCGCCGCACGCGTGGCAGAACTGTGCCGTGGCGTTGATCGAGGCGCCGCATTGGGAGCACGTCTTCTTGGTTGTCGCGTTCATGCCGAACGTATCCTGATGTCTGCGTTGACGGATGGACCCTGCCGGGCGACGTAATATAGCAGCATCCCCATCAGGATCGTCGCTGGCGCCGCCGCCCGGGCGGCATTACTGTAGCGCCCATGACCAAGGATGCCGACGAGAAGCCGCAATCTACGCGGTTCGACCCCCCGTACAGCGAAATCAAGGCCCGCCAGATGGGGGAGCTGGAGATCGGTGAGGCCAAGTGGGACGTCGTGCTGGAGGTGGCCAGGGATCCCGCGGACGGCGTCGTGCATGGCCGGATCCACTTCGTATCCGGCAATACCCACCGACTGTCCAGTTGGATCTTCCTGGAGTGGAACGAGAAGGACGTGGAGGCCCGGTTCCGGGAGTACAGCAGCGGCCGCAACCTCTGGGATCTGCTCCGATCGCTGGAGTAGCGTGCATCTCCTGCATCATGTGACGCTCCAATCCTGCATATCACGCACATTAGCAGCGACGATTATGCCAGATTCTTGGCCAACATTGGCATTTTCTGGCACATTGGTGCATGTCTTGCGCGATATTGTTGACACAGTGGCACCGGCGGAGTAGGCTTCACCGCGTCCGTCGGGGGGTCCGCCGGACCAGCCGTGCCACGCCGTCCCGAGCCGCCAGAAGGAGCCGTCCGTGCCGCCGCGCAAGAGCATCACCGTTCCCGCCCGCGGGGAAAAGCCGCCGATCCGCGGAAACCACATCGACACCAAGGGCGCCACCGCCCGCGACATCCTGAAGCTGACCACCGATTTCGGGGTGGACTTCCTGCGGCTGCAGTTCAGCGACATCACGGGGATCAACAAGAACGTCGAGGTCCCCAAGAGCCAGTTCGAGAAGGCCCTGGCCGGAGAAGTCATGTTCGACGGCTCGTCGATCGAGGGGTTCGTACGGATCGAGGAGAGCGACATGATCCTGAAGCCGGACCCGGACACCTTCAAGATCTTCCCGTACGATGACGAGGGCGGACGGGTCGCCCGGATCATCTGCGACGTGTACAACCCGGACGAGACGCCGTTCCCCGGCGATCCGCGGCTGGCGCTGAAGCGCCAGATCGCGCGGGCCGCGAAGCTGGGCTACGAGATGATGGCCGGCGTAGAGGCGGAGTTCTTCATCTTCCATCTCGACGAGCACGGCAACCCGACGACGCTGACGCACGACGCCGGGGGGTACTTCGATCTGGCGCCGGTCGACAAGGCCGAACCGATCCGCCGACTCATCATCCACGACCTGGTGGACCTCGGGTTCGAGGTCGAGGCCGGGCACCACGAAGTCGCCGAGGGACAGCACGAGGTGGACTTCCGCTACGCCGACGCCCTGACCACCGCGGACAATCTCGCCACCTTCAAGTTCATCGTCCGGAACATCGCCTACCGCAACGGCTTCCTTGCCACGTTCATGCCCAAGCCGATTTTCGGCCAGAACGGGTCGGGGATGCACACCCACCAGTCGCTGTTCAAGAAGGGGAAGAACGCATTCCACGATGTGAAGGCGAAGTGGGAGCTGTCCGACATCGCGCTGGCCTACATCGCGGGGCTGCTCAACCATGCCCGCGGTTTCTGCGCGATCACGAACCCGCTGGTCAACAGCTACAAGCGGTTGGTGCCTGGCTACGAGGCGCCGGTCAATGTGGCGTGGAGCGCGCGGAACCGCTCGCCGCTGATTCGGATCCCCGAGCGGCGCGGCCACGGCACGCGGTGCGAGCTGCGGATGCCCGACCCGTCGGCCAACGCCTACCTGAGCCTCAGCGTCCAGCTAGCAGCCGGCCTCGACGGGGTGGAGCAGAAGCTCATACCGCCCGAGCCGGTGAACAAGAACATCTTCACCATGAGCCAGCGCGAACGGCGGCGGTACCGGATCGACGAGCTGCCCCGGGACCTGCACGAAGCCCTCGACTACCTCGAGAAGGACGGGGTGGTGCGCGAGGCGCTCGGTGAGCACATCTACCAGATGTTCCTCGAGGCCAAGCGCGCCGAGTGGAAGGAGTACACGAGCCAGGTCTCCCGGTGGGAGGTCAGCCGATACCTGGGCCGCTACTGATCGACGATCTCGGCGGCGTCCTGCTGGACGTCGACGGGACGCTGCTGTCCGAGGAAGGTGAGATCCCCGGTGCCGGAGCCGCCGTGTCGCGGCTCCGGAGCCGGGGAGTCCCGTTTCGGGTCCTGACCAACATCACCCGCCGCTCCCGCCGGAGCGTCGTGGACCGACTCGCGGCGCACGGTGTGGCCGTGGATGCCCAAGAGGTGCTCACCGCGGTCTGTGCGGCGGCCGGCTGGCTCCGCCGGCGCGGCATCACCCGCGTGGCGCCGTTCGTCGCGACCGACGCGCTGGAGGATCTTGATGGCTTCGATCTCGTCGGGGCAGCTGGCAGCCCCGGCTCCGCCCCCATCAGCGGCCGGTCCGTCCCTCCAGAAGCGGTGCTGGTGGGAGATCTGGGGGATGCCTGGTCGCACGCCCTGTTGAACGAGGCATTCCGCTATGTTATGGGCGGCGCGCAGCTGGTGGCGCTCCAGATGGGCCGCTGGTGGGCCGGTCCGAGCGGACCGGAGGTCGATGCCGGTGCATACGTGTCCGCTCTGGAGTACGCCACGGGTACGCGGGCCACGGTGTGCGGCAAGCCCAACGTCGAGTTCTTCGAGGCCGCGGTGGCGTCGCTGGGTGAGGGCGCGATCCCGGCTTCCATCGCGATGGTCGGCGATGATCTCTGGGCGGACGTTCAAGGGGCCCAGCGGGCGGGCCTGCAGGGGTGGCTGGTGCGCACCGGGAAGTACCGTGACGACGCGCTCGCGTCCGGCGGCATACGCCCCGACCGTGTGCTCGCCTCGGTGGCGGATCTGTGTTGACGGGATTGTCGAGGTGGCATGCGCTGGATCGGGGCGCTCGCATTCACGCTGAGCTTGGTGCCGGTGGCCCGGGGGGCTGCGCAGGACGTCGCGCGCCCTGAGCCTCCGACTATCGCGCACATCGTCGTCCGCACCCACAACGTCTTCGATTCCACCGAGGCGGCCAGCAATTTCCTCTTCCGCCTCGCCGATGGAGTCCGCTTCACCACCCGCCCGTCCGTCGTGCGGCACGAGCTGCTGTTCAGGGAAGGGGAGCCCTACGACTCCGCGAAGGTTGCCGAGACGATGCGGAATCTCCGCTCGCGCGGGCTGTTCCGCGATGTCGCCGTCACGACCATCCCCAGGGACGACGGCACGGTGGACGTGCTCGTCGAGACCTGGGACGGCTGGAGCACGCAGCTCATCCTGAATGCGAGGTTCACGGCCGGCACCTTCTCGTGGGCGCTCGGTGCGCGGGAGACGAACTTCCTGGGCGCCGGCGCCACGGCAGGCGTGGTGTACCGCGACGAGCCGGACCGCACCGTGCTACAGCTCAACGGTGGCATGCAGCGGATCCGCGGCAGCCGGTTCGAAGTGGGCGGCTACTGGGACAATCTGAGCGATGGGAGCTTCGGGGCCTGGTCGTTCGGCGAACCGTTCCGGTCACTGTCGGACCGTCATGGGTTCGAGCTGCTCGGTCAGGCGGGGGAGCAGCGCATCCTGCAGTTCCGCGACGGCGACTCGCTCCAGACCTACCGGCGCCGGCTGCTCTACCAGGGCGGCAACGTGAGCGTCGCGCCGATTGCGGGGTCGGGCGGGTATCTTCGGCTCGGCCTCGCGGGCCAGGTGAAGCGCGAGGAGTTTCTGCTGTACGATGCCGAGGCGTCGTTGGTGCCGGATACCGTGACGGCGACGTTCGGGGTATTCGCGGAGCTGCTCAAGCCGCGCTACAGGGTCGTCCAGTACTACTCCACCTTCGGCCGCGACGAGGACATCGATCTCAGCACCAGAATCGCAGTAACCGGCTGGCTCGCGCCGTCCGGACTCGGCTACGCGCAAACGGGGGTCGGACCGAGCGTGGTGGCGCAGACGGGATTCGCCTTCGGCAAGAACTTCGTGCACGTGGCCGGCGGCGCGAACGGGCTGTTCAATGCGGCCGGTCTCGACACGGGCCAGGTCCAGGTCCGCCTGACGGCGGCTTCGCAGGTGATCCCCAAGAACTCGACCGTCATGCACGCGCAGATGGCGTGGCGCAAAGGCGCGCCTCCCGGCTTCGAGTACGATTTCGGACACGGGCTGGGCCCGCGGTCGTTCGGTCCGCACGCCTTCACCGGGGATCGGTCGCTCTGGCTCGCGCTCGAGCAGCGGGCGTTCCTTCTCGACGATCTGTTCGGCATCCTCGGCGTCGGGTTCGCCGCGTTCGTCGACTACGGCGGCGCGTGGTACGCCGACCAACCGCGACGGCTCGGGGGGGACGTGGGATTCGGTCTGCGGCTCGGCTCGACGCGGTCGAGCGGGAGCAACATCGGCCGCTTCGACCTGGGCTACCGGTTCGGGGAAGGATGGGGAGACAAACGCTGGGCGTTCAGTTTCGGGAGCGGATTTGCATTCTAGAGGACCGTAGGACGGTACGACAGTAGGAGGTAGTCTCTTCCCAGAGGTCCTGGTGTGCACCTCACCTGTGCAACCGCTCGACCGCCCCGACCGCTGACCACCCTACCATCGCAGCTTCACCGCCGTCCCCGACGCGCTCACCATCAGCATCGTGCCGCCCCGGGAGATCTGGATCGTCTCGTAGTCGAGGTCCACGCCGACCACCGCATCGCCGCCCAGGGCCTCGGCGTCCATCGCCATCTCGTCGATCGCCGTGTCGCGCGCGCGGCGCAGCTCTTCCTCGTACGCCGCCGAGCGCCCACCGACGATGTCGCGGATGCCGGCGAAGAAGTCCTTGAAGATATTGGTGCCGAGGATGGCCTCCCCCGTCACGATCCCGAAGTAGTTCTCGATCTCGGCACCCTGCACGGTCGGTGTCGTCGTGATGAGCACGGAAGCCTCGCGGTCAGTCCCGGAGTGGAGTGGTGGTGCGCAGCGCGCGGGCGACGCCCCTGAGGAACGGACCGTCCACCCCGAAGCGGGGAAGGTCGGCGATGGGGCACCACGTCGCGCGGTGCTCGGTGGACGGCACGGTGTGCGTCCCGGCGGTGAACTGGAACATCAGGTCGTGATGCAGGTGATACGGCTCGGCTGACGTCGCCGGAATCTCGTGCACGTCGATGCCGACCAGCGACGGGATCGCCGAGGCGTCAAGCCGGATCCCGGTTTCCTCGAGGACCTCCCGGCGCGCGGTGTCCTGAACGGTGGTGTCATCCAGCTCGACGTGCCCACCGGGCTGCAGCCAGCGGCGCAGCCGTTCGTGGTACACGATGAGCACGTGCTGACGGTCCGGGGCGAGCACGACCGCGCTCGCCGTGATGTGTCCCGGCTGATAACTCGCGCGGCTGAACGGGGCGGGCGAGCTTTCCAGCAGCTCCGTCGTCTGCTCCACGCTCGCCAGCGCCCGTCCGTCGGCCGTCGGGTCGAACGACTCGACCAGGGCGAGGACGTCGGGTACCGAGATATCTACGGGTCTGCCGGACTCACGCATTCAGGACCTTCGTTTTTCGGGCTGTTAACGTAACGACTCACGGGGTATGCCGTCATCTCCCCCGCCGCGAACGGCCAGAGCAGCGCCCGCAGCGCCGTGACATCGCGATTCGCCGGATCGAGCCAGGCGTCGTGATGCTCGCGCGGGAGGATCACCGGCATGCGGTTGTGGATCGGCGCCACGACCTCGTTCGGCTCCGTCGTCAGGATCGTGAATGAATCGACTGGTTCCTCCGGGCCGCCCTCCCAGCGGTCCCAGAGGCCTGCCAGCAGGAGGGGGCGACCGTCATGCCGCCGGATGAAGTACGGCTGCTTGGCCCCGCCGGTCTTCTGCCACTCGTAGAAGCCGCCGACCGGCACCAGACAGCGCTGCCGTAGGAACGGCGTCTTGAACGCGGGTTTCTCCGAGGCGGTCTCGGAGCGGGCGTTGATCATCCGGTTGCCGATCGCCGGATCCCGGGCCCACCGCGGGATCAGCCCCCAGCGGAGCAGGTGCACCACGCGGTCTCCTCCGTCGGGACGCTCCCGCACCACCGCCGCGTCCTGCGTCGGCGCCACGTTGTATCGGGGCTCTAGGGGCGGGGCCTCGAGCAATCGGGCGATTTCGCGATCGAGCTCGGTGATTTGCGCTTGCGAAAAACGTCCACACATGGCGTCGATCGAGCTCCTCGCTCGAATGATCGGTTCACGGGCGCATGGGCAGGCCCGTCCCCGCCACGCTGCCAGCTGCCCTCTTCCCCTGCCCGACTAGTATACCCCTCCCATTTGCCGGCGCGAGATGCGGCGCGCAGATTCGAGTACACCCCGCACCGCCGGAGTTTCCCGATGACGCCGCGTTCCCTATCCCTCCTCGTCCCGTTGCTGTTCGTACCGGCCTTCGCCGGACTCGAGGCCCAGGACACCGTCCGCTTCGAGCCGACTACCGGCTACCGCACCTTCGCCGTGCGGGAGCCGGTTCTGCGGATCGCCCCCGGCACCGTGCTGGTGTCGCGCACGAACTCCGGGGGGTACTACACGCCGGAAGGGGGCGCATTCCCGGGCGAGGTCGGGCCGATCTACGTCGAGGGCGCGACGACGAAGGACATGCTCAAGGTGACTATCCGCCGAGTGCGCCCGAACTACGACTATGCCTCCACCCGGCTGTACACCGGCTTCGGCAGCCTGTCCAACGAGAGCGGCAATCGGGTGCTGAACCCCCCGATCCCCGAGCGCCGCTACGTCTGGAGACTGGATCGCGATCGCATGGTCGGGACCACGGAGCTGCAGGGGAGCAGGATGCCGGCGATCGAGGTCGATCTCCAGCCGATGCTCGGCCGGCTCGCGGTGGCGCCAGCCGGAGAGGAGGCGTTCTCGGGGCTCTGGCCGGGCGACTTCGGCGGCAACATGGATGCGCGCGAGCTGCGCGAAGGCACGACGGTCTACCTGCCGATCTTCCATGACGGCGCGTACGTCTACTTCGGCGACGGCCACGCGCGGCAGGGGAACGGCGAGATCTCGGGTGCGGGGCTCGAGACCTCCATGGACGTGGTGCTGGAGATCGACGTTGTGAAGGGGAAGACCATCGACTGGCCCCGTCTCGAAGACGACGAGTACATCATGGTGGCGGGCAGCGCGCGGCCGCTGATGGATGCCTTCCGGGTCGCGCACGTCGAGCTGGTCGAGTGGCTCGAGAGCGACTGGGGGTTCGACCGGTGGGACGCCTATATGCTGCTCGGGCAGCTCGCGGAATCGTCCATTGCCAACGTGGTCGATCCCCAGTACACGGTCGTCGCGAAATTCCCGAAGAGGTACCTGCCGAAGCAGTGAGGCTGGAAGCGATGGAAACGCTCGAAGTGTTGGACGCGAGTTGATGCGCCCGCTCACGATCGACCTGCCCGCCTGGCTCGACGAGGTCGTCGACCGCAGCCGCGCGTATCGCAGTGACGAGGATCGGATGGGAGTGGCGATTGACCTCTCGCGGGAAAACGTGCTGCGGGACATGGGGGGGCCGTTCGGGGCGGCGGTGTTCGAGTCGGAGAGCGGGCGGCTGGTCTCCGTCGGCACGAACCTGGTGGTTCGGCATCACAACTCCGCGCTGCACGCCGAGATGGTGGCGCTAATGCTCGCGGAGCGGCAGGTCGGGTCGTACACGCTGGCAGGGACTGCACTGCCACGGCACGAGTTGGTCACGTCCTGCGATCCGTGCGCCATGTGCCTCGGCGCCGTGCTGTGGAGCGGTGTCGGCCGCGTCGTCACCGGTGCCATGCGGGAGGATGCGGTGGCACTCGGCTTCGACGAGGGGCCGGTGTTCGCGGAATCCTACCGGTATCTCGAGCGGCGCGGGGTGGCGGTCGTGCGGGGGGTGTCACGCGAGGAGTCGCGCGGAGTGCTGGAACTGTATCGGTCCCGTGGAGGGGAGCCGTACAACGGATGACTCTCTGCAGTTGTCGTCGTAAGTTGTTGTTTTACAGAACGATAGGTAACTGTTGACCGTCGCCTTGAGTCATGTTACTGTATTAATAAACCAATACAGTGTTGGCCGACGGATGTTCGACCTGATCGATCCCAGGAGCCCCACCCCGCTTTACGACCAGATCGCCGACCGGGTCCGGATGGCGATTGCGTCCGGTGACCTGCGGCCGGGGGAACCGCTGCCGTCGGTGCGTCGTCTCGCGGCCAACCTGCGCGTGAACCCGGCGACGGTCGTGCAGGCGTACCGGACGCTCGAGGCGGAGGGGTTCGTGGAGATGCGCCAGGGATCGGGGACCTTCGTGAAGGACGTCGGTGCCGCGCGCCGAGACGAAGAGCGCGGCGACCAGGCGCGAAACCTGGTGCGGGAGATGCTGGCGGAAGCCGCGCGCCGCGGACTGCGGGCGCGGGAAGTGCTCGCGGCGCTGAGGGACGAGACGGGAGCGGAGGCGTGATGAGCAACGCGATCGAGACGAAGCACCTCCATCGCACCATGGGCAAGGATTTCGAGATCCGGGATCTCTCACTCAGCGTGCCGAGCGGTTCGATCTATGGATTCCTCGGCCCGAACGGTTCCGGCAAGACCACCAC
>Ga0210112_1000111_pt1 | contig 21845 bp, 19 predicted proteins | sample Joice_ThreeSqC_D_FD_184875 | JGI IMG/M metagenome (GOLD analysis project Ga0210112, IMG submission 184875) | Wetland microbial communities from San Francisco Bay, California, USA, that impact long-term carbon sequestration - Joice_ThreeSqC_D2... | ecosystem: Environmental > Aquatic > Marine >... | reverse complement strand
GAGCGCCATCAGCGTCATGACGTTGATGGTGAACCCGGCCTGGTCGAGCGCCAGGAAAGTGGCAATGATGGTGGCCACCATCGCGATCACCGCGATCAACGTCCCCCGCCACGAGTGCACGAACAGGAACAGCACGAGCGTCGTGAGCAGGATCCCGATCATCATGCTGCTCAGGATGTCGCGGATCGAGTCGCGGATGAAAATGCTCGCGTCCCGCGCCACGGTCAGCTCGGCCCCGACCGGGAGCTGGGGCCGCAGCTCGTCGAGCGCCGCGAGCACGCCGTCGGCGGTGGCGACGGTGTTGGCGCCGGACTGCTTTTGGAGCGACAGCGTCACCGTCGGCCGGCCGTTGTATCGCGCGATCTCGCGCGTGTCGGCGAAGCCGCGCCGCACGGTGGCGATGTCGCGCAGCCGGATCCGCCCCCCACCAGGCAGGAAGAGCGGCAGGTCGAGCAGCTCCTCGAGCGAGCCGTATTCACCCACCACGCGCACCGCAACCTCGGCGTCGGGCTGGGTGACGCGGCCCGCGGGGAGCGAGAGGTTTTCCCCTCCCACGAGCGAGGCCACGTCCGTAATCGCCATCCCGTACGCCCGCAGCCGGTCCGGGTGCACCAGCACTTCGATCTCCTCGGTACGTCCGCCGACGAGCGTGACCCGCGCCACGCCGTTCACCCGCGAGAGGCGCTCGCGTACCACGTCGTCCGCCAGGTCCGTGAGGACCTCCAGCGCCTGCGGCCCCGAGAGGGTGACGTCCATGATCGGCATGGCGTTGATGTCGAACTTGGCGATGGTGGGTGGCTCGGCGTCGGCCGGCAGCTGCGCGCGGATCGCATCGACCTTGTCCTTGACGTCGATGGCGGCGAGATCCGGATCCACCCCCAGCTCGAACTCCACGACGGCGGTCGAGACGTTGTCCTGCGAGTAGGAGAGGAGCGACTTCACATTGGCGATCGTGCTGATCGCGTCCTCCACCCGCTCGGTGACCTGGGACTCGACTTCCGTGGGGCCGGCACCGGGATAGACGGTCGTCACGGTCACGTAGGGGAACTCGATCTCGGGCATGAGATCGACGCCGAGCGAGAAGTAGCTGAACGAGCCGAGGATGACGAGTGCGATGACGATCATGCTCGTGAGCACCGGGCGCCCGACCGCGAGGCGCGCAACGAACCGGAACATGGCCGCTCCTCCCTACGAGGACGATCCGCCCACGATGCGCGTCTGCACCCCCTCGGAGAGGAGGGTCGCGCCCGCCACCACCACCCGTTCGCCGGGCGCCAGGCCTTCCACGATTTCCACCTGTCCGTCTCCCTCGAGGCCGGTCATGACGTCGCGCCGATGCGCCACGCCGGCCGAGTCCACGACCCAGGCCACCCCCTCGCTCACCGCGCCCCGAGGCACCAGCAGTGCCGAGGCGCGGCGGCCCACCTCCACCTGCGCGGTGACGAGCGTGCCGGGCACCGCACCCCCGGCGGCCGCGCCGCCGGGGAAGGTCAGCTCGACCTCGAGCAGCCGCGACACCGGGTCGGCCTGCATGGCTACCCGCGAGACCGCGCCCTCGAGGCCGTGCTCGGGGAGCCGTGCGGGCTGGCGCACCGCCAGCTCGCGTGCCTGCTCGGGGCTCACCTGCACCAGCACCTGCAGCCGCGAGAGATCGGACACGCGCGCGAGCGGATCGCCGGACTCGGGCATCGCACCGCGGGTGACCATCAGGTCGGTCACCACGCCGTCGATCGGGCTCTCGAGGTCCACGCGCCGACGCGCGGCCTCGAGGTTCGCCTCGGCCACGCGGAGGCCGGTGAGCGCGTTGTCCCAGTCCTGGTCGCTGATGGCGCCCCGCTCGTGCAGCGGCCTCAGGCGCTCCACGTTCCGATCCGCCTGCTCGTAGGAGGCCTGCGCCTGCCGGACCGACGCGAGCGAGCCTTCGCTCGACTGCCGGATCACCACGTCGCCCGCGCGGACCCGGTCGCCCACGCGCACGGGGATGTCGAGGATCTCATCCCCGGTGCGGGCACGGATCGTGGTGCTCCGGATCCCCCGCAGCACGCCGGTGAACTCCCGGCGCACCACCAACTCTCCTTCCCTGGCGGCGGTCACCTCCACCGGGATGCCGGTGCGCGCGCGGATCTCGTCCACCTCGGGCGTTTCCGGCGCCCCGCGGCGGGCCTGCACGACCCGGAACGCAACGAGCGCCACCAGCGCTACCACGAGCGCGCCCCACACGATCCGCTTCGTCATGGCTGAATCTCCGTCAGGAAGGTGAGCCGTCCGCCCGCCAGGCGCTCGAGCGCGGCGATCGCCTTGACGTAGGTGGCCAGCGCCTCGACCTCGTTCACGCGCGCCTGGTCCAGCTGCAGCGTGGCGTCGGAAACCTCGAGCTGCGTCGCGAGCCCGTTGCGGAACCTGAGATCGGCCAGCTCCAGCGTCTGCTCGGCGAGGGCCACCGTCTCCCGTCGTGCCGCGACGCTCGCGGTCGCCGTCCGGAAATCTCCCAGCGCCGCCGTGTACTGCAGTTCGAGCGCCTCCTCGAGCAGCGCCTGCTGCAGCTTCGCCTCGCGCAGCTGCGCCTGCGCCTGCCCGATCCGTCCCTTCCGCCCAAAGCCGTCGAAGGGGATCCACGAGAGGGTGAGGGCGACGTTCCAGTCCTGCCGCCAGTCGTTGAACCCCGGCGGCACCGGGCTCGACGGGTACGCCTGGAACCCGAGGTTCCCCTGCACCGCCACGGTGGGGAACCACGCGCCCTGCGCGATCCGCACGCTCGCCTCCTGGGCGGCGACGGTCTCACGGGCCGCGTTGAGCAGGGGCCGGTCGTCCATGAGCCGCCGCACCAACTGCTCGTCGATCACGATCGAGTCGGCGCTGAACTGCGACGTGAGTGCCAGCGGCTGCTCGGCCGGGAGGTTGATCAACCGCTTCAGCTCGAGCACGGCCACCCGGGCCGCGTTCTCCGACTGCACCACGAGCGGGTCGCGGTTGGCCAGGTCCACCCGGGCGCGCAGCACGTCGAACTCCGACGCGGTGCCCGCCTCGCGGAACGCCTCGACTTGGCTCAGGTGGTCCTCGGTGGTGCGGCGGCTCTGAAGCGCGATCTCGTGCAGCCGGCGGGCGAGCAGCGCGTTGAGGTACGCCACCCGGACCGACAACACCATGTCCGCCTCGGTTTCCGCCAGTCGATCCACCGCCGCGGTCTCGAGATGCTGTGCGTAGCGGCGCTGGCCGGCGATCCGGCCCCCCGCGAAGAGCGGCTGGTTGAGCTGGAACAGCGCGACGTAGGTGTTACGCCGCCCGAACGGAAGTCCCTCGAAGAGCCCGGACAGGAAATCCTGCGTGAGCAGCTCGCTCATCGTGTCGTACCGCTGGTACGGCGTGCGGCGGTCGTCGTAGGCGAGCGGGATCTGCGTGGTGTCGGCGGGCTCCGGCGCGGCCGCCGCATCGAAGATCGTCCGGATCGCGCGGCTGTACGTGAGTCCCGTGGCGAGTTGCGGGAGCGCGAGCGCGGTGGCCTGCGTCACCTGCGCTCCTGCCTGGTCCGCCCGGGCACGCGCCACCGCGATCTCCTCGCTCCGGCTCATGGCGCGCGACACCGCGTCCGCGAGCGACAGCCGCAGGGTGTCGGACTGTGGCGCCGCCTGCGCCGCTACCGGGCGTGGCCCGCAGAGTGCCAGCAGCACCGGCAGCAGCCGGACGAGTCCGGGTCGATGCACAGCCGACATGGCCCTACCTCCTCCCTTTCACGCGCGCGGCGCGCCCGGCGGTGGGCGGCCGCGCGATACCGCGGAAGACGATGTCCAGTTTGGCCTCGAACGTCCGATGCAGCGCCGCCCGCGAGCCGCCCGTCGCGAGCCAGTCCGCCAGGGTGCGATGGAACGCCGATTCAATGAGGGAGCCGGCGACCTCGGGCGGGACGTCGGCCCTGATCTCACCGGCCTCCGCGCCTTGGCGGATGACTGCCCGCGTCATGGCCTGGAACCGCTGCACCGGCGCCTCTTGGGCGAGGCGGTGCTCCACCATGGCGTGCATGTATCGCAGGCTCTCGAAGAATGCGAGCCGCGCGAGATCGGGGTTGCGCGCGCCGAGGTCCGCCAGAAAGCGGAACATGCGGGTGAGCTTGTCGCGCGTGGAGCCCGTCCAGCGGTCGAGCGGACCAAGCTCCTCCTCGATGCGGGCGGTCCAGTCCTCGACGAGAGCAGCGAGGAAGGAGGTCTTGCGCGGGAAGTAGTTGAAGACGGTGCCCTTGGCGACGTCGGCGCGCGTCGCGATCTCCTCGACGGTCGTGGCGGCGAATCCCTTTTCCAGGAACAACGCGAAGGCCGCGTCGAAAATGCGGCGGCGCGCCTCGAGCTTCTTCCGCTCCCGGCGGGAGGTACCGCCCAGTACCTGCTCCCCACTCACCACTCACCACACCCCGAGAAGAAAAGTGACCGCAGTCAATAATGACCGAGGACACGCGGTCGCGTCAATCCCCGGGTTCGCGCGACCGCGCCCGCCGCTGCCGATCCGCGCTGGTAGCTTCGCCGTGAGAGAAGGAGGTTCGATGCACCGAGGACTACTGCCGCTGTACCGCGCGCCGCTGCAAGCTGGAGCGTCCGACGTCAGCTTCCTGACGTACCAGGCTGACCACGGGTTCTGACCGGTGCGGGAGCCGATGGCGGACGCCATCCGTGACTGGCTGGAGCAGCACCTTGCGAACTGACCGAGTCGGATTCGACTGCGCCGGGTATTGCACCTTGGCAGAATCTGCGCCGGAATCGGTTGGTGCCCCACCGTCGCAGCGCTGGTTGGGCGCGGGCTCCCCCGAGCCAGCGACCATCCCCGGCGCGCGCCGGCCGCCCGAGCAGGACCCACCACCCGTTCAACGCGCGACGAGGCGCAACGTGAGCGATGACGACCGAATTCAGGCTTCAGCCCATGGCAGTGACCGCAGGGGCACCGGCGCGGACGCCGCCGGAGCGCCCACCGACAAGCGCTCGAAGCACCGCCGGAGGCGCCGGATGATCGCCGTCATCGTGGTGGCGTTCCACGTGGTCGGATTCCTCTCCTCGATCCACGCGGTCATGAGCACACGCACGCCCCAGGGTGCGATCGCGTGGGTCGTGTCCCTGAACACGTTCCCCTACCTCGCCGTGCCCGCCTACTGGGTGCTGGGCCGGAGCCGGTTCCAGGGATATGTGACGGCACGCCAGGCCGGCCACACGACACCCTGCAGCCGTTGGTCGAACAGGCTGCGGCACGTGTCGTCGCGTATCGGATCCCGGACTCCGCGATGGCCGACGCACCGGCTGGCCGCGCGGCAGAGCGCCTGGCAGGAATCCCCTACCTGAGGGGCAATGGCGTCGATCTGCTGGTGGACGGCAACGCCACCTTCGAGAGCATCCTCGCCGGGATCGACTCGGCGCAGTCGTACATTCTGTTCCAGTTCTTCATCGTGCACGACGACGAGATCGGGCGCGAGGTCAAGGACCACCTGATCCGCAAGGCCCGCGACGGGGTGCGCGTGTACTTCCTGTACGACGAGGTGGGCAGCCACGACCTCCCGAACAGCTACAAGGACGAGCTGCGGGCGGAGGGCGTCGAGGTCTTCAACTTCCACACGCAGAAGGGACCCCGGAACCGGTTCCAGCTCAACTTTCGCAATCACCGAAAGGTGGTGGTGGTAGACGGCGCGGTCGCCTGGATCGGCGGCCACAACGTCGGGGACGAGTATCTCGGCCGCGACCCGAAGTTCGGCCACTGGCGCGATACGCACGTGCGGATCACGGGGCCCGCCGCCCTGGCCGCGCAGCTGTCGTTCGTCGAGGACTGGTATTGGGCTACGGGAACCATCCTGTCGCTCGACTGGACGCCGCGTCCGGCGGCCGGAAGCGACATTCCGGTGCTGATCGTCCCGTCCGGTCCCGCGGACGATCTCGAGACCGCGAACCTGATGTTCGTGCACGCCATCAACACGGCCCGGCAGCGCATCTGGATCGCGAGTCCGTATTTCGTGCCCGACCGCTCGGTCGTCGTCGCGCTCCAGCTCGCCGGCCTGCGCGGCGTCGACGTGCGGATCCTGATCCCGGCCAAGGCGGACCACCTCCTGGTCTACCTGGCGGCGTTTGCGTATTTCGAGGACGCCGGCGCGGCCGGCGTGAAGTTCTACCGCTACACCGACGGGTTCCTCCACGAGAAGGCGATGCTGATCGACGACGGTGTCGCCACCATCGGAACAGCCAACTTCGACAACCGGTCGTTCCGGCTCAACTTCGAAATCACGGGCGTCGTCATCGACTCGGCGTTCGCGGGACAGGTCGAGCAGATGTTCGAGGACGACTTCCGGAACGCACGGCTCGTGGAGGGTGACGAACTGGCGGACAAGTCGTTCTGGTTCCGGCTCGCGGCGCGTTTGGCCGCACTCACGGCACCAATTCAATAGCACGGGAGACCACCACTCGGACAGAGCGCGTCGTGCTCACAGCGACGGCAAGGCGGAGTGTCGTGACAGAATCGCAACACGTCCTCACCAACAGGGACAGAATCGAGATCGCCATTGGGTCCGCCCTGTTTGCCTTCCCCGTCGCGACGACGGAGGAGGTATGGAACCTGAGGGTCGAGCTGTCGGCCCTGCGCATCATCGCCATCGCCGCCACGTCGCTTCTCGTGGTCTCACTCTTCGTCTTCCTCGTCTTCCGTCACGAGGATGAGCATCCGAACCGCCGGTATTTCTTCCATCGCGTCGCGGCGGTGTACGTATTCACGATCGTGGTCTGCACTACCATTCTCTTGCTGCTCGACCGGTTGCCGCTGGCCACCGACCTGGGGGTCGCCATCAAACGCACGGTGCTCGTGGCCTTCCCGGCGAGCTTCAGCGCGACGGTCGTGGACAGTCTGAGCCGAACGGCACATTCCAAGTGCCAGGACCGCGACCGCTCCACCGGTCCGACGGAACCGCGAGTTCCGCGTGACACGAGACGATCCGCCGAGTCGCGCACGAGTCCTGAGCCCGCTGGACCGCTACTCGGAGATCCTGTTCGGCCTCATCATGGCACTGTCGTTCACCTGCGCCTTGAGCGTCGCCGAGACCGGGCAGGCGGAGGTGCGCACCATGCTGGTTGCCGCCCTCGCGCTGAACCGGCATTCGCCGAACTACGTGGGCACCATCGGCTACCTGCTCGTCGGTGCCGGCGAGTTCGAGTGCGGCGAGGCCCTGGTCAGACAGGCGATCGCCTGGAATCCGTGCCACCCGAAGTGGTTCCATCACGCGTTGTGCGCATTCCATTATCAGCGCGGCGACTACGAGCGAGCGTGGGCGGAGGCGGCGCAGGTCGGATTCCAGGTCGGATTCTGGGATTCGGCCATCAAGGCTGCCGTCCTGGGCAAGCTCGGGCGGATCTCCGAAGCCGAGGCGGCGGGGGGGGAACTGCTCGCGAAGATACCCGACTTCGACCGCCGCGCGCGGGACATCGCGAGTCGCACCATGAAGTCGGCTGATCTCGTCGACGACTTTCTCGACGGGCTTCGCAAGGCTGGGCTGCGGATCGACGGCTAGTCACACTCCCGAGGCGTGACTCGGGATGTCATGTCGAATGTCGGTGGGGTTGGCATCTCTCATGGGGCAGGACGGACGCATGACGAAGCGCGTTGGGTCGTCCGGCACGCCGCACTGGCGGCGCTCGTTGCGGCTACCGCCGCGTGCGTGAACGTGCCGCGGCAGACGGACACCATGAAGCGGGCGGGGATCGAGCAGATCACGGCTTCGCAGCTCCGCGAGATCGTGCTGGCGTACACCGAAGAGTTCATCCGGACGGTGGAGACCACGGCCGACAGCATCGGGGCGGACAGTGACGACGCGCTGGTGCGGCGCAGCGCGTTGGCGTGGAAGGCGGCATCCGTCCACAACATCCGTGAGGCGGCGCTCGTGAGCGACCCGCTGCTCGGCCTCATCGACGCGTGGCTCTTCACCGTGCAGGTGCGGATGTTTCTCGAATCGCCACCGCCAGGGCCTGCGGTCTTTTCCGGCGAGTACGCGCATGCGCTGCTCGCACCGGTGCGACGCGAGGAAGCGCGGGTTCGGCAGATCGCCGTCGACGTCGCCGGTGCGGATCGCGTGGATGCATTCGAGCCGCGCCTGCTCGAGTTCGCCGCCGAGCACCCCATCGATCCGCTCACACTGACCCGCACGTCAGTGCTGGCCGCGGATTCCGCCCTGCTGCGTCCCATGGGCGGCGGCATCGGCTCCACGCTCGCTGCCACGACCTGGAGCATGCGGGAGCCGGACGACCGCCTCACCGCGATGGATGCGACGCTGGGCAAGGAACTGCGCTGGAACATGCAGCTGCTCGCGTACGATCTCGCCGACCTGCCGGTGGTGGACAGCACCCTGAACGGGATCCTGCCCTCGCTCGAGCGGATCACCGCGCTCACCGACACGATCCCCACGCTCGTGAGCGGGGAGCGTGCGGCCGTGCTGGAGGCGCTGCATCTCGAGCTCGGCACGCTGACGGCGGAGATCGACCAGATGCGCCGGGAGACGCTCGATGCCCTGTCGGGCGAGCGCGTGGCGGTGCTCGACGCGGTGACCGGCGAGCGTGTCGCCGTGCTCGCGGCGGTCACCCGGGAGCGGATAGCCACGCTCATGTCGGTGGACAGCATGCTCACGCGAGCGATGGACGGCTCTGAGCGCCTCATCGACCACATCTTCTGGCGCGTGCTGCAGGTGGGCGCGATCGCCTTTGTGGTGCTGCTGGTGACGGCAGTGCTGCTGCTTCGGTGGCTCCGGCCGGGGATTGGGGGCGCGCGCTAGCAGTGAGACGCCACCACCTGCGGCCCGGTGCGCCGCAGGATGTGCGGGGCACCCCGTCAGAAGGCCCGTGGCGGGAGCGCACGTGGATCCATCCAGGGATCCTCGGCGCGCTGGGCTTCGGCTACCCTCGCGGTCCGAGCCGGCTGCGCGCGAACCCCGCGACCATGGTCACCATCCCCGCGAGCCCCATGCTTTTCCCCATCGACAACTCGCGGCCAAAGATCTCGTAGATCACGTCGGGCGAGATGGTCGCCACCTGCTCGAGCGGTGCACCGGAAAGTGAATCACCGAGGATCACGGCCATGGCCATCGCCGAGATCCCCTGCGGGTTCTCCACCGCAAAGTGAAAGGTGAGGGTGCCGTCCGGGTTCGGCTCGGGAAAGACGTACGCTTGCGACTCGCACGCCGGCACCTTGAACTGCACGGCGTAGGGCGGGCTGGCGATCGCAGGGGGGACGGGCTGGAACCGGCGCGCGATGTCGAGCAGCAGCTGGATCCGCTCCTGGCGATCCTGCGTGCGCCCGAGGAGGCGCAAGAACTTCGCCAGCTTCTCCGGTTGCACGGTCATCGCTCCCCGACCCCTCCCGCCTCAGGCCGGCCCGCACCGACAGCGCGCGGACCTCACCGCTCGACGGGCACGTTTACCAGGTTGCCCCACTCGGTCCAGCTGCCGTCGTAATTGCGCACCGTCGGGAAGCCGAGCAGCCGCGTCAGCACGAACCAGGTGTGGCTGGAGCGCTCGCCGATGCGGCAGTACGCAATGACCTCCTCGCTGGGATCGAGGCCGACCTGATCCTGGTAGATCGCGCGGAGCTGGTCGGCGGCCTTGAAGGTGCCGTCCTCGGCGTTGACGGCACGCGCCCAAGGGACGTTTGCGGCGCCCGGGATGTGGCCGCCGCGCAGCGCGCCCTCGTTGGGGTAGTCCGGCATGTGCAGCCGCTCTCCCGAATACTCCTCGGGGCTGCGCACGTCCACGAGCTGTCCCTTCGCCTCGACGTGAGCCAGCACGCGGTCGCGGAAGGCGCGGATGGTCGAGTCATCCCGCTCGCGGGCGCGGTAGTCGGTCACCGGGTAGCGCGGGACGTCGGTCGTCATGGGGCGGCCTTCCTTCTCCCACTTAAGCCGGCCGCCGTCCATAACCTTGGCGTACGTGTGGCCGAAGAGCTGGAACACCCAGTACGCGTACGTCGCCCACCAGTTGCTCTTGTCCCCGTAGAAAACCACCGTCGTCACGGGCGTCACCCCGATGCGGCTCATCAGGTGCTCGAAGTCACTCTGCTGCAGGTAGTCGCGCCGCACCGGGTCATTCAGGTCGCGCGTCCAGTCCACCTCGACCGCTCCGGGGATATGCCGCATGGGATAGAGCAGCGGGTCCTCGTTCGACTCGATCAGGCGGACCGTGCGATCATCGAGATGCTGCGCCACCCAGTCGGTCGACACGAGGGCGTCGGAGTGGGCGTAGCCGCGATCGGCGATGTCGGTCATGGGCGGCGCTTCCTTCCCCACCGTCACGGTGGGCAGGCGGTGCGGTCAATGCTCTCGGGGTGTGCCCCTCCGTACCCGGCTCGCGGCGGAGGTGTTCCGCGCCTCAGCCCCGGGCCGCCCGGAAGCCGCGCACGAGTCCCACGGCGAGCACCACGATGGCTACCATCTGCACGAGATGGAACAGCCCGTTGTGGTCGAACGGCACCACGACGGTGATTTCGAGGTCGCTCGCCTGGACCGCGGCGGCAACGAGGTTGAGCACGATCGCCACCACAACGATCCACGCGCCCGCCAGACGGCGACGCAGCGCCAGGTGCGTATAGATCCCGAGCGCCAGCAGCATGGCCACCGCCTCGTAGATCACGAAGACCGCGAAGGAGCCCCTCCAGAGCTGGGTCACGAGGAAGAAGCCGACGCCCACCGACACCATGAGCGGCGTGAGCCGCGCGGCGGGGCCTCGTCCCTTCCAGTCGTGGACCGCCGCCACCACGAACAGCGCCACCACCAGACCGAGGGCGAGGTAGAGCGGTGGCCAGAGCGCGCCGCTCAGCGTGTCCGACAGCCGGAGCCCGTGCACGATCGTGCCGAGCACCGCAGCGAGCGCGAGCAGCCCGTAGATCCACGTCCAGGTGCGGAGCCTGAAGGGAAGGGACCGCCCCGGTCTCCGCACACTCAGAGCACATGCCACGGCCACCACCGCGATCACGAGATCGGTGACGGCCGTGGTCTGTTCGGTGGGGATGGCGGTGAAGGTCATGCGATACGATGCCACCGCCACCCCGGTTCGGCCAGGCCCCGACCGCTACCGCGCCAACCGGAAGGCGACGGGGAGACGCACCACGACGCGGACCCGTTCACCACGCACGCGCCCGGCCCGGAACCGCGCGCCGAGCACCACGTCCCGTGCGGGACCGTCGAACTCCGCCCGCGTGGACGAGACGATCCGCACGCTCTCGCGCTCGGGCCGGCCGTCGGTACCGATCACCACCTCGATCACCACGGTGCCTTCCACGCCGGCCTCCTGCAGCATGCGCGGGTAGGTCACGGCCGGCGCCGCAATCAGCTCCGGCGGCTCGTCCACCTCGCCGGTCACCCAGGTGCGCGCCGGGCCGACCGCGGGCGATCCACCCGGGACGCCCCACGGGATCGCGCGCTTCGGGCCGAGCGAGTGCACCGGGAGCGGCGGCTCGGTCGAATCGATCGGGGGTATGTGTTCGGGAATCGTGAAGTCCGGGATCGGGATGCCGCCGCCCACCGCGGGGGTCGTCAGCGCCACCGGGTCGGGCGGGGCGGGTACCACCGAACCCGGGTCGCGTGGTGGGAGCGTGAGCGAGATGATCGGACGGGCGGGAGCGACCGCCATCGGAGACGGCATGGTGAGGACGACGGCGCCGGCGAGCACGCTGCCGTGGAGAAGTGCAGATGCGACCGTGGCCGGCACTGCGCGGCGCGCGGCTCCGGGCCTGCGGCCCGATTCAACGAGGGAACTCAGCACAGTCCACCTCCGATCCGAGGTACCGCATCTAAGGTGCAGACGGCCCCTTTCGGCCCCGTGGAGCGGGGATGACGAAACGCTGTCGGCGACGTGTCGGCCTCCGGTTCCCGGGGCCGCCGCCCCTTGTGAGAGCCGATCCGGGCGCGCAGGTTCATTCCGGCCACTCGGTCCAGTACCCGACCTTTCCCTTGGGAGATCGACATGAAGCGTGCACTCCTCCTCCTTGCCGGCGCCGTCTTCCTGGCCGGCCCGGCCGCCGCCCAGGAGACCGCCGGCGCCACTGCGGTCGAGCCCTCCAGCGGCGTCTCGTTCCCGCTCGAGATCACGGTACCCGGCACCGAAAACACCGAGCGTCTGATGGGCATGGGGATCCGCACCAAGACGTTTCTCAAGGTGAAGGTGTACGCGTTCGGCCTCTACGTGGACCCGGTCGGGGCCAGGGAAGCGCTGTCCGAGTTCGCCGGGAAGAGCGCCAAGGAACTGGAGAAAGACCCGCTCTTCTTCGGGGCGCTGCTTCAGCGGCAGTTCTCGATGTCGCTCCGCCTGGTGATGACCCGGGACGTAGGGGGCGAGGACATGGGCGAGGCGTTCGACGGCGCGCTGCGCCCGCGCGTGCAGGAGGCGGCGTTAAGCATGGACATGCCCGGCGGGGAGGACGCACTGGACCAGTTCCGCGGCTTCTTCAACGTCGACCAGATGACGAAGGAGTCGGAGATCGTCTTCTCGTGCGACGCGAATGGCGCGCTTCGCACCTCGGTGAAGGGCATCGTGCAGCCCGACATCGACTCGCCGGCACTCTGCTGGGCGCTGTTCGACGTTTACCTCGGTGAAAAGCCGATCTCCGGCGACGGCAAGAAGAAGATCATCCAGGGGTTTCCGGATCTGCTCGGCGGGAATTGAGGCAGGGTTGTCTTTGCCGTCCGCCCCAGTGAAATTGCCCGGGCGGTGAGACGCGGCGGGCAGGACGTAGGTCCTACCCCCTTTTACCGTCCTACCGCCCTCGGAGAGGTGGCCGAGAGGCTGAAGGCGGCGGTTTGCTAAACCGTTATAGGGTCAAAAGCCCTATCGGGGGTTCGAATCCCCCCCTCTCCGTTCGATAACACTCGCTCAACGTCCATAACGAACGCCGGCCCCGTCATCCCTGACGAGGCCGGCGTTTCACGTACCTGCCACCCTACCCTCCCAGGGGCTTCCCGTCCTCGGTGCGCCACCGCCGCCCGCACTTCTTGCAGCGGGTGTAGATCGTCACCGTCCCGCTCACCAGGTCCCGCGTCCGCGAGGCCACCGCGCACAGCTCGCCGCACTCGGGGCACGAGGTGGGCGGGAGCGACTCGGTGACGGTGGCGACGACACCGGACTTCGGTGATTCAGCGTGCACGGGCTGGTCTCCGCGGTGCGGGGGGGCGTGCTTCAATTTGCCACGCCGTTCCGCCTGCGCTAGAGTCCGTCTGCAAATGCCCCGATCGACCCAGTCTCCTGGCCGCCAGGCGGCGATCCAGTTTGCGGCGCTCCTCCGCCGGCTGACCTCCCGACCCGTCCGCCTCGGCATCCGCCCCGACAGCATCGTCGTCCGGTGCTCGGGCAAAGGCCACCGCGTGCGGCTCGCACCTGGGCGCTTCTGGCGGAGTGCGAAGTGCCGGGCGTGCGGCGCGAAGGTCGATCCGACACGGATGCGCCGGCTGGGGCGCTGGCTCTGGGCGCTGCGCCTGCCCGCATCCGCCAGGAACCGCGACCGGGGGCTCTGGCTCGGCACGACCGGCTACCTCGCGCTGGCCGTGTTTTCGGCGGCGCTCCTCTGGCTGCTCGCCGACCGTTGGTGGGCGGCCACCACACTGCTGTTCGGCCCACGCTGGGTGCTGCTTCTCCCGGCGGTGTCGCTCGCCGTCCTGGCGCTCAGGTGGGACCGGCCGCTCCTCGTGCCGATCGCCGTGACCGTGCTGATCGTGCTCGGTCCGGTGATGGGACTGCAAACCGGATGGCGGACCTGGCTTACCCACCCCGATGACGCGCGGGACGTGCGCATCGTGAGCCTGAACGCGGAGGGCGGGCGGCCGCTCACGATGGCGCTCACGGACATGCTGCTGCGGTGGCACGCGGACGTGCTGGCAATCCAGGAGTGCGGCCCCCGCATCGTGGAGGCATTCCAGTTCCTGGAGGAGTGGCACACCGATGCGACGGGCTCGCTCTGCCTGGTGAGCCGCTACCCCATCAGCCGCGTGGACACGATGCCGCGTGAGGCGTTCGCCGCAGCCGGCGGGTCAGCGGTCGTGGTGACCTATCGGCTCGAGGCCGAGCCGGTGCCAATCCACTTCACCAACATTCACCTCGAGACGCCGCGGGCCGGGCTCGAGAAGATCCGCGCCGGCGACCTCGCCGAGGGGATACCGGCGCTCGAAGGGAAGTCGACGATTCGCGAGATCGAGCAGAGCCGGGCCGCCCGGTGGACGGAGCAGTTCCCGCACCCGCAGATCGTGGTGGGCGACTTCAACTCGCCGCCGGAGAGCCCGATCTACCGTCACGCCTGGGACGGGTGGACCAACGCCTTCTCCGTCGCGGGACGGGGCTTCGGCTATACGCGCATGAATGGCTGGATCCGTGCGCGCATCGACCACATCCTGGTGGATGACACATGGAAAGTGGTCCGCGCCTGGGCTGGTCCCGACGTCGGCTCGGACCACAAGCCGATGCTGGCCGTCATCCGCCTCCGCCGCGGCTCGGAGCTGAAGTGACGAACTCCTTGCACCGTGCACCATGCACCAGCTTCCCCCTTCCCCCTCCCCCTTTCCCCATTCACCTTTCACGCTCCATAAGCCACGCATCAGCACACCGGGACCCAATGACCACGACCGACATCCGCGTCCGTTTTGCTCCCTCCCCCACCGGCTACCTCCACGTCGGCGGCGCCCGCACCGCGCTCTTCAACTGGCTTTACGCGCGCAAGCTCGGCGGGAAGTTCCTGCTCCGGATCGAGGACACCGACAAGGCACGGTCCTCCGAGGAGCACGTGCGGGTGATCCTCGACGGGCTCGCCTGGCTCGGCCTCGACTTCGACGAGGAGATCGTGTTCCAGGGCGCCGGGCTCGCGCGGCATCAATCAGTGGCCGACCGGCTGCTCGCGGAAGGCAAGGCGTACGAGGAAGAAGGCGCGATCCGCTTCCGCATGCCCGACCACGAGATCGCGTGGGAGGACGCGGTGTACGGCCGGATCAGCTTCCGCGGGGACGACGTCAAGGACTGGGTCATTCTCCGCTCCGACCGCACGCCGACGTACAACTTCACGGTGGTGGCCGACGACGTGGAGATGGCCATCACCCACGTGATGCGCGGCGACGATCACATCTCCAACACGCCCAAGCAGATCGCGGTGTACCACGCGCTCGGTCACGAGCCGCCGGTCTTCGCCCACCTCCCGATGATCCACGGGCCGGACGGGAAGAAGCTCTCCAAGCGCCACGGCGCGACAGCCGTGGCCGACTACCAGCACGAAGGCATCCTCCCCGGCGCGATGCGCAACTTCCTCGCGCTGCTCGGCTGGAACCCCGGGGACGAGCGCGAGATCTTCTTCACGCCCGAGGAGCTGATCGACGCCTTCTCCCTCGAGCGCGTCTTGAAGAAGGCCGCCGTCTTCGACCTCACCAAGCTCGAGTGGCTGAACGGCCAGCACATCAGTCTCACCCCACCCGAAAGGCTGCTGCCGCTGATCGAGGGCGACCTGGCGGGCCTCGGGATCGACAGCGCGGCAATCGGCCGGGAGCGGGTGCTGCACGCCGTGGACATACAGCGCGAGCGCGCCCGTACCACCTCGGAGCTGGCGCGCCGCGTCGCGATCCGGTTCGATGCAAGGTTGATCGAGCGCGACGCCAAGGCGGACGCGCTGCTCGCGAAGGACCTGCACGGCTTCCGCGAGGCCCTCGGCGCGTCGCTCGAGCGGCTCGAGGCCGCCGCGCCCGCGGACTGGACCGTCGAGCACCTGGAAGCGGTGCTGCGCGGGCTCGCCGAAGAGCGCGGGGTCAAGCCGGGCGTGGTGTTCCAACCGGTGCGGATTGCCCTGACCGGGCAAACGGTATCCGAGCCGGTGAATGTCCTGCTGGAGCTGGTGGGCCGCGAGGGATCGCTCGAGCGCATGCGGGCCGCGCTCACGTGGGAGGCCGGCGCCTAGCGGCGCATCCCGACTGGGCGCAAGAGTCTAAGAGTCCGGAACCTTCGTCCCCGCCACAGTGGTGTCCCGCCGCGCGCGCGCGGCATCCCGCTCGGCCTGCTTCCGCTTGCGCAGATCGTCCACGTACTTGCGGAACTCCTCGGCCGTCTGCGCCCGCTGCGCCGCGTTGAGGATCTCGTCGCGCATGCTCTGCAGCTCGGCCGCGTCCTGCGCCGCGTCATAGTTCCCCTGCGGGAGCGGTAGCAGGGCGAGGAGGATCGTCGGGATCTTGAAGTCGCCGAGGTAGATCCAGCTCCCGTCCACCCCCCACTTGTCCTCGCCGATCTGCGTCGTCCACTTGGGCGGCGGCGGCAGGGCGAAGCTGTCGCGGGGCATCGTGTCGATGTACGCCTTGATGCGATCGCGCACCGCCTGCTGGATCCGCTCGGCGTGCGTGCGCAGATCGGGCGACTCGCCGACGACCCCCAGCTCGGCCTCCGCGGTGCGCACCCAGACGCGGCCGGCGCCGTACTGCGGGCCAACGAGCCGGTAACCCGCAGGGCCGGGAAGGAGGAGCGGACCCTTGGTGGTGTCACTGGGGCTCGGGGGCGGCAGCTCCCGCGTGACCAGAAACGCCGGCCCCGGCGGCGGGAGGACGGTATCCACCCGTGCGGTGGGCACGATGCCGATGAAACGGCCGCCCTGACCCCCAGCGGGTCCGGGCCGCCCCTCCGGCACCCCCGCGTACTGCGGCATCGCGATCTCGCGCGGCGCCTCGTCGAGCAGGATCGGCGTGAACGCGATCCTGGCTTGCTCCCTCAGGTTGTCCAGGAAAGTCGGCCCCGCCACGCTGACCAGCACTACGGCGATCGCCACGTGCAGCACGAGGCTGACGACACTCCAGAGCGGATTGCTCCGCTCCGGTGGCGGAAGACGGAAGCGGTGTTCCGTCACCGGGGCTCCCGCATCTCACGCACCACCCGGCCGATGCGCATGACGGCCTCGCGCAGCCGAGGCACTGGCACGGTGAGCGCGATCCGGACGAACCCTTCCCCGCCGGCGCCGAAGCCCGTGCCCGGGAGCACCACCACCGCCTCGCGCTCGAGCAGCGTGCGGCCGAACGCCTGCGCGGTGGCTCCGGCCGGCAACGGCACCCACACATACATGGTGGCCTGCGGCGTCTCCGCCGGGATCCCGATCTCCTCCAGCGCGTCGAGCGTCGCGTCGCGCCGGCGCTCCAGCTCCGCAACGAGCCCGCCGGCCAGCTCCTCGGCCCGGTCGAGAACGGCGGCCCCAGCCTTCTGCACCGCGAGGAAGACGCCGGTGTCGGTCCAGGTCTTCAGGCGCTGCAACGGCGCGAGCAGCTCCCGCGCCGCCACCGCCCACGCCAGCCGCCAGCCGGTCATCGAGAAAGTCTTGGAGACCGAGTGGAACTCGATCGCGCACTCCCGCGCGCCCTCGATCTCGAAGATGCTCGGTGCGCGGTAGCCGTCGAACGTGAGCTCGACGTAGGGGTTGTCGTAGGCGATGAGGATCCCGCGCTCGCGGCAGAGGCGCACGGTGCGCTCGAGATACTCGCGCGGGGCCACGGCCGCCGTCGGGTTGTTGGGATAGTTCAGGAAGACGAGCCGCACCCGGTCGAGCCGCTGCGGCGGCAGCTCCTCCAGCTCGACGAGGAAGTCGCTCTCCGGCCTCAGCGGCACGAGGAGCGGGTCGGCGCCGGCCAGCACCGTCCCGCCGAGGTACGCCGGATAGCCCGGGTCAGGCAGCACGCACGCATCGCCGGGGTTCACGAACGCGAGCGGGAGGTGCGCGAGGCCTTCCTTGGAGCCGAGCAGCGGGAGCACCTCGTCCGTCGGGTCAAACTCCACGCCGAACCGGCGCGCGAGGTAGCGGGTCGCCGCCTCGCGGAATTCCCTGAGGCCCACCTGATACGCGTAGCGGCTCATGGCCGGGTCCCGCAGCGCCTCGGTGAGCGCCCGCACGGCCGGCTCCGGCGGCGGGGAGTCGGTATCGCCCGCTCCGAGGTCGATCACGTCGCGCCCCTCGGCCAGGAGGCGGCGCTTGAGCACGGCCAGCTCGGCCACCGTGTATGCCGGCAACCGGTCGAGACGCTCACTCGGCCGGATCACGCCCCCGCTCCGATCCCGTGCAGTGCAAAGAACTCCTCCACCACGCTGCGTACCTGGTCCCATGGTGCCACGACCCGCCTGGCGGGCGGCAGCGACGCGAGCAGCACCTGGCCGTAGCGCCGGGTGACGACGCGGTGATCCAGCAGGAGCACGACGCCGACGTCGCTCTTGCTCCGGATCAGCCGCCCGAAGCCCTGCTTCAGCTTAAGGGCGGCGAGGGGCAGCAGGTAGTGGTTGAAGCCGTCCTCGCCCCGGGCCTGCAGCGCCTCGAGCCTGGCCGCCGTGAGCGGCTCCGACGGCACCTTGAACGGCAGCTTCGCCAGCACGAGCCCGCGGAGCGACCGGCCGGGGACGTCCACACCCTCCCAGAAGCTGTCCGTTCCCAGCAGGATGGCCGTGCCGAGATCCCGAAACCGGCGCAGCAGGAGGTCGCGGGGCCCCTCACCCTGCACCAGCAGCGGCCACCGCGCCCCAACAGTCTGACGCAGCATTGCCGCGACCCGCCGCAGGGCCGCGTGGCTGGTGAACAGGACAAAGATCCCACCGTCGGAGGCGGTCGCGAGTTCGTGTACGACCGACGCGACCGCCCGGTCATGGCCCGCCTCGTCGGCGCGCGGGTCCGGGAAGTCGGTCGGTACCGCGAAGACGCACTGACTGCCGAAGTCGAACGGCGACGGCAGGACCTCGGCGTACGTCACCGGATCGGGGGGCTGCGCCAGCCCGATCCGGTCACGCAGGAAGTCGTACGTGCCTCCGGCGGTCAGGGTCGCGCTGGTGACGACGATCGACTCGACACGGTCGAACAGCGACTCGCGCAGCAACGTGGCCAGGTCGAGCGGCACCGCCGAGAGCGCGAGCCCGAAGGGCAGCCCCCCCACCGGACGGTCCCCCCGCCGCTCGATCCAGCGCACGAGCCCCGTGCCGTTCTTGGGCCTGAGCGTGAGGGTGAACCCGTCCGTGGCCGCTTCGAGGCGGCGCACCACGCCCCGGAGCTCGCCGATCAGCTGGGAGCGACGGTCCGGCTCCTCTGACAGTTCGAGCCGGTCCGCGACCGTATCGACCCCGTCCCGCAGGCGGCCGAGGATGCCCACCACGTTGTCGAGCGCCACGCCGAGCCCCCGCGCCCAGATCGGGTCCGCGGCGAAGGAGTCGTCGAGCCGCACCACACCGTCGCGCTCGGCCACCACGCGCTCGGCGAGGAGGGAAAAGACCTGATCCACGTGCCGCTTCGCGTCGGCGACGTCGGGGAGGAGCCCGGTGCGCAGCAGCTCCGCGGACGCGGCGCTCAGCAGGTCGTCCGCCCGGCTCAGCTCGGCGAGCAGCGTAGGGATCAGTCCCCTGCCGTTGCGTTCGAGCCGGCCCAGCATGCGGAACGCCCCGCGCGAGGTCACCTGGGTGCCGAGGTGCTGTGCGGCCACATCCTCCAAGTGATGCCCCTCGTCGAGGATGAGGCGCTTGTACGGAGGCAGGACGGCGGCCTCCTGCCAATTATCCTGGGCGCGGCGGACCGCCAGGTCGGCGGCGAGCAGGTGGTGGTTGACCACGACGACGTCCGCCTCCGCCGCGCGTCGCCGCGCCTCGAACAGGAAACAGCGATCGAAATGCGGGCACTCCAGCCGCGTACAGAGATCGGCCTCCGCCCGCACTTCCTCCCACACCTCCGCAGACGGCTGATCGACCAGATCGTTGAGCGAACCGTCCGCCGTCTGATCGGACCATTCGTGGAGCGCGTCCAGCTCGCGCTGCCGCTCGGGCTCGAGCAGAGACGCCTGCCCGCCGAGCGCCAGCTCGAGGCGCGAGAGACAGAGGTAGTTGGACCACCCCTTCAGCAAGGCGTAGGTGGGCCGTCGCTCGCGATCGGCGAACGCGCGTGCGAGCAGCGGCAGGTCCTTCCCCACGAGCTGTTCCTGCAGATTGATCGTGTTGGTGGACACGACCGTCCGCTCGCCGTTCAACAGGCTCCACTCGATGGCGGGCACCAGGTACGCGAACGACTTGCCGACGCCGGTCCCCGCCTCGAGCAGTGAGATGCCGCCGTCGTTGTAGGTGTCGGCCACGTACGAGGTCATGTCGCGTTGGCTCGGCCGATCCTCGAACTGCCCGAGCACGCGCGCTACCGCCCCCCCTTCGCCGAGCGACCACGCGAGGGCCACCGGATCGAGCCGCACCAGCTCCCTCCGCTTGGGGACTTCGACCACCACGTACAGTTCGGCCGCGGAGTTGTCGATGATCCCGAAGCCGACCCCCTCGTCGTGCATCCGCGCCGCCACCCTGAGATCGGGCACGGACGGCTCGAGCAGACCGGAAGGATGGTTGTGCAGCACCATCTCGCCGCGCGCCGCCACGCCGGGGAGCGCGAGCACCGCGTCCACCGTGCCGCGCGCGACGGGGCGCACGTCCGCGATGGTGCCGGAGCGGTCGAGTGCCGCGATGAACGACACCTCGCGTCCGCCGGCGAGCGCGATCTCGCACGCCAGCACCTCCCGCGCCTCCGGGGAGATCGTCGTCACGTCTTGAGCTCGCGCTTCTTGGCGGCGGGGAAGAGGACGTTGTTGAGGATCAGGCGGTACCCCGGGGAGTGCGGGTGGAGCGAGAGGTCGGTCGGCGGGTCGCCGAGCTGGTGCTGCGGATCCTCCGGGTCGTGCCCGCCGAGGAAGGTCCACGTGCCCTTGCCGTGCTCGCCGTGGAGGTACTTCACCCACGGCGCGCCGGGCTCCTCGGCGAGCACGGTGACGCCGGGCTTGACCCGGTTCCGACTGAACGAGGTCGTGAGCCCGTAGAAGTCGGGGATGACGTCGCGGTGGCACTGCACGAGCATCGTGGGCACCGGGTCAATCTTGGCGGAGAAGTTGAACAGCGTGAAAGCACCGAGCGGCTCCCGGCGGAGCGGGTTGTTCACCTGGTGGCCGTCGATGTCGGAGAAACTTGCCAGCCCCGGCGACATCTCGAGCACGGCATCCTGGAACGCGAGCGCGCGGTCCCACTGCAGGTGCGCCGACGCCTCGGGGTCCATCGGGCTGCCGTCGCTGTACGCCGCCGCGATGTCCACGTTTTCGGCGGCGAGCGCGATGTCCAGGGTCTCGGTGGCGGTGCACATCGCGAAGAGGAACCCGCCATCGCCCACGTAGTCACGGATCCGGCGCGCCACCGCCTTCTTCAGCGCCGCCACGTCGGCGAAGCCGAGGGTGCTCGCCGTCTGCGTGTAGAGGCGCACCATGTCGCGCAGCCACGGCGCGCCGCTCGACGTGAGATAGAACTTCGAGAACTGCCCCGTGAAGTCTTCGTGATGCAGGTGCAGCCACTCATAGTCGTCGAGCTTCCCGGCCAGCACTTCCGGATCCCAGACCTTGTCGTAGCGGATTCCCGCGTACTCGAGCGCCATCGTGACGGCATCGTCCCAGGGGGCGGCGTTCGGCGGCACGTAGACCGCCACCTTCGGCGCTTTCTCGAGCGGCACCGCATCCATGTTGCTGGCGGCGATCGTCCCGCGCACCGCGACGTCCCCACCGGGAGCGACCTCGTCGAGCAGCACGCCATCGAGGGCCGCCTCGCGTCGCGTCGCGGGATCGTCGGCCAGCAGGAAGCTGCCCCCCCGGTAATTCAGCAGCCATTCGGCGCTCCCACCCCGCTCGAGCGAGCGGTAGGCGAGGCCGTACGCCTTGAGATGGTTGCTCTGGCGGTCGTCCATCGGAACGAGGAGCGCGGCGGCAGCGGCCCGACCGGCGGGGGCGCCGAGCCGGCCAGCCCGGGCGCTGGCGAGCCGGCGGTCGGCCGCTCCGACGAGAAGCCCACCCAGCACACCGAGGAAGTCGCGGCGGA
>Ga0210112_1000107_pt1 | contig 22225 bp, 28 predicted proteins | sample Joice_ThreeSqC_D_FD_184875 | JGI IMG/M metagenome (GOLD analysis project Ga0210112, IMG submission 184875) | Wetland microbial communities from San Francisco Bay, California, USA, that impact long-term carbon sequestration - Joice_ThreeSqC_D2... | ecosystem: Environmental > Aquatic > Marine >... | reverse complement strand
TCACAACATTTTTAGTGCTGCCAAAACCTATGGTATAATAATTTTTACCGTAGGCTGTCATTTGAATTAATATTCAAAGATTATTTTTCAGCCATGAAATCACAAATTCGGTTGATTCCTTTTTATTAAGAATTTCAATTCCATGACCAGATTCTGACCAGATCTTTAATTCTTTTTTTCCATTCTTCCAATCATAATACAGCTTATTGTCTTCAGCAGCTTTATAGTTGCCTCCCCAGTCCTTTGTTGCTGTCATAAAAAGAATTGGTTTCTCACCGAAATCTGACAAGAGCTGTTTAATTGATTTATGTCCCGGAAATGCCTCTTCTCCTGAAAGGGAAATTAATACCAATGCTTTTAAGTCGTAATCAACTCCGGATATTATAGCCACTCTCGACCCAAGACTTGTACCAATTAGAGCTATGCGTTCTGGATCTACTTCTTTTTTGCTTGATAAAAAATTGATACCACCCTTTGTATCGTATTTCACGAGTGGCATTAAATCCTGGTTTTGGATTATTCTAATTTGTTCTTTGCGGTTTTTTGCTTTCGCTATAAGATCCTTGTATCTGAGATCCATTGCTAAAACTGCAAAACCCGCCTCATTTAGTTTTGTCGGGATTGAACCAAAATTCATTCTATTACATCTGGTATCAGGTAATAAAATGACACCCGGAGCATTAGATTGTGGAGGGGGAAAGTACATGCACTTGAGCTCTTTCCCATCATCAGTGGCTATAGACACAGTTTCTTCAGTTCCTCCTTCGGTTACAAATCGGGCCAATGAACAAATCAAAATGAGAAATGTAAAAAAGATTATTTTAGAATATTTCACCTTTACCATTTTGAACCCTCCCTGTTTTGAAAGGTTTCAAACAGTGGAACTGAGATTTTGGACTATTCAAAGTAACGCAGAACCCGATAAGAAATAGGATTCGTTTCTGTAAATAAAGAACCGCTTCATGTTAGTTGGAATATGAGAGTCAGAAAAAGATTATATAAATCTATGGCTTCTTACAAAATGTCAACAGGGCAAACCCCACCAGTCTTTGAGAGCTCCCCATGGATAGATTATTGGCCGATTGAAGCTCTTTTTGACACTGTTCACTTGAGTTCCTCTAACTTCAATTTCATCTAAGCTTTTAGGTGTCATTCCGGCTTTCCATGCAAATGAAAAGGTGGAAATCTCCTCAGGTTGAAAACCCATGATATAAGCTGCTGTCATATCTGCAGCCAGTGGATTCGTTCCCGCAATAATCAGATCCATCCTCACAAGTTGTCCTCCCTGCCGGACAGAAGGTCCCTGGCCCTGCATTGCCATAGATGCATCAATGACGACTAATCCCAATTTGTTCACCTGAACCATATCAACTATGGCTGAAGCCGTACCTGATGCTTCAATCTTCGATGCTTCAGCGTGAACAGCTGAACGAACCGTACCATAAACCTGGCCAGGATATGCACCAATGAGATTTTTCATACCAAGTGTAACACCTGCCAAACCATGCGTTTTCATCATCGGGACGGAACATAGCAGATCCGTATCTGTCAGCGAACGATGCAGACTGATCTCTTTGAAAACGAATCCCTTCGGATTCGCAACTGTTTTCATTTCCCCCGTGTGGAGGTTAACCAATGGGATGTGAATCTTCTTGGAAAGTTCAGTATAGCCTAAATTATTAAAAACAGACTTTTGGATTGCATTAAGAACATCTTTGTCTTTGGTCCTACAGACACCGTTTGCGCTGATGTTCGGGCCGGCTGCTGCAGAGCCTTCACCGATTGAAACATCCTTTTTGCTTTCCAACATCAGCCGAGCCAAGGCTTCGGTAACCTGGGGGTTGGTGGTATCACGGGGGTCGGGACTTACCAGATTTGGCTTTAGCAATATTCTTTCTTTATTAGCTGTTATGGAGTTGATGCCCCCCAACAAGTCGATTGATTCCCTGACTGCATAATCAATGTTATCGTTTTTTATTCTAACTACGCTGACGACCGGCTTTTCTGCTTTCACAGAACCGTGCAAAGCAGTGTCAGCCAGAATCTGTCCTCCGTATCCTGTTAACGCTACCGAAGAAGCGGCATACCCCGTGGCTTTTAAAAACTCTCTTCTTGAAAATTTGCGCGGCATAATCCACCTCCTCGGAGATTGAGCTCAATTTACATTGTATTTAATTTGGTTAGGGGAATAAAATTGTGTGGACCGATTGAGAATCTAGTCAGGCTGAGCATATGTATTGAGATTCAGTTTCAGATCAGGTGTGATTTAAGCGTGTCATAAATTGATACATGATTTGGAGAGACGGGTCAAGGGCTCGGTGATTTCCATTGCTGTTGCACCATGACAGAAAACCACATATCGCTGAATCTGTGATTGAGAATAGCTATATTTTACCAAAGTGGCCGACCCTTCTGACTTATTTGGCTTCAAGTTCTTTGAGCTGGGCCAAAATAGCCTCCCGTTGATCCTCCAATTCAAATATTTCTTGCATAATCGGAGGCTTGACCGAATGGGCCGGGAGGTGCTTTTCGGTTTCCAGGATCTGTTTGTCAATCGCTTCTAATTTTTTTTTAAGTTCCTGTTTTTGATCCATCCTATTTTCCTCATATATTTTGAAATAGTCATGGCCGCCATTAAGGCTCGGCGATGATGCAGCCTTCCCCGGGATGATCTGTCCGCAGTAAATCTAACCCGCAGGATAGCCGGACAACATGATCTAAGTCAAAAATAATAATATGGCGTCCCCCCAAGTCAACCGGTAATAGCCGCTTGCCGGTTGAGAGGGACAGCCCTGGCGCAAATGGACGTTGACAAATAAAACGGCCATGGCTAATTTATTTTGAATGTTACAAACTCTTAAGCTTGGAGGTCCATGATGCGCTGGAGCAGCGGTCGCAGGAGCCAAAATATTGAAGATCGTCGCGGACGGCGCATCGGGCGCAAAACAGCCGGCGGCGGCATCGGCGTTATCGTTATAGCCCTGATCGCCATGTATTTTGGTGTGGACCCATCCGTGTTTTTAAACCAGCAGGGACCACCGAGTGTCGGCACCTCCTCTTACTCGGTTTCGACTTCCGACACCCCGGAAAACCGGCAACTGGTTGAGTTTGTTTCCGTGGTTCTGGCCGATACTGAGGATACATGGCACGCACTTTTCAGACAGTGGGATAGAACTTACACGGAGCCGACCCTTGTCCTTTTTTCGGGTGCGGTGGAGTCTGCCTGCGGGTATGCCCAGGCCGCCGTGGGACCTTTTTATTGTCCGGGGGATCAAAAGGTCTATATTGACTTGAGTTTTTATAGCGATTTAAAAAACCGCTTTCAGGCACCCGGAGATTTTGCCCAGGCCTATGTGATCGCGCATGAAATCGGCCACCATGTGCAAACTCTGCTGGGGATATCCAAAAAGATTCACAATCTTCGCAGCCGTGTGAGCAAGGTGGAAGCCAACCGGCTTTCCGTGATGCAGGAACTGCAGGCGGATTGTTTTGCCGGCATCTGGGCCCATCACGCCGATAAAGCGCGGCAGATTCTCGAAGAAGGCGATATCGAAGAGGCTTTAAATGCCGCCAGCAGCATCGGTGACGATCGCCTGCAAAAGCAATCCAGAGGCTACGTAACACCGGATTCGTTTACCCACGGCAGCTCCGCCCAGCGCGTTCGCTGGTTCCGGCAAGGTTTGCAGACAGGCAACATCTCGCAGTGCAATACATTTAAAGCCGAAAATCTTTAGAAGGAGAATTTCGGATGCTTGACAGCCTTAAACGAATTTTCAGCCAGTCTGCGGCCGGCGGCGCTGTGGATTCAGGTCCTGCCAAGGAGCACGACGTACGAATCGCAACCTGTGCCCTTTTTCTGGAAATGGCACGCATAGACGAAAAATTTACCGCTGAGGAGATGGACAAGGTTCTTTCAATTATGAAAGAAAAATACGGGCTATCCCGGGAACATGCCGAGGCACTTATTGCAGAGGCCGATAAGGAACTGGAAGAAAGCGTGGACCTCTGGCAATTTGCCAGGCTGATCAATGAAAATTATTCAATAGATGAAAAAATCGAAATTATCGAAACTCTGTGGCGAATGGTTTATGTCGACGGGAAAATGGACGCGTACGAACACTATCTAATGGGTAAACTTAAAAATCTGCTGCGCCTCTCACACGACCAATTGATAGGGGCCAAGCTTAAGGTTCTGAATTCGAGCTGACCACAGCTGAGGAGACTGGATGACCTATAATTTCGATCCGGATCGCTGGTATGATAATGAACGCCTGGCAATTGATGAGAGTTGCCGGTCGGGCAAAATGAACGCCCGCGAATACAAAGAGGCCATCGATGATCTCGAGTGCCGATATGAGGAAATGCTGGATCGTCTGGATGGAACTTATCAGATTCCAACCAAAAGCGCAGACGACCCCTGATGATTGCCCTGGCCATTAATCCCCGGGGGGTTGACCGGCCAGGGCAATATTTTTAGAATTGGGGCATGTGCAAATCGTCGATATGTTTTTTGTTTCTTCGAACAAAATCGTTTACATAGTGAGGAACGCACTGCTGCTGCAGGTATCTTGTAAAATCTTGTTCGATTTTTTGTTTGGATACCGGCCAGGCCTCGGCTGATTTGCAAAAGACATCGTATTCACTATGACCGGTAACCCGTGCAATTTTAAAAAGATATTCTTCCATAGAAAGCGGTTCGTCACGTACGACCTTTTTATCCATTCGGGAAATCGTTCGGAACAGTATTCCGGTTAAAATTAAGATACAGGCTGCTATAATTCCATAATATACCAGGGAGATCATAATAACCCTCCTCAAAATTTAGATTCAGTATGTTTATCGGCAGAATGCGCCTAAAACTTTACCAGAAGCTATCTCAAAAATGCATATTATCTCTGGCCGGACAAGCGCCCCATGACCCGCCATTCGCGGGGGTGGGGGCGTGGACCCTGCCCAATCAGCGCCGGACAAGGGCTTTGCGGGGCAGAACTCAAAACATAATTACAGAATGATATAAATCAATTGTTGGGGTTGAAAAATTTGAATCTGCAGAGCAATCAAACGTTTGTCTTGTAAGGCGTGAGCATATGGTGTATACGCGAATTATCCCGGCCGGCCCGGGGTCAGTTTTTGAGACTAACCTTTGAAAATAAAGATCGGCGCGCAATCCGGACAGGCTTTAAAAGGAAGCATGTAATGGGAAATCTTGCGGGGAAAAAACTGCCCACCGTTGAACAGGTGGAGATCATCATAACCGAGTATGGCACAACCGGCATTGATACACTGGCCGAACGATTCGGGCTCGAGCCTGCCGTGGTTAAAGCCACGCTGGATTGCCTGCGCCAGCTGCGAAGGATAACCGAAGGCGACGCTGTTCCAGCGATTGCCTGCTATCGCGACGACAGTCTCGAATCCATTGTGCGATGTGCAGGCTCAAAATACGGGTATGTGTAACAGCCGGCAAAGGAAGGATATTGTATGCGGATCATAAGATTTATAGATGAAGCCGGGCATCACCAGTTCGGCAAGGATTTTGAAAACGGCCAGGCAACCCTGCTGGATGGGAATTTGATCAGCGGACTGGTAGAGACCGATAAAATTGGTAACGTCAAAAAGCTGCTGGCACCGGTGATGCCCCCGGCTATTTTCGGCATCGGTCTCAACTATCATAAACATGCCAAAGAAACCGGCATGGAGGCCCCCAAATATCCGGTGGTGTTCATGAAAAACCCGGCCGCGATTGCCAACCCGGAAGATCCCATTGTCCTGCATCCCTCATGCATGCAGCCGCCGGAAGTGGATTACGAGGCGGAACTGGCGGTGGTAATCGGACAGGCTGCCAAGGATGTAAGCACGGCCGACGCCCTGGGTTACGTGCTCGGCTATACAGCGGCCAATGACGTCTCCGCCAGGCGCTGGCAGGGACGCCGGGGCTCCGGCCAGTGGGTGCATGGCAAGAGCTTTGACACCTTCTGCCCTCTGGGGCCGGAGCTGGTTACCGCTGATGAAGTTCAGGACCCTCAAAACCTCCGTTTAACCTGCGAACTCAACGGGCAAATTATGCAGGACGCCAACACCGGAGACATGATTTTTCCCGTGGCCGAGCTAATCTCCTTTCTTTCAAGCGGTGCAACCCTGCTGCCCGGTACAGTGATTCTTACCGGAACACCCAGCGGTGTGGGATTTACACGAGAGCCCCCCGTCTTTCTCATGCCCGGCGACACCGTCAATGTAACCCTGGAAGGTATTGGGATGCTGAGCAATTCTGTTGAACTGCAAAAATAGAACATAACCGTTCACAGGTTCAGGGCTCACCGTTCAGGGTTATCTTGATTTGTTGATATTATAAATCCTCTTTGGTAATAAAGCGCTCCCCCTGCCAGTTCTTGTCGATATTGACGTAAATTTTTTTGACATTTGCATTCAATATATTGGCGCCCTAACGGTTTTGCAAATTTAGATTTTTCGATAATCCCCTGAAAATTATAGAAAATTAGAAAGTGTTAAAGTTGGTGCGAATTTTGCTATATCATTGTGAAACTGTATGGACTTGACATTGATTGTCAAAAAAACATTCCGGTAATCACACACTTTTTTTTATAACCACTTAGGCCGCAATACCTTAATTGGGAACATCCTTTGGGCAAGCGGTAAAAAAACTAAAATTAATGGAGCAGCTGTTTATGGGAGCTGAAATAGATAAAACCGCAAAATCCTTTTTTATTTTAGATAAACCCGAATTGAATCTCGGCGCTGTGGCATCAGGGATACCAAACTACACAGATGGCCTGTTGCCGGGCATGGCCCTGCCGGTTGCCGCAAAAAATTCCGAGACCTATACCTGGCTGGTCTGCCCCCATCTGTCTCAAGCGGATCTGGTATATAATTACTGTTTGGCCTCGGGCCTGATTACCATCGTACTGGGTAAATGCTTTTGTGAGACCTGTTATGACAACATCCTGAAAACGGGCGATCTTTCAGAATTAATTGGATCCGGGCGGCCGATGACGGACAGGCAATTTGCAGATAATTTAATCAACCCTATAATTGAGAGCAACTGTGCTTGTGCCCGGTTGGCAGCTAGCCCCGGAAATGGCGTCTACGCACCCAATACCTGGGTCAGTTGCCCCCATCTGGTCACCCGGGACGGGCTTAGAAAAGTTTATGCCGGTGGCGGCCAGATCTACATATTTGAAGATTATTTCATCTGCCAGGATTGTTTTAACAGCATACCGACTGAAAGTTTAGTGGATCTGCTTTATGACGGTAAATTCATGACGGACGTCTTTTTTTATGAAAGGATCCTTGAATCCCTTTATGAGATTAATTACGAGAGTTTACAGGCCGTGGGGCATTTTAATCTGCCGCCGGCCTTCTAATGCCTGGGGTAAATATTTCTGGACCGCACGCCGCCTGCTGGCGGAATAACCCTTGATTACTCCTTGTTCAACCGGCACTAATTGATGATTTTCTTAACCCTGCCCACCTGCCCGTCGCTCAGCCGAACCTTTATGCCGTGGGGATGAGTGTCCGATTTTGTGAGGATATCCCTGACAACTCCCCGCGTCAGCCTACCGGTGCGCTGGTCCTTTTTCAGAACAATATCAACAGCTAAACCTGAGTGTATATTCCTGCGGTCCCTGCCGTCCATGGGTCACTCTCCTTTGCGCATAAAGTGCTAAAGTTCATCGATTAAATGCCGATATAAATTCTAGGGAAATATCCGAAAACAGCCGTTGACCCTCAGGGGCTCACCGCTAATCGGTATAAAGGTGGAAATTTGACACTGGTCGATGAAATAATTAGAGAACTTGTCATCTCCTGTTCTTTCTGGCTGTTTGTCATCCTGTTTTTAACATTCCTGACTTAGTCCCAGAGCCCTGCCCCCAGGTACCCTGTTCCCGGGCAAAGCCGGCCAGTGCCTCCCCAGTAATTAACTGAACTATAGCCAATAAAAAGGCAATTTTAAGTTTGTCACCAGTTCTCGAGCGTCTCAATCCTGGAGTACTGGCGTGATGGATTATTGAAAAAAAGGCATAAACCCCTAAGCCGCTAATCCAACACTCCAGTTGATTCTCAATTCTTTTTCGGCTATCATTTATATTTTATTTCCGGGTTTTCACCAATCTTTGATTTTGGTGCAGTTTCATGATATTTTTTAACTCAGAAAAGGTTTCATTTTGGATAAATTTTTAGTCTATCTTCCGCTGATTTTAATTTGCGGGATTCTTTTCATTATGCTGATCGTGCTGAATGTATTCCGCAGACACATCCGTTTGAAATCCCTGCGTCCATCATTTAAAACGGATTTGCTCAGAATACCCGGTGGCTCTCTGCTAAGGCGCCTGGACAATTTAAATGAGCAAATCAATTTGTATCTGGTTTATGTCATTATCCTGCCGCTCATAATTTATTCGGCCCTTATCTCGTATTCTTATTTTCAGGCAGAGCTGCCGTCGCCGACAGTGATCTGGATTTCTGCGACCCTATGCATTGCGCTCATCGCCTATCTGGTCTTTAAACTGGTTGGGTTAATATCCCAACGCAAATGCACCCGGCTGGGCTATGAGGGCGAGCTGGCCGTCGGACAGGAGCTCAACCAGCTCATGCTCCACGGATATCGGGTATACCATGATTTTCCCGCCGACACATTTAATCTCGATCACATTGTTGTGGGGCCAAAGGGGGTCTTTGCCGTTGAAACCAAGACCCGTTTAAAAGGCGCTGCCCGCAAAAGCGGCCAGGAGGCCACCGTGACCTATGACGGCCGGATGTTAACCTTCGCCGATGCAAGCGATTTCGAAACGATTGAACAGGCCGAACAGCAAGCTGACTGGCTATCCAATTGGCTTACCACTGGTACCGGAGAGCCGATAGCGGTCAGGGCCATCGTTACCCTGCCCGGCTGGGTGGTAAAAAGAACATCCGCCGACGGGATACCGGTGGTTAACCCCGGGCAATTCACCTCCCTGTTCGAGCATATAAAGCCAAGGCCCGTGTCGGAGACAATGTTAAATTCTATCAAGGATCAACTCGAACAAAAATGCCGCAACATGACACCAAAGTCAACCCGGTTCCCCGGTTCACAGTAACGGCAAAATATGAAGTGCCGCCGGACAAACCCATGTCCGAAGCGTAAAGGTTTTGCTGGGCAGGAAAAATTCGGCAGGGATAAAATGATTGCCTGGCTAAAAATTAATTTTTAAAATTCTACCTTTTCAGGACGGATGGTTATCAGGGTCACGTCCTTTTTGATGTAGATCAGCATTTCGTTTCTCCACTGATCTTTATCCTTCCAGACGATACGATATTTGCCGGGCATAAAGCTTGCACCCAGGCGCGTACTTTCCGATGCTTCCAGCTCGCCACCCGCCATATTCGCCGGTGTCCGCCAGCCGTATGGATGATCAATCCAGTATAGAAAATATAACATTTTTCGATCAAAATTGTTTTCCAGCCTGACCGTAAAGCTGGCCCAGGATAGCGACGGAAGCAAAACGATCGCCAGAACCACTATTATTTTTTTCATTTTCACTCTTTGAAGACCTTTTTAAGCGTATCATCCATGTGGATGGCATCCTCACTGTAAGTCGGCACCGAGTTAATGTCCAGCCAGGGAATCGATACCAGACCATAATAATTCGCAAAAAAGGCGGCGACAAAAAGTGTGGCGGCCAATAGAAATATTTTAATTATCGATTGCATCTTTTACCTCGACCATCCAATTTTCCCCCACCCGCCTCCGGCCGGCGGGGTATTGTCTCAGAAACGGAACATGCACCTGTTCATTTAAGGTATCGGCGATTTTAACAATCAACTTGAGTACTTTTTGATCATAAACGTTGGGAAGAAAGGATGTCCGATGTGTTCAGCGCCATGCCCTAAGGGCTGAAAGAAGATCTTCTTCGACTGCTGCTGAAAAAGATGGAATAATCGCGGTCAAAACTCAGGAGGACTCGTCCGCCTCAGGCGGACTAAAATTGAATTCCGATACCGCTGCCCCCCGAACCGATCCCTATACCGATCCCAGGTCCGTAAACCCTGTCATCATCCCGCAACCAAGGAGTCTGGGTATTGATCGAAACCTGCCGGGTCTCGTTGTCAACTTTAATGCTCGTCATCCGCAGTTTGGAGTACCAGTATCCGATTTCATTACCCTGGGCGTCGAGCAGGTATGATCCATAGGTATAAGAGGAAACTCCTGAAAAATCTTTGACGAGGCCGACAATTTTTTCCAGCTTACCCGACTGCGGATCAAACTCCCGCCACATGACGCTGTTGATCCGGTAATCGGCTTTGATGGCGACGACCGCATAGGGCTTGTTTTCCTGGTTCAGATAATAATAGCGATAATCCGGAAACACATGATAGGTTTCAAATGCCTGGGCCACATCTTGGCTGTGCTTCAAACTGCCGCTGTTTTTCGTTGAACATCCGGCTAAATAGAGGATGCCACAAAGCACAAGGACAAAAATGGTCAGCGCCGTAGGGCGTTTAAAGCTGTTTGTGGATGGTCCGCTTGCAAGTATCATTGGCGTCAGCTTTCAATCGCTACAGGTATAATACCTTCCACTCCCTTATAGCGTTGTTCAAACTTATAATCAGGTTTTCAATCTCCTCGATGGTATTCAGAGCCGCAATTCGTAAATTTACCCGGAGTTCATTTTCGTAGTGTCTTTTTTGACTTTCCAGTTCACCCATCACTTGCTCCCTGCTCCAAGTCGGGTGCGACCGTTTAATCTTTTGAGTGGTTAGGTAGTCATCGAAGGAATGCTCAAAATTTTCTTCCAGAAAAATTTTCATCTCCTCCAGGGAAGGGACCTGGTAGGTATCGGCCAGAATCTCGTTCAAGGATTCTTTAACAATTTGCCGGGCACACATTTTTATATCGGAGGAATACATTTTCATACTAACCTTCAGATCTTGAATATTATTGCTATGATAAGACCTAAGAGTAAAAATTGCAATCATTTACCAACAAAAATGGCCATCGTATTCAAGCGCCGGATAGGCGCTTGCATCTCACCGGCAGTCGGAATCACACCAGCTAAAAATCAAATTGAAATGTGAAGGGGGGCAAGGCCCCCTTTTTCATTTGACACCACCGGCCGGAATCTTTATATTGCCCCGCAAAAATAAGAATTTGACCTAAATCAAAATGATCTATAAACCTTCGCATCCTACTAAATGGCAAAAATATCAGGAATCCCTTCAGAAAGCCGCCCGGCGCAACCATTACCTGAATAAAGCGCCGTCCTTTTTAATGATCGCGGGTCTGACATCAGCGCTTGTCGTCATTCTTGTTTTTTTAGGCATCTGGCTGTCGGACCGATCGAGCCAATCCAGCCCGGAGACACCACCGGGCATAAAGCAGAGTAACCCAAGCACAAAGCCATCAGCCAGAATAGATCTGACGGCCGCTATTAACGGTATGGCCAAAGATTCCGCTAAACTTGGCGAACCTATAATTCTGCATACAGACGGCCAGCGGTATTTCATCCACACGGCGATTTACGCCAAGCTTCAAAAATATATCCTCAAAACGCTGGAGCGTTCGCGAACGCTGCAGTCGGCGGTTATCGTCATGGATCCCCATGACGGGCGCCTGCTGTCCCTGGTCAACTACGACGCTAACGGCCATTCAGAAAACCTTTGTCTTCAGGCAATTTTTCCGGCTGCCAGTCTTTTCAAAATAGTAACAGCCGCGGCCGCCCTTGAGAGCGCCGATCTGAGCCTGGACCAAAGCCTTTATTACCGGGGCAGCAAACATACCCTTTACCATTCCCAATTGAAAATGGAAAAGGACCGCTGGACCATCCAGACCAAATTCAGAAAAGCCTTTGCCCTGTCAAATAATGCTGTTTTCGGTAAAATCGGAATTTATGATCTCGGGCAAAGCAAACTGATCCGGTATTCGGATAAATTTTTTTTCAACCGCCCCATCGCCTTTGATCTGCCGGTGGCTGTCAGCCGGGTGGAGATCCCGGCGGATGACTTCGGTCTGGCCGAAATCGCCTCCGGTTTTAATAAGAATACACTGATCTCGCCCCTGCATGCCGCTCTGCTCGCTGCGGTGGCGGTCAACAAAGGTGACATGCCGACGCCGAGGCTGGTGGAATCGATTCGAAACGAATCGAATAGGGTCATTTATCAGGCGCCCCGGCCGGCGATGACGAAAACCGTGAACCGGGAAACGGCACGCGATCTAAAAGTACTTATGCAGGATGCCGCCAGATATGGGACCGGTCGCACGGCATTTCGCAAATTACTGCGCAAAAGGCAATTCAAAAACTTTGATCTGGGTGCCAAAACGGGTACGATTAACGATCGCATGGATCAATTCAAATATGACTGGGTGACCGCCTTTGCCATATCACCCGATGGGGCCGGCAGTATATGTATCAGTGTCCTGGGGGTTCATGGGAAGATACTCGGTACACGCTCTACAGAAATGGCGCGTGCGATCGTCGATTATTACTTCTCAACGGTGAATACGAAAAAGTCAAAGTGAAGTCCTGTTCTAAGTTGCCAAAGACCCATCGGATTATTTAAAACTTCTTGACGTCAATTCTAAATACCTGATAGACATCTGCTGAATCCACCAGCCACTAATATGCTATTTCAAAAGCCTAGAGGTTACCATGCGACTTGCAGCTATCGGTGTCATCCTGCTTCTGCCTTTATTGGCATTGAGTTCGACATTCGCTCAAACCAGACAGATGGCGCTGCCCGCCGGGGATATTTATGAACTGAGGATTCACTGCGGGGCCGGTTCCCTGTATGTAACCAACGCCGAATGGCAGGACACCATCAAAGTGTTTGCCGAAATCGAAGTCGACGATTTAAACAAAAGTGACTATCCGGAATTTGTCGAAAAGTATGCTGACTTAAGGCTTGACCGCAAAGGCAAACGCGCCATTTTAACCAGCGACTTTAAAGGAACCTTCCCCCATCCGGTGGACGCACGAATTGATCTGACAGTCGAAGTCCCCAAGGGGGTCGACGTTTTTATTGATGACGGCTCCGGTCCGATGCACATTCAACATTTCTCGGGCCATCTGGAAATCAAAGACGACTCCGGCCGAATTACCGTTGAAAAGGTTGCTGGCAACGTTAAAGTGGCGGATGGTTCCGGTAAAATCATCATGGAAGATATACATGGAAATGTCGAGGTGAAAGACGGCTCCGGGAGTATTGAAATCAACAATGTCAGCGGCGATGTTAGAGTGACAGACGCGTCTGGAACAATTTCAATTCAGTACATCAACGGCAATGTAACCGTGACCGACGAATCCGGCGGAATTGACATAAATGACGTGACCGGCAATGTATTCATTCGCGGGGCGGGAACCGGTGAGCTGAATATAGAACGCATCAAGGGCAAGGTTGTGACCACTAACTAGTGCTGGATCCCCTATATACATCTAGAAAGTCGAACAGCGTAACGGAGTGAAATGATGACCGCAACGAGGCGTTTCCTTCAGAAAGGGGCCGGTTGGATAATTGTATGGCCCGCTTTAATTCTAATGGCGTCCAGTGTCAGCGCCCTGGATTTGCCGGGTTTTAAATCTTTAAAATTGCCCAGTTTCAGGTATGGCAAGATTAAAAGAGACCGCGATGTAAACCAGATTTTCCAGACCTATAAGATTCTGCCGGATCATAAATATTATACTGCCGGCCAGGGAAATATTCCCCTTGCCATTATCGGGGTTCAGGATAATTTCAAACTTCGAGAAGGACTCTGGAAGCCGGTCGATATTACCATTCCCCTGCTGCGAGGTTGGGTCACTCAAATGGATAACATCTATGGATATCCCCCTTATGGCTCTGTCATTTTAGACGATAACGGCCAACGGTTGGGCATTTGGTATTCAAGCAAACAGTGGACGACTGTTATCATTGAAGAAAAAAATGAAATAGCGGTCCTGGCACCCGAACCGCCGGGTTTCGGGGAGGGGCATTGAACCAAGTTCAATTTTAGGTCTTCAGCCAAAACCATACCACAAACGGCATGATTAAAAGCAGCACCGATACCGAAGCCCGCTATCGCTCCCTGCTGCAAAAGGCAGTCAGACGCGGTAATGCCGATCTAGTCTATACCGCCAGCACCCTGCTTGCGAGCCTAAGCCGCAGAGAAAAAAATTGGTACCGAACCCGCACCGCCATTATAACTTTTGAAGAATGCTGGCCCCTTGGCAGTGAGCTGATATTTAACCGCAAGTTTCACAGCAAGGTCGCGGCACTGATCAGAGTAACGCGGGCGATGAAATCCAGGGATGCCAGCGGGCTGGGATATCTGGCCCATGCCCTGATCGAAGGTGATGCATCTGTTTTAAAAGGGTCCGCCGATGATAAGCACATCAAAATTATTGCCAATGCCATCAAGAGACCTGATGATTTCTGGGGTTGGATTGCCGACCGGAAAAAAGCGGATGAACAAACCGATACCCTGATCACCAATGCCCTGCGTTTTAAGCAGGAAGGATTGCCCCGGGACCGGGCCGTTATTCAATCAGCTGCCTATCTGGCGGCACTCGGGCCGCTGCCATCCCGACAAGAAGTACAACCGACGGATCAACCTTTCCCTTACTGGGTTGCATTTGACAGACATACGGCCGAAGGCAAGCTGGTTATGCGGGATGTCGCCCGGGATTTACACCTGGCGCTACCCCAGTTGGAGTGGACCTGTTTCTATTTTGAAGGCGCCAAAACCAACGATGAGATCCCCTCCAAATGGTGGGAACGTCATAACCAATGGCGCTTTGAGAAGATAGGACTGCCTGCCGAAGAAGCACACCTTCTCTGGGAGCCCGCCAAACCGCAGGTGGTTGCAGGCCTGGCCGAAGACAGCCGCCGTCTTAAAAATGAACTTTATCGCTGGAAAATAGCCCATCTTGAACAAATTCAAGCGTTGAAACGTCAGGTTGAACTGTTCATCGAGCATTTTGAAGAAATCCACAGGGATCAGCTGGATCTATTTGGTGAGGATCACCTTGACAATTTATAGCCTGAGTGTCAAATTTGACCTATGAACGACCCGGGAATCCATATCAAGGAACTACCCCAGCTGGAAAAACCCCTGCTGATTGCGGGATTTGATGGATGGGGCAACGCGCTCAACATCTCAAACGGCATGGTAAGTTATTTCATCCGCCACTTCAAAGCCCAATCCTTTGCAGATCTCAGCCCCGATATGTTTTATCGCTACGACGAACAACGTCCCCGGGTCATTATCGAAGACGGGCTTTTGAAAACCTTTACAGCGCCCGGGGGGGCATTTTATTCGGCGGTCACCGCAAAAAACCAGAGCGATCTGGTGATTCTAAATGCCGATGAGCCCAATCTGTGTTGGTCGCATTTTGTTGATCTATTATTCTCCCTTTGCCGAGAGCTGGGTGTCGGCACCATAATTACGCTGGGCAGTATGTATGACAACGTGCTGCATACCGATCGAATCGTCTCCGCGGTGGCGTCGACCGCGGAAATGCTTGCGCAGCTGCCGAAACTCAATGTCAATGCCATTTCTTACCAGGGGCCCGGCTCCATTCATTCCATTATCCAGTCCGAGGGCATTAAAAGGGGCTTCCGATGCCTCAGCCTGTGGTCCCATTGTCCCTACTACCTGCAGGGAACAACCCATTTCGGTATCTTATCCCATCTTGGCGGATTGATTGCTCAACTGGGCAATTTTCAACTGGACACCGGATACCTTGATAAAAATTGGGAAACGCTTAAAGAACAGATAAACAAGTTAATAGACGGCAATAGCGAGCTTCAGACTTTGATTACCAATTTGCGCAGGGAAAAAGCCAAAGGTTCAACTGCAAGGTTGAATGGAAAAGTCATTGGCGACGAAAAAGTGATCAATCTTCAGGATTTTATGGACCCGAAGTAACCATCTTGGGATTTCGATCACGCGGTCGGCGTGAAAAGGCGGTCTTTTTAAGGCATGCATTTTGGCCTCGATTTCGGAGAAGCAAGGCCCTAATACCTAGCTTTGAAGTAATCTACTGAAAAAGCTGTTAACGACGAAGGCCGGATGAACCGCTCCCCGAAGGGACCCTTCCTATTTGACCGCTGCTCCAGGTGTTGACACGATAGGCACCGCGAGCTGCTCTACCGGGCGACCCGATACCGCGCGGCGACTGGTAATTTCTGGGATAGGCATGTTTTTCTTGACCGTATGCGATGCCGTAATTTCCCCCGGAATGTCTTTTCCCCTGGTCCTTAGGCTGGTAGTGGTCGATGCGAGGGGGGCCTGGAAAATAAGTCCTGGCTCTAGGGTTGCGGTAGTACCAGCGCTTGTAATACGGGGGCCATAAATATCCATAATATCCGCCACCTCGGGAGCCGTAAAGGTCATTTCTGGCATCATCCAGATACTGATCAGCCGTCCGCACTGTTTCTTCCGCATAGCGTTCAGCCTCCGCGGCTCGGCGCTGGGCCTCGGCTTCCCGCCGTTCAAGTTCGGCTTCCCTATCGGCTATTTCCAATATAGCGAGTTCAAGCTGGTGTTGCCTTTCGGCTTCGATGCGGGAACGGTCGGCGGCCTCATCATAGGGCAATTCCTCGGATTTCATCAAAATCGTGGCGTTTTCCGGCGGAGCGTAGTTGCTAAAATGTTTAACGCCCTTTTCATCCGTCCACTCATAGATATCAGCATTCAGGGATCCGGCAAAAAGGCAGCCGGCGGCAAGGCATAACAATATTTTTAAACCTTTCATGAGAAGCCTCCCTATAGGATTCATCAATATCAACAACTGTAAATAAGATAAACACGAAATGACCCAAGTAAATCATGAACCGCATCACAGGTCATTGGCCTCGGATATAATTTCCCAGGCTTCTTCTGCTGTTTCGACGTAAACGAACAAATCCAGATCCTCGGCCGAAATGGTGCCCTCTTCAACCAGCGCATCAAAATTGATAATTCGCTCCCAGAAGGCCTGGCCGAACAGCAATACGGGGATTGGCTGAACTTTGTGCGTCTGGATAAGGGTCAGGGTTTCAAAAAGCTCATCAAGGGTGCCGAAACCACCGGGAAATGCCACCAGACTCTTGGCCCGCATCAACAGATGCATTTTGCGGATCGCAAAATAATGAAATTGGAAGTTCAAATCCGGGGTAATATATGAATTTGGGGACTGTTCATGGGGAAGGGTGATGTTCATGCCGATGCTCGGAATTCCGGCTTCATGGGCCCCACGATTGGCGGCCTCCATAATTCCCGGCCCGCCGCCGGTAACCACCATCAGTTTGTCTTTGCCGGTATTAATGGATATCAGATGCCCCAATTTACGCGCTTCATCATAATAGCGGCTGTTTTCTAACGCTTTGCGGGCCTTCTCCACCTTTTTACCCAGCAAAGGATCATTGCTGTTGGTCGCATATTCGGCCCGGGCTGATACCAATTGGGATTCCGCGGTTTCAGGGTCCGGAATCCGGGCACTGCCGAATATCACCACCGTCGACTCGATATGCTGCTCCTGGAGAATCAGCTCGGGCTTAAGGACCTCCAACTGCAGCCGTACAGGCCGCAGTTCATCGCGCAACAGAAAATCCGGGTCCTGAAACGCCGGCCGGTAACTGGCAGATCTGCATTGAGGCGTATCAGTACACGGCCGGGTGGCGGCAGCCTCTTCATGCGCAGATGCAAAAGGACTTTTTTTACGTTTGCCAACAAACATTGAGATACCTCCTTGAATAGCAACCATTTACCAGAGCGGGGCCTTAATATCAAGCATTATGGCGACGGGGCGCAGCGTTTATCCCGCCTCTGGTTTACCAGATCGTACGGACCTAAGCGTTTACAGATCAACCCAGTTCGCTGTGCTCGCAATTGGAAGGTTGCAGTTTATTTCAACAGGGTGTAGAAAATCTGAAAAATGGAATTTAATGTGCTAGCGTGGCTGGAAAGAAAATTATCAGAGGTTCGGGGAAATTTACACCACCCGATACTTAACCGAGGATGTCCAGGGCCGTTCCCAGCATTTTATCATGGGTTTGCAGGACTTTGAGATTGGCTTCGTAAGTACGCTGGGTAAGCATCAAATCGGGGAGCTCTTCTTCCAGATTTACATTGGAAGTTTCTTTTTCAACCATTTGATTCCCTTCGAGCTCCTGAAAACGATGCCCGGGGGTGTTGACCATAGCAACATCTACTTCCACGTTGCCGTTGACACCTTCTTTCATGGTGGCCCTGCTTTTTTTAAATTCATCGGTGTTCACGTTGGCGATGTTATTGGCTGTAACGCCCATCGATTTTTTGTAAGCCTGCAGTGCCGACAGCGTGCTGTTGACTGGTGAAATCATTGGCGTCCCCCTTGAAAAGATAAAATCCCGTCAGACATGGCAATGCCTTTTGACGGGATTGGTAAAACCCAGGGTTTGAAAATCATCTGATATACGAATAGCTTCATCCCATTTTGCGACGAAGCGGATTTTAAACTGAAAACTTCCCTCGATGCCGTTGTTCTCGTGCGGCGCTATTCCTCAAACTATTAGTCGTGAGAGCCCGACAGAGAAGATGCACGCACATTTGAGAAGTTTTAGTTTCTATCAGAGATAGCGACTAACTTTTTATACAAATTTTATGCCAGATGGTAATAAATATAGTAATTACTTAAATATCAATTAGTTAACTATTTATCTACACAAGCTGAAATCGTTAAACTGACAAATATTGTCAATTTTTTTGCCATAAATTGTCACTTTACCGGCAAATTCAACCCAGTTCATTTGGCAAAGAAGAGCCGGAAAAACACCTGTAAATTCCGCCGCGAAAGGGGTCACGATGCGATTTGAATTTGCGACAGCAACGCGAATCATATTTGGCCACGGAACTGCAAAGGAGACCGGATCGATTGTTGAAAAAATGGGTCGTCGGGCATTTTTTATTACCGGCCGCTCGGTTGAGCGGGCAAAATCTCTAATTGGGCAGTTAAAGGACACCGGTATGGAGGTGACTCAGTTCAGCGTCTCCCAAGAGCCCACCACCCAACTCGCACGGGAAGCCGTGGAAAAAGCTCGCCGACAGACCTGTGATATGGTGATCGGGATGGGCGGCGGAAGTGTTCTGGATACCGCCAAAGTGGTCGCCGCCCTTTTAACGAACAGCGGCCAGTTAATGGACTATCTGGAGGTAATCGGCAAAGGTCAACCCCTAAAACGAAAGTCAGCGCCTTGCGTTGCTATTCCAACTACCGCCGGAACCGGCACCGAAGTAACCAGCAATTCCGTTCTTGATTCACCGGAACATCGCGTTAAAGTCAGTATGCGAAGTCCGTATATGCTGCCGGATCTGGCCCTCATCGATCCGGAGCTAACCTATTCAATGCCCAGGCGCATAACCGCCGCCACGGGTCTGGATGCCTTTACGCAGCTGCTTGAAGCGTTTGTCTCTGTCCGTGCCAATCCCCTGACAGACGGTATCTGCCGCGAAGGATTGCAGCGAGCCGCGCTCGCTTTAAAGCGGGTGTATCTTGACGGCCAAGACGTGGCAGCACGCGCAGATATGTGCCTGGCAAGCCTTTTCGGAGGCATCGCCCTGGCCAATGCAAAATTGGGCGCGGTGCACGGATTTGCAGGTCCTTTGGGGGGTATGTACCATGCGGCTCATGGCGCTCTGTGTGCCGGACTGCTGCCCTTTGTGATGGAGGCCAATATTAAGGCCCTGCAGTCCCGTGCCTCGGATTCCCCGGCCCTGAAACGTTATGATGAAATCGCCCGCCTTATTACCGGATTACCTTCAGCCCGAGCTGCAGACGGCATCGCCTGGGTTCGGAATCTGTGTCAACACTTGGAAATCAAGCCCTTGACAGCTTATGGCATTGAAGCAAAGGATCTTACAGATATTGTGGTTAAGGCCCGCACGGCAAGCAGTATGCAAGGAAATCCGGTTGAATTGACCCAGGGGGAGCTGCTGGAGATACTGCAAAAGGCGCTTTAGGGACTGAGGAGTTTCTGTTTGAAAATATTCAATTAATTTTGTTCTATCTAAACACAAACGGGGGCGCGTCGTCATCCATTGTAATCGGCTTTGTACCGCTGGTTTTGGCTGGCTGTTTTTTCCTCTTTTTAATTCTTCCGGGACTTGCAAACAAGCCTGAGAATAAGAACGCAATCAGCTGAAAGAGCACTTTTAGGATCTGCAAAACCACATAAAATAACCCGACTCCAAAGGCCACTTCCACAAACGTGGGTTGATTGGTCACCCAGATAGAGAATTTGTCCCAGTTGCTGACAAGCCAATTTAGTGTCATTTCCATCATATTGACATTCCTATCCCCTGTTTACCTCTGAAAGCAAATTTTGTCAAGAAAACGAGTATGTAGAAGTCCGAAAGATTTCGATCTCCTTCCAATTCCCAACCCGATAAATTGGAAAATGCCTAAAATGCGCTAATCCGCCAAAGAACGTGGCGGACAAGAATGCCTAAAGTGCCTAAAATAAATTTGAAACGACCTAAACAGGACGTCCCATGCTTTTTTTGCTAAAGTTTATCAAAAACCAGCCGATACTATATTTAACAGTGTGCTGGCGGGCACATTGTTAGATATAATTCCTTAGGGTGAGGGGCGGCTCTTGTGGGCCGCCCCTATTTTTTTGTGAGCCCCACCAAGAAAATCCAACATTCGACCTGCCCGCAATGCCTTGATAGCGGTATGAGTTCAATTAAACCATTTGATTTATATATCGATGTTAGCACCAACCAGATGCGATATGCATGGCAGGCGGGTGTTCGTATTTTTTCCCCTCAATTGTTCTTGACAATTTAATTGCTTTGGTCAATTGAAAGCCCAATATTCCATCGTTCTCTCCGAGCCGTAGGATCTTCGAGCCGGAGGCCACTATTTTATCATTCCAGGGTTATGGTAAAAGCGCTATCCTCAAAAAAAATATCCGCCTTTTTAGGCCGACGGCATGATAAAAATTCCGAGAGGTTGAAATAATGCAATCCTTCATCCTGCCAACTAACTACCCCGCCGCAGGCAACGGGGTATCAAGCGGAAAGTATGATCGCCCCAAGGGGCGAGGAATTAAACCCTTGTCCGCCGAAGGCGGATTAAAACAAACACAGTTTATGAGACGGGGCGCTGGGGCGTGCTTCGTATTATTACTGATTTTAGGTCAGGCAGCGGTTGCGGCTGCAGGCGACCCCGGGGACGTATCCAGGATTTCCGTTCAACAGCTTAAAGCGTTGTTGAGCCGTTCGGATACAGTGATCATAGATGTACGCAAAAGCCGTAACTGGTGGCAAAGCAGCAAGAAAATTCCAACTGCCGTGAGAGAGGATCCATCCACGGTGGAACAATGGATTGAGAAATACAGCAAAAATCAAACCCTGATATTTTATTGTTCCTGAAAGAGCGAGCGAACGAGTGCCCGGGTGGCACGCTTCTTTCTGCAAAGGGGGTACGAGAGGGTATTTGTGCTTCAAGGGGGCTGGAAGGCCTGGCAGCAGGCAGGTTACCCGCAGGAAGAAAAATAGCAGAAATCGATTTAGGCGGTCGGTTTGTCCAATTCAGTTCGGGATATCCGTCCCAGAATGCCGGTTATTGTCAAGCCTGAAGCCTAGGATCGTTGGCTGGATCCGGAAATCCAGCAAACCGATAATCTGCAAGACATTATAGATCCTGAAAATATCAACAAGATAAAAAGTTGCCCGGTATCTAAACCGGTCAACCGGGTGCAAGACAATACCCCCGAACTTATCCAGCCCCTGTAACTTAATACCAAATTTTGTCTCTCAATTCTAGCTTGAGACAACTTATTAATTATCCCCAGGGCCCGATCAGAAAAGTCTTAACCAGGTTGAACGGGACCTGTCGTAATATACAGTGAGGTAAAAATTTGATGAGAGCTTACGACTCGAATAAGGATATCAATCGCTTTCCAAACCATCCGCAGCGATGTTCAAAATTGGTAAGTGTCAATTACTGTAAACCCGGAATGATGTCTCGCTGCAGCGCCGGATCTGTATGGGAAAATCAAAAAAAATGCAAATTTTCAATTAAATCTTCTGTTCGCGACGGATGCATGCATTATATTGCGTCTCTCAACGGTCATTGTGACAGTGTGGATGCTCAGAGAGAAACCGGACCCGGCTCCGCCGGAAAATTGAATGTTGACGGTCTCGTAAAAAGTTCGAATTCGTCATGCCGGACTTGATCCGGCATCCAGAACATATTGAAATCACTGGATTCCGGCTTTCGCCGGAATGACG
>Ga0210112_1000101_pt1 | contig 22641 bp, 20 predicted proteins | sample Joice_ThreeSqC_D_FD_184875 | JGI IMG/M metagenome (GOLD analysis project Ga0210112, IMG submission 184875) | Wetland microbial communities from San Francisco Bay, California, USA, that impact long-term carbon sequestration - Joice_ThreeSqC_D2... | ecosystem: Environmental > Aquatic > Marine >... | reverse complement strand
GACCAGACGCTTGTTGCCTCGCGCGGCGAACAGGGCGGCCTCGTTGACCAGGTTGGCCAGGTCGGCGCCGGAGAAACCCGGTGTCGCACGCGCGATGATGCTGGCCTTCACATCGTCGTCGATCGGCACCTTGCGCATGTGTACCTTGAGGATCTGTTCGCGACCGCGCACGTCCGGCAGCGGCACCACCACCTGGCGGTCGAAACGGCCCGGGCGCAGCAGTGCCGGGTCGAGCACATCCGGGCGATTGGTCGCGGCAATCACGATCACGCCCTCGTTGCCCTCGAAACCGTCCATTTCCACCAGCAACTGGTTGAGGGTCTGCTCGCGTTCATCATGACCGCCGCCGAGACCGGCGCCGCGATGGCGGCCGACCGCATCGATCTCGTCGATGAAGATGATGCAGGGGGCGTGCTTCTTGGCCTGCTCGAACATGTCACGCACCCGCGAGGCGCCGACGCCGACAAACATCTCGACGAAGTCGGAACCGGAAATCGTGAAGAACGGCACCTTGGCCTCGCCGGCAATGGCTCTCGCCAGCAGTGTCTTGCCGGTACCCGGCGAACCGACCATGAGCACGCCGCGCGGAATCTTGCCGCCCAGGCGCTGGAACTTGCCGGGCTCGCGCAGAAATTCGACCAGTTCGCTGACCTCTTCCTTGGCCTCCTCGACACCGGCGACATCGGCGAAGGTGACCTTGACCTGGTCCTCGCCGAGCATGCGCGCCTTGCTCTTGCCAAACGACATGGCCCCGCGACCGGCGCCGCCGCCCTGCATCTGGCGCATGAAGAAAATCCATACGCCGATCAACAGCAGCATCGGGAACCAGTTGATGAAGATCGTCATCAGCAGGCCATGCTGGTTGGGTTCGACCACCTTGACATCGACCTTGTTGCTGAGCAGGTCATCCACCATCTTGGGATCATCCGGCGGGGTCTGCGTGATGAACTGGCTGCCGTCGGCGCGCACACCCTTGACGCTGTGGCCCTCGATCTCGACACGCTGCACCTGACCCTGCTGCACCTCGGCGATGAAGTCCGAATAGTTGAGCTGTTGCTGGGCAGCCGTCTTCGGACCGAAATTGTTGAACACCGACATCAGCACGATGGCGATGACTATCCAGAGCAGAAGATTCTTTGCGAGATCGTTCAAACCGGTTTCCTCGAATTATTCTGTAACGCGCGCCTCGACAGCCTGTCTCGGCCCGCCATATACATGGCTTTAGCAATTATGACACATTCGTACCGCTACGGCCCTGTGCCAGCACGTACACCTCACGGCTCCGTGCTCGCGACGCTTTCGGCTTTCGTATCAATACCTTGTCGTATTTTCCACGTACATCAGCCAGCACCGTATCGAACCCTTCACCCTGGAAGGCCTTGAACAGCAGACTGCCGCCCTCCGCCAGCACCCGGTCGGCAAAATCGACCGCCAGTTCCACCAGGTACATGCTGCGCGGGATATCGACCGCCTCCATACCGCTGATATTGGGTGCCATGTCCGACATTACAAGGTTTACCGGGCTTCCGTCGAGCGTTGCCATGAGTGCCTCCAGCACCGCATCTTCGCGAAAGTCACCCTGGATGAACTCGACGCCGGGCAGTGCCTCCATGGGCAGGATGTCCAGCGCGACCAGGCGCGCCTTGCCCGCCAGCAGCCGGCCCGCGTACTGGGACCAGCCGCCCGGCGCCGCGCCGAGATCGACTATGGTCGTGTCCGGCTTCAGTATGCGGTCCCGGTGCTGGATCTCGTCCAGCTTGTACACCGCGCGCGAGCGATAGCCCTCACGCTGTGCACGCTTCACGTACTCATCGTCAAAGTGCGACCTGAGCCAGTTATGACTGCTCTTGCTTCTGCCCACGTCTCGCACCCGGTGGCACCTGCGGTGCACAACGTCCGGCCTTCCTGCCATAGCAGGGTGTGTTTGGCCGCGGTGTAACGCAGTCCACATTCATTACCGCAATTCCCGCTGTTCGTTTACCATTACCGCAGACCGGCCGTCTGCCTTGCCATGCAAGCATCGCCGCAGGCATGCGGGCAGTCAGCCGGCCGGCCCATACTGTTTACCTGGCCTAACGTAGCACACCCCGGACACATATCATGGCCCTGACCGAGAAACTCAAGCGTGAATTGCGCGGCCGCGGCCACGCCCTGAAACCGGTCGTGAGTATCGGCAGCGCCGGGCTCAGCGAGGCCGTGCTGCGTGAAATCGATCTGTCGCTGGAACATCATGAATTGATGAAAATAAAAATCACCGGCACGGACCGGGAAACGCGCAGGGACCTGATCGACCGGCTGTGTAGTGCCTGCGGTGCGGAGCTGGTGCAGGGGGTCGGCCACATCGCGCTGATCTACCGGGAAGCGGCAGACTGAGTTCCGCCCCCCGGCCCGGCGGCCACCAGCCCCAGCCCCAGCATCGCGGTCCCCAGGAACAGCAGGCTGGCGACACCGTGCAACTGGCCGAAGCGCGGCGTACCCGACTGGCCGGAGGCACGCAGGTCCGCGATCATCGGGGCAAGCACGAACTGGCCCGCCGCCACCAGCAGCAGCATGATGACCATCACCCACAAGCGCCAGCCGCCCCTGCCGCCGCGCACGTAAGCGGCGACCAGCAAGGCAAGACCGCAACCCAGCCCGAGCCAGGCGGTCAGGCCGAACAGCTCGCCGGCGATGCTGCCCGCCAGCGCCCGGTCATCGAGGCTGGCAAACAGCACGGGCGCAACCATGAAACCGGTCACCCAGAGGCTGCCTGCCCACAGGGTCAGCAGGACGCGCTCGAGCGCGGGTAGCAGTTGTTGCCGGATAGATGCCAAGGACCGGTACAGTTCCTAGACGTAACGGACTTCGACGATCTCGAAATTGCGCTCGCCACCGGGGACGATAACGGTCACCACATCGCCTTCCCGCTTTGCAATCAGGCCGCGTGCAATCGGCGAATTGATTGAAATCATGCCGACCTTGATATCCGCCTCGTCCTCGCCGACGATCTGGTACACCACGGTCTCCTCGCTGTCCTCATCGAACAGCTCGACGGTGCATCCGAACACCACCTTGCCGCTGGCATCCAGCGTGCTGACATCGACGATGTGCGCATGACTCAGCTTGCTTTCAATTTCCTTGATGCGCCCCTCGACAAAACTCTGCTGCTCGCGCGCGGCGTGGTATTCCGCGTTTTCCTTCAGGTCACCATGCGCGCGCGCCTCGGCGATCGCCGCGATAATCCGCGGGCGGTCGCCGGTTTTCAGACGTACCAGTTCCTCGCGCAGTTTTTCGGCGCCACGCGCGGTGATCGGTACTTTCGACGTCATCGTTTTATCTCCCCGTGCAGCGACTGCAGGCTGTTGACGCTGCCTGTATTCAGGTAGTCGAGCGCCATGCAGGTGGCACGCGCACCGGCCAGGGTCGTGCTGTAGGATACCTTGTGCTGCAGGGCGCTCCTGCGAATTGTATAGGAATCGGCAATCGCCTGCTTGCCCTCGGTGGTGTTCACGATCAGGTCGATCTGGCGGTTCTTGATCATGTCCACGATATGCGGACGGCCTTCCATCACCTTGTTGACCATATCGCACTCGATATCATCCGCCCTGATGGCGGCCGCGGTACCGCGCGTGGCCACCAGCCGGAAGCCCTGGTTGACCAGGTCGCGCGCCAGCTGCACAACGGCGGCGCGGTCGTCCTTGCGCACGCTCAGAAAGGCAGTGCCGCTTGCCGGCACGGTGTTGCCGGCGCCCATTTGCGCCTTGGCGAACGCTTCGCCAAAGGTGCGTCCGATGCCCATCACTTCGCCGGTCGATTTCATTTCCGGACCCAGCAGCGGGTCCACGCCCTGGAATTTGATAAACGGAAACACCGCCTCCTTCACGGAGAAATAACCGGGCCGCACCATGCCGGTCACGCCCTGCTCCGCGAGGCTCCTGCCTGTCATGACGCGGGCCGCGATCTTGGCCAGCGGCAGGGCGGTGGCCTTGGACACGAACGGCACGGTACGCGAGGCACGCGGATTGACCTCGATAAGGTAGATATCCTCGCCCTTGATGGCGAACTGCGTATTCATCAGGCCGCACACCTTCAGCTCCATGGCCATGCGGCTGACCTGGTCACACAGACGCCGCTGCACGGATTCGCTCAGGGTATAGGGCGGCAACGAGCAGGCCGAGTCACCGGAATGCACGCCGGCCTCCTCGATATGTTCCATGATCCCGCCGATCAGCACGTCCTTGCCGTCGCAGATCGCGTCGACGTCCACCTCCACCGCGTCATCGAGGAAGTGGTCCAGCAACACCGGCGCATCGTTTGACACCTGCACCGCCTCGCGCATGTAACGTGCCAGATCTTCCGAGGAATAGACGATCTCCATGGCGCGTCCGCCCAGCACATAGGACGGCCGCACCACCAGCGGGTAGCCGACCTGGTCGGCCAGCGCCATGGCCTGCTCCGTGGTCGAGGCGATGCGGTTGGGCGGCTGCAGCAGGCCGAGCTTGACAACCATCTGCTGGAAGCGTTCGCGGTCTTCCGCATGATCGATGGCGTCGGCCGAGGTGCCGATGATCGGCGCCCCGTTGGACTCCAGGCCGTGCGCCAGCTTGAGCGGCGTCTGGCCACCGTACTGCACGATCACGCCCCTGGGCTGTTCGAGGTGAATGATCTCCAGCACGTCTTCCAGCGTGACCGGCTCGAAGTACAGGCGGTCCGAGGTGTCGTAGTCGGTGGAGACCGTTTCAGGGTTGCAGTTCACCATGATGGTCTCGAAACCGTCCTCGCGACAGGCCAGTGCTGCATGCACGCAGCAGTAGTCGAACTCGATACCCTGGCCGATCCGGTTCGGGCCGCCGCCCAGCACGATGATCTTGTCGCGCGCTGACGGCGCCGCCTCGCACTCTTCCTCGTAGGTCGAGTACATGTAGGCCGTGGACGTCGAGAATTCCGCCGCACAGGTGTCCACCCGCTTGTATACCGGACGCACATTCAGTGTATGCCGGTGGCTGCGCATGGCGCTTTCACTGCAGCCCAGCAGACTGGCCAGGCGCCGGTCCGAAAAACCCTTGCGTTTCAGTGCGCGCAGGTCCGCGGCATCGAGGCTGGCCAGGTGTTTGCCGCGCAGTCCGTCCTCCGTCGCAACCAGGTCGCTGATCTGCGCGAGGAACCAGGGATCGATGGCGGTCAGTTCGTGCAGATCCGCGAGCGACATGCCGGCGCGAAAACCGTCCGCCACGTGCCAGAGGCGCTCCGGCCGCGCGATACCCAGTTCCTTGCGCAGTTCTTCGCGCGCGTCCTCCAGCGACAGGTCGAACACTTCGTCGAGCCCGTCCTTGCCGGTCTCGAGTCCGCGCAAGGCCTTTTGCAGGGATTCCTGGAAAGTCCTGCCGATGGCCATTACCTCGCCCACCGACTTCATCTGGGTGCCCAGCACCGGCTCGGCCTGGGGAAATTTCTCGAAGGTGAAGCGCGGCACCTTGGTCACCACGTAATCGATAGTCGGTTCGAATGATGCCGGCGTCGCGCCGCCGGTAATGTCGTTGCTGAGTTCGTCGAGCGTATAGCCGACCGCCAGCTTGGCCGCGATCTTGGCAATGGGGAATCCGGTGGCCTTGGATGCCAGCGCTGAAGATCGAGATACGCGCGGATTCATCTCGATCACCACCATGCGCCCGTCATCCGGGTTGATGGCGAACTGGACGTTGGACCCGCCGGTCTCCACCCCGATCTTGCGCAACACCGCGATGGAGGCATTGCGCATCAGCTGGTATTCCTTGTCGGTCAGCGTCTGCGCCGGCGCCACCGTAATCGAATCACCGGTGTGCACGCCCATCGGGTCGAGGTTCTCGATCGAGCAGACGATGATGCAGTTGTCGTTGCGATCACGCACCACCTCCATCTCGAATTCTTTCCAGCCGAGGATGGATTCCTCCAGCAACACCTCGTTGGTCGGCGACAGGTCGAGCCCGTGTTCGCAGATCGCTGCAAACTCCTCCCTGTTATAGGCAATACCGCCTCCGCTGCCGCCCATGGTGAACGAGGGCCGGATGATGATCGGGAAGCCGAGCGAGGCGTGAACCTGCTGCGCCTCCTCCATGCTGTGGACGACATAGGCCTTCGGCGTCGACAGGCCGATGTCGGTCATGGCGTCGCGAAACAGCCCGCGGTCCTCGGCCATGTCGATGGCCTCGCGGCTCGCACCGATCAGTTCGACGCCGTATTGCGCCAGCACCCCTTCACGCACCAGGTCAAGTGCGCAATTCAGCGCGGTTTGTCCACCCATGGTCGGCAGCAGCGCGTCCGGGCGTTCCTTGTCAATGATGTGCGCGACGGTCTGCCACTGCACCGGCTCGATATACACCGCATCGGCCATATCCGGATCGGTCATGATGGTGGCCGGGTTGGAATTCACCAGCACCACACGGTAACCCGCCTCGCGCAACGCCTTGCAGGCCTGGGCGCCGGAGTAGTCGAACTCGCATGCCTGCCCGATCACGATGGGACCCGCGCCAATGATCAGGATGCTGTGGATGTCGGTACGTTTCGGCATGACTGTCTAACAATAAAAACCGGTCTCGCGCAAAGAGGCAAAGGCGCAAGGAACACCAAATGCATAACGGCAGCCAGCAACATGCCGAACTGCAGAAATCGTATTTCCGGGCTTCGTTTGATTTGGCATTCAAATAACCGTGCTTTTCCCTGGGCGCCTTTGCGCCTTTGCGTCTTTGCGCGAGACATTGTTTTCAACTGCCCGCTACGGCTATTGCCGCGCTTCCATCATCTCGATAAAGCGGTCGAACAGCGGCGCCACGTCGTGCGGACCGGGACTTGCCTCCGGATGGCCCTGGAAGCTGAATGCCGGACAATCGGTACGTGCCACGCCCTGCAGCGAGCGGTCGAACAGCGAGCGGTGCGTAGCCACGAGATTGTCCGGCAGCGTGGCGTCATCCACCGCGAAGCCGTGGTTCTGGCTGGTGATCATCACGCGCCCGCTCTCCAGGTCCTGGACCGGGTGATTGGCGCCGTGATGGCCGAATTTCATCTTGACGGTCATCGCACCGCTGGCCAGCGACAACAACTGGTGGCCGAGGCAGATGCCAAATATCGGAATACCGCTGCCGAGCAGCTCGCGGATGGCGCTGATGGCATAGTCGCAGGGTTCCGGATCGCCCGGCCCGTTCGACAGGAAGATTCCGTCCGGCCGGTACGCCAGCACTTCAGTGGCAGGTGTCCTGGCCGGCACCACGGTGACGCGGCAGTCGCGCGCCGATAGCATGCGCAGGATATTGCGCTTGATGCCGAAATCGTAGGCCACCACGTGCCAGTCCAGTGCAGCGGCCGGGCGCTCCTCCGGCAAACCCTCAGCCAGCGACCAGATCCCCTGGCGCCACTCGTAGCACTCCGCGGTAGTGACCTCTTTTGCGATGTCCATACCCTTTAGGCCGGGGAACGCGCGCGCCGCGGCGATGGCCGCATCCGCGTCAGGCTTTGCGCCGGCTACGATGCAGCCATTCTGTGCGCCGTGCTCGCGCAGGATGCGCGTCAGCCGCCGGGTATCGATGCCGGCGATACCGACGACGCCGCGACTGGTCAGGTAGTCTTCCAGCGTTGACTCGCTGCGCCAGCAACTGGCCAGCAATGGCAGATCGCGGATCACCAGGCCGGCACAATGGATGGTGCCGGCCTCTTCGTCCTCGGCATTGGTACCGACGTTGCCGATGTGCGGATAGGTCAGCGTGACGATCTGTCTCGCGTAGGACGGGTCGGTCAGGATTTCCTGGTATCCGGTCATCGCGGTGTTGAAGACCACTTCACCGGTCACCTGCCCCTCGACTCCAATAGCAACACCACGGAATATACTTCCGTCTTCAAGCGCCAGAAGGGCCGCCTTCCTCAAGTAAACCTCCGCTGCTCATGTAGAAAACGGGAGGGTTCACGAGGAGCCCTCCCGTTTTGGTGTACTGATTATCCTGCCGGATTTTCTGGCGTGAATTGTACGTATTGAATCGGCGGCTGTCTATGCTGCAGCCGGGTTCGCGGCCGTTGCGGTCATTGCACACACACGGCGGGGTAACTCTCTGTAATTACCCTGCAAAGGTCGCCTGCGGCAGCGGCCATCCCTCAGTGCAGGCCCAGCACGTCCTGCATGTCGAACAGGCCGGCCTGCCGCTCCTGCAGCCAGCCAGCGGCACGCACCGCGCCGCTGGCGAAGGTCATGCGGCTGGTGGCCTTGTGGGTGATCTCGACGATCTCGCCGCTGCCGGCGAACATCACGGTGTGGTCGCCGACGATATCGCCGGCACGGATAGTCTCGAAGCCGATGGTCCCGCGCGCACGTTCGCCGGTGTGGCCCTCACGCCCGTACACGGCACATTCCTTCAGGTCACGGCCCAGTGCCGCGGCAACCACCTCGCCCATGCGCAGCGCGGTCCCGGACGGCGCGTCGACCTTGTGACGATGGTGCGCCTCGATGACCTCGATATCGACCCCGTCGCCCAGCACCCGCGCCGCCAGGTCGAGCAGCTTCAGGCACAGGTTGACACCGACGCTCATGTTCGGGGCAAACACAATCGCGATAGCCTTTGCGGCAGCGGCAATCTGCTCCTTCCCGTCGTCATCGAAACCGGTCGTGCCGATGACCATGCGCTTGCCGGCCTGGCGGCAGACCTCCAGATTGGCCAGCGCGGGCCCGGGACGGGTGAAATCGATCAACACGTCGAATGCATCCAGCATGGCGCCGAGGTCCGCTCCCAGCCTCACCCCGGTCCTGCCGATGCCGGCAAGTTCGCCGGCATCGCTGCCCAGCAACGGGCTGTCGGGATGTTCCAGCGCCACGGCCAGCTCGACACCTTCGGTCTCGTGGCAGGCCTGGATCAGGCTGCGGCCCATGCGTCCGGCCGCGCCGGCAATTGCGATTCGAGTCATGTTGGTTGCTTCGTGTCCGGAATTCGGCAAAGGGTGAAAGTTTAAGCGGTTGATGTCAATGGTGCTGACACGGACTTTCGGATACTGCAGAGCATAGCAACAGGTTTCGCCCTGTCGGGCGAGCCCCTTTTCTTTGCATGCCCAAAGAAAAGGGACGAAAAGAAAGGGCACCCCGGGTGCCACGCCGGCTTCGCCGGACACCTCCGTACCTCGCCCATCCGGGGGCGTGCGCAACTCGGACCCAGAGCGGGATGTTCCATTCCGCTCTGGCTTGCCTCGAACAGGGCGCACGCCTATTTCCCGGATGGACTGCGGTACTCGGCGCGGCACACGGGGACCCGTTGGAGCAGAATTTATGTTCCCGTCAGGCGCCGCCGAGCATCGCAGGTATTTCGGGATCAAGCGAGTCGCCTTGTCGAGCTGCACTTGCTAGCCAGAATGGCGCAGCAAGTGCTGCGAGTTCGACGAGCGCCCGAAATACCGAGAAGCGCACGGGCAAGGCTGCGTAGCGGCCTTGTATATTCAAGGTACTTGGCAACCAAGCCTTCGGGTTCGCCTTTCTTTTGGTTACTTTTCTTTGGCGAAGCAAGGAAAAGTAACCCGCCGTCAGGCGGAAACTGACATACAATATGGAATTGAACTCACAGGGATGCAGCGTGCGAAAAAACCGCTCGCTGCTAACCGCCCAGGCCGTCGAAGAACTTCTTCACGCCGTCCAGCCAGGAACTCGCCTGCGGATTGTGGTGACTGCCGCCCTGGTCCATCTCGCCGGCGAACTCCTGCAACAGTTCTTTCTGCCGTCGCGTCAGTTTGACCGGCGTCTCGACGTTGACCCGGCAGATCAGGTCACCCACCGGGCCGCCACGCACCGGCTTCACGCCCTTGCCGCGCATGCGGAACATCCTGCTGGTCTGCGTCTCGGGCGGGATCTTCAGGGTGACACGCCCGTTCAGGGTCGGCACCTCCAGCTCGCCACCCAGTGCCGCGGTCACGAAGCTTATCGGCACTTCGCAATAGAGATTGTTTTCATCACGCCTGAATATCGGGTGCGGCTTGACCTGCACCTGCACGTACAGATCGCCGGGTGGACCGCCGTTCTCGCCGGCCTCGCCCTCACCCGCCAGGCGGATGCGGTCCCCGGTATCGACACCGGCCGGCACCTTCACGGAGAGTGTCTTGCGTTCCTGCACCCGGCCCTTGCCGTGACAGGTATTGCAGGGATCCGAAATGACGGTGCCACTGCCGTGGCAGTGCGGGCAGGTCTGCTGCAGGGAGAAGAAACCCTGCTGCATGCGCACCTGGCCATGGCCGCCGCAGGTGGTACAGGTCTTGGGCTCGCTGCCCTTTTTCGCGCCGCTGCCGCCGCAGTCCGTGCAGCTGACCAGCGTCGGCACGCGGATCTTGACCTCGGTGCCGGCAACCGCGTCTTCCAGCGACAGTTCCAGGTTGTAGCGCAGATCGGAACCGCGGTAGACGCGCTGGCCACCACGCGCACCGCGCCCGCCACCGAAGATATCACCGAACACGTCACCAAAGATGTCGCTGAAGCCGGCACCGGCGCCCGCCGAGCCGTAACCGCCACCGCCCATGGAACTGTCCACGCCGGCATGACCGAACTGATCATAGGCGGCGCGCTTGCGGGAATCGCTGAGGACCTCGTAGGCCTCCTTGCATTCCTTGAATTTATCCTCGGCTTCCTTGCTGTCCGGGTTGCGGTCCGGATGGTGTTTCTGCGCAGCACGGCGGTAGGCCTTTTTCAGCTCGGCCTCGCTGGCATTACGGGAAGCACCCAGCACCTCGTAGTAATCGCGTTTTGACATTCGTTCCTCACAATGGGGACAGACCCCGTTTTCCGAGTCAGTTCAGGATCTGGAAAACGGGGTCTGTCCCCGGCCTGGCGCAGCACAGGTCCGTACCGGCTACACCGGTCCGGACCCGCGTGAATGCCGCTGCTACAGCGTGTTACTTGCTGTCAGCATCCTTCACTTCCTCGAACTCGGCATCCACGACATCGTCGCCACCGCCTGCTGTGCCCGCGGCAGCGGAATCGCCACTGGCCGCCTCACCCTGCGCCGCCTGCTCCTTGTAGACACGCTCGGCCAGCTTCCCGGACTGTTCGGCCAGTGCCTCGGTCTTCTGCTCGATAGCCTCCTTGTCATCGCCCTTCATGGCCTGCTGCAACGCCTCGATGGCCGACTCGATATCCCGCTTCTCGCCGGCATTCACCTTGCTGCCCAGGTCCTTGAGCGACTTGTTGGTGGCGTGTATCAGGCCATCGGCCTTGTTGCGCACATCCACCAGTTCGTGGAACTTGCGGTCCTCGCTGGCATGCGCCTCGGCGTCCTTGACCATCTGGTCGATCTCGTCGTCCGACAGGCCGCTGGAGGCCTTGATCTGGATGGACTGCTCCTTGCCGGTCGCCTTGTCCTTGGCGGACACGTGCAGGATGCCGTTGGCATCGATGTCGAAGGTCACCTCGATCTGTGGTACACCGCGCGGTGCCGGCGGAATATCGGACAGGTCGAAACGCCCGAGCGACTTGTTGGCCGAGGCGATCTCGCGCTCGCCCTGCAGCACGTGCACGGTCACCGCGGTCTGGCTGTCGTCGGCCGTGGAGAAGACCTGGTTCGCCTTGGTCGGGATAGTGGTGTTCTTGTCGATCAGCTTGGTCATGACGCCACCGAGGGTTTCGATACCCAGCGACAGCGGGGTCACGTCCAGCAGCAGCACGTCCTTGACCTCGCCGCCCAGCACACCACCCTGGATGGCCGCACCCACGGCAACCGCCTCGTCCGGATTGACGTCCTTGCGCGGCTCCTTGCCGAAGAAGTTCTTCACCATCTCCTGCACCTTGGGCATGCGGGTCTGGCCGCCGACCATGATGACTTCGTCGACATCCTTCACCGACAGCCCGGCATCCTTGAGCGCGATCTTGCACGGTTCGATGGTGCGGTCGATCAGGTCCTCGACCAGCGATTCCAGCTTGGCGCGCGTCAGCTTCATGGCCAGGTGCTTCGGACCGCTGGCATCGGCCGTGATGTACGGCAGGTTCACGTCGGTCTGCTGGCTGGAAGACAGTTCGATCTTGGCCTTCTCGGCGCCTTCCTTGAGGCGCTGCATGGCCAGCGGATCGCCGCGCAGGTCCATACCCTGGTCCTTCTTGAACTGGTCCGCCAGGTAATCGATCAGACGCTTGTCGAAATCCTCACCGCCCAGGAAGGTGTCACCGTTGGTGGACAGCACCTCGAACTGGTGTTCGCCGTCGACATCGGCGATCTCGATGATGGAGATATCGAAGGTACCGCCACCCAGGTCGTAGACGGCGATCTTGGAATCACCTCGCTTCTTGTCCATGCCATAGGCGAGTGCCGCGGCGGTCGGTTCGTTGATGATGCGTTTCACGTCCAGACCGGCGATACGGCCGGCATCCTTGGTCGCCTGGCGCTGGGAGTCATTGAAGTACGCCGGCACGGTTACCACCGCCTCGGTGACCTTTTCACCCAGGTAGTCTTCCGCGGTGGCCTTCATCTTCTGCAGCACGCGCGCGGACACCTCCGGCGGCGCCATGCGCTTGCCACGGGCCTCGACCCAGGCATCGCCGTTGTCGGCCTTGACGATCTTGTAGGGCACCAGGTCGATGTCGCGCTGCACCACGTCTTCCTGGAAGCGGCGGCCGATCAGGCGCTTGACCGCATACAGGGTATTGTGCGGATTGGTCACCGCCTGGCGCTTGGCGGCCTGCCCGACCAGCACCTCGCTCTCGTCGACATAGGCGACGATGGACGGCGTGGTGCGATCACCCTCGCTGTTTTCAATCACCTTGGCCTTGCCCCCCTCCATCACGGCAACGCAGGAGTTGGTCGTGCCCAGGTCAATTCCGATAATCTTGCCCATTTTCTCTAATCTCCATGTAAGTACATGTTTTATATAAGTATAAAGTTAATCTGCCATTACCCTTAAATTGGGGGCGTTATCGCAGTAAATCAAGTCCGTCCAGTGCATTACCCTTCCGCCGGAGGCCTGGAAACGATGACCATGGCCGGCCGGATCAGGCGGTCGTTCAGCAGGTAGCCTTTCTGCACCACGGTGACCACCGTGTTCGGCTCGACATCGGCACGCTCCTGCATCGACATGGCCTGGTGAAAATCCGGGTTAAACCGTTCGTGCTCGGGATTCACTTCCTGGATCTGGAATCTGGACATGACGGTGGTCAGCATCTGCAGGGTCAGTTCCACGCCCTCGCGCAGCTTGCCGATGTCGCTGCTGTCCGCATCGAGTGCAGCCAGCCCCATCTCCATACTGTCGCGCACCGGCAGCAGTTCGGCGGCAAACCGCTCCAGCGCAAACTTGTGGGCATTGGCCAGATCACGCTCGGAACGCTTGCGAAGGTTGTCGATTTCTGCCTGCAGGCGCACGCACTGGTCCCAGTTTGCGTCCGCCTTGCCACGCGCATCTTCCAGCAGCGCGGCCATTTCGGCGGGCTCCGGAGTCACGCCAGCCGGCTGACCGGCCGGCTCACTGTCGGCCACGTTGACGGTCGCGTCTTCCAGACCGTTTTCTTTCTCTGACATAGAGTTACTCCCTGTTCCTGAAATTCTTCGCAGGTGATCGGACAGGTATATCCGCCCGTCACCGGCCGCTGCCGAAGATATGGGGCTTATTCCTTGCTATTCAAGGCTGCGCCGAGCAGGCGGGCGGTGGCATCGACAATCGGGATCACCCGATCATAGGCCATGCGCGTGGGTCCGATGACCCCCAGCACCCCGAGTACACGGCCGTTGACGCTGTAGGGCGCGGTTACCATGCTGCACTCGTCCAGCATCCGGTACCCGGACTCCTCGCCGATGAAGATCTGGATGCCCTCGCCGTGCACACACTGGTCGAGCAGGTGCAGGATATCGCGCTTGCGGTTGAAGGCGTCGAACAGCTTGCGCAGTTTCTCGATATCACACAGCTCCCGGAACTCCATCAGGTTGGTCTGGCCGGCCATGACGAAATCCTCGTCGCGGTTTTTCTCCAGCACCTGGTCTGCCATTTGCATCGCCGTCCGCATCATACCGTTCATGTTGGAGCGTGTTTCCTGCATCTCGCGCAGCAGGGTGGCGCGGACGTCGGCAAGATCCTTGCCGGTAAACAGACTGTTGAGATAGTTAGAGGCCTGCTGCAATTCCGCCGCGCCGCACTCCCGCTCCATCCTGAGCACGCGGTTCTGCACCTCGTCCTCGCCGGTCACCAGGATGGCCAGCACGCGGTTGTCGGACAGGGGCATGAACTCGACGCGCTTGAAAACGGGATGCTCGTGCTTGGGCAGGGTCACCACACCGGCGAGACGCGTGATCCCTGACAGCAGGCTCGATGCCGATTCCACCAGGTCCTTGGGTGTCTGGTCGAGTTTCAGTTCGGCGCGCATCCGGTCGAGCGCGCGCGGCTCCAGCGGCTGCACGGTCAGCAGTGTGTCCACGAAGAAGCGATATCCCTGCACTGTCGGTATGCGGCCGGCCGAGGTATGCGGCGAGGCCACGAAACCCAGTTCCTCGAGGTCGGCCATGACGTTGCGGATGGTCGCCGGGCTCAGCTTCAGACCGGCATCGCGCGCCAGCGTGCGCGATCCGACGGGCTGGCCGTCGCGCACATAGTGATCGATCAGTGCCCGGAGCATCAGCTGCGCGCGTTCTGATAGTTCTGAAGGTATCTCGCTCATGCTGTTGAACAGGGTCGAAGTCCGGTCTGACATGATAAAGCATTTAGCACTCCAACGGGTAGAGTGCCAGACACTGGCGCCGGCGCAGCTGCCATGCGGGGCAACGGGAATGGTTGGCGCACCCGGCGAGTCGTGATAGTTTCGCTGCCACAACAGTCACTAACACACTCAATGGCAGCTCAATTCACCCGCGTCGGTCTCATCGGCAAGGCAGACGACCACCAGGTCGCACTGACCCTGCAGGCACTGGCCGACTACCTCGACCGGCGGCAGGTCGATTACCTGCTGGACGCCGCTATCGCATCGCTGGTGTCCTGTCCCGGTCATCGGGTAGTGCAACGGGACGCGCTGGCCGGCCAATGCGATCTCGCGATCGTGGTCGGCGGTGACGGCACCCTGCTGAACGCGGCACGCAGCCTGGCCGAACCCGGCGTGTCCGTACTCGGCGTCAACCTCGGGCGGCTCGGCTTCCTGGTGGACGTGTCGCCGGAGGAGATGACCACCCAGCTGGATCGCATCCTGTCCGGCGAATACCTCCAGGAGGAGCGCACCCTGCTGCACGCCAGCATGAGCCGGGGCGAGGAGATCCTCAGCGAAAGCACCGCACTCAACGATGTGATCGTCCACAAGCGCGATATCGCGCGCATGATCGAGCTGGATACCTGGATCGACGGTCACTTCCTGAATACCACCCGCTCCGATGGCCTGATCGTGTCGACACCGACCGGCTCCACCGCCTATGCACTGTCCGGCGGCGGACCGGTTCTGCGCCCGAAGCTCAACGCCATTGCCCTCGTACCGATCTGCCCGCACACGCTGAGCAACCGGCCGATCGTGGTCGACGACGACGCCGTGATCGAGATCGTACTGCACGAGGGCACGCTCGAGGCCACGGTCTCGTGCGATGGCCAGGTCAGCCAGCCACTGGAGTCCGGTGATCACGTACGCGTGCAACGGCATACGCACACCCTGCGCCTGCTGCATCCGCCCGGCCATGACTACTTCGCCGTGCTGCGCAAGAAGCTGCGCTGGAGCGAACAGCCGTGAGGGCAACGCGGCCATGCTGACCCAAATCCACGTCCGTAATCTGGCGATCGTCGACGAGCTCGATGTCGAACTGGCGCCCGGCATGACGGCACTGACCGGGGAGACCGGTGCCGGCAAATCCATCCTGATCGGCGCGCTCGGGCTGGTGCTCGGTGATCGGGCCGAAAGCAACGCGATACGTCACGGCGCCGAGCGCGCGGAGATATCCGCCAGCTTCGACATCGCCGCCAACGGCGCCGTCACCGCCTGGCTGCAGGAACGCGACATGGACCGGGACGGTGAATGCCAGCTGCGGCGCATCATCAGCCGCGACGGCCGCACGCGCGGCTACATCAACGGCCAGCCGGCCCCCATGCAGTCCCTGCGCGACCTGGGCGAGCAGCTGGTTGACATCCATGGCCAGCACGAACACCAGTCGCTGCTGCGCACGGCCGTCCAGCGCCAGCTGCTCGACGCCTATGGCGGGCACCCTGCCCTGCTGGCCGAGGTCGCCGGCCTGTACCGCGACTGGCAGGCGGCACGTGCTGCGCTGGACAGCGCCATTGCCGACGAAACCGACCGCGATGCACGCCTCGACCTGTTGCGCTACCAGCTCAACGAACTGGAAGCCCTCGGACTCGACAGCGCCGATATCGAGTCTATCGACGAGGAGCACGCCCGCCAGGCCAATGCCGGCAAACTGCTGGAAACCGCCCGGCGCGGGCTGACCCGGCTGGACAGCGAAGACGGCGAGTGTGCCGCGGGGCTGCTGTCCCGGACACACGACGAGCTCAGCGAGCTGACCCGGCTGGACGCCGGACTGGAGGAAACCGCCAGACTGCTCGGGGATGCCGCAGTGCTGGTGCGGGAGGGCATCGACTCCCTGCGCCACTACACCGAGCGGCTCGACATCGATCCCGGGCGCCTGCAGTGGCTGGAGGAACGCATCGGCATCCTGCATGACCTGTCGCGCAAGCACCGCTGCAAGCCAACCGGGCTGCCCGACGTCGAGACACGGCTGCGCGCGGAACTCGCCGCCATCGAACATGCCGACCAGCAGCGTGAACAACTCGCGGCGCGGCTTGCGCAGCTCGAGCGGGACTACCTGGCATGTGCGAGGAAACTCACCGCACAACGCAGGCAGGCGGCAAAGACGTTCAGCCGCGAGATCACCACGGCCATACAGTCGCTGGGTATGGCCGGCGGCCTGTTCGAGGTGCACATCGACCAGCGCAGGGATGCGCAATTCTCGCAGCACGGCATGGACGCGGTCGAGTTCCGGGTCAGCGCCAACAAGGGGCAGCCGGCACAGCCGCTTGCCAGGGTGGCATCCGGTGGCGAGCTGTCGCGCATCAGCCTGTCCATCCAGGCCATCTCGGCGGACAGCGGTACCATTCCCACGCTGATCTTCGACGAAGTCGACAGCGGCATCGGTGGCGGGGTTGCCGAAATCGTCGGGCACAAGCTGCGCACCCTGGCCACCGGCCGCCAGGTGCTGTGCGTCACCCACCTGCCGCAGGTTGCGGCGCTTGCCCACCACCAGCTGCAGGTCAGCAAGCTCGCCGGCGACGACACCACGCTAACACGCATCCGCCCGCTGGCCGGGGCGGATCGCATCGATGAACTGGCGCGCATGCTGGGTGGCGTGACCATTACCCGCCAGACTCGCGCGCATGCCCGTGAAATGATCGAGCAGGCACAACAGGGGCCCGCGACCCGCGGCAAGACAAGCGGACGCAGGCAAAAGGCCCGGACAGCGGACTGACACGCCGCAGGCGGAGAGTGTGACGCGCACACCAGGCGCGGCTCGAACCGGACACGCGTCCGCACCCCGTGGTGGTTCAGACAGGCAGATGATGCGTCAGTCACGGATGACGATGAACAGGTCCCTGTTCAAATTGGCGCAACAGGAAATGGACAATGTAGCTATAATGCCGACGCATGCGAAAGCGCACCTACCAGATACTCGAGATCGCGCAGGCGGATGACCGGGCCAGCCGCCGCTTCGACATCTTCATCGTCCTGCTGATCTCGCTCAACATCCTTGCGCTGGTACTGGAATCTGTCGACGAAATCGGCGTCCGTTACGAAGCCTGGTTCTTCTGGTTCGAGGCTTTCTCTGTCGGCGTATTCAGCATTGAGTATATATTGCGGGTATGGTCCTGCGTGGAGGCAGCGGACAAGCGCTTCCATCAACCGGTGAGCGGACGCGTGCGTTTTTCCCTGACGCCGATGGCGCTGGTTGACCTGTGCGCCATCCTGCCGTTCTACCTGGGCATGCTGTTCACGCTCGACCTGCGTTTCCTGCGCGCGCTGCGCCTGCTGCGAATCTTCAAGCTCACCCGTTATTCAACCGCACTGTCGACCTTGCTGAAGGTGCTGCGCGACGAGGCACAGTCGTTCGGCGCAGCCTTCCTGATCCTGTTCGTTATCATGATCATCGCTTCCAGCGGGGTTTACCTGTTCGAACACAAGGCGCAGCCCGAAGCCTTCAGCAACATTCCGGAAGCGGCCTGGTGGTCGGTGGCGACACTGACCACGGTCGGTTACGGCGACGTCACGCCGGTGACGATCGGCGGCAAGATTTTCGGTATCGTCATCATGATCATCGGGATCGGCATGGTGGCCTTGCCGGCCGGCATCCTGGCCTCGGCCTTTTCCGAGGAACTGCGCCAGCGACGCATCAAGTATCAGGACCTCGCCGCAGCGGTCCTGGAAGACGGCCTGATAACGCCGCAGGAACGCCAGGTCATGGAAGCCACCCGCCTCAAGCTCGGCCTGAGTGAGGACGATGCCGAACAGATTTTCGCGCACATCGCCCGGGAGGAATTAAATAAATCCGGTGTGTGCCCGCACTGCCACAAGCGGCTTTACGAACGGCACAAGGTCAGCCGGGACGGCTGACAACACGGCCTTTGCAAGGCCGTAAGGTACGCCGCTCCCGGCAGTCACTGCCGTTCATCGCGCGACGCGTATGGCTAACCTTGCAGTTACCGGCAACCGTGGCCTGCCAACCTGAAGCACACTGCCCCACTGCCGTGTATCGTTGATATGGCTGACATGCCCGTACATACGGCACCACAGGAGACAGGCGTATGACTGGAAAACCGGTACTCACGCTTGTTCTCTGGCCGGCGGCGGTCAGCGCGTACGCTGGAGACGAACATACCGCCTTCCTCAACACCGAATACGAAATCACGAACAGGATCGCGGAGCTGTGGTTGCGCGGCTACGGCACGCTCGCCGCCCGCCTCAGCGAGCTGCACACGAGCAAGACCCCTGCCCGGCATCCGGCAGGTGAACTACTTTCCCTGGCATGACTTGCAGATGCCGTACATGTACAGGCAATGGTCGGTCATTTCATAGCCCAGCTCGCCGGCGATCGCCCGCTGGCGCTTTTCGATGGTCTCGTCGACGAATTCATCCACCCGGCCGCATTTCAGGCAGACGATGTGGTCATGGTGGCCACCCTGGTCGAGCTCGAATACGGAATGTCCGCCCTCGAAGTGGTGACGCTTGACAATACCGGCCGATTCGAACTGGGTCAGTACGCGGTAAACGGTAGCCAGGCCGATATCCTCGCCTTCCTCGAGCAGCGCCTTGTAGACATCCTCGGCACTGTGGTGCCGGCTGCCGCTGGTCTCCAGGATATCCAGTATCTTCATCCTGGGCAGGGTAACTTTCAGGCCGGCCTTGCGTAATTCACTGGATTCCAATGCGTAATCTCCTTTGCTGATGCCAACGGGCCTGAACTTGGGGTATCATCCGGCCGGTGCCAAGCAAGTTCACTGGTCCCTGGATGAAAAAGCTGCTCATCATTATAGCCCCCTTTGCCTGCCTGTGGCTGACCGCCTGTTCAATCGCTGACTGGCGTCTGGTCCACCACATCGATGTACAGCAGGGCAATGTTATCGATCAGACTGCGCTCAACCAGTTGCGCCCCGGCATGACGCGCCGGCAGGTCCAGTTCCTGATTGGCTCCCCGATGGTCACGGACGTGTTTCACCAGGACCGCTGGGACTATATTTACCGCATGCAATCCGGCACCGGCGAAGTCACCGAGGAACACGTCACGCTTTACTTCGAGAACGATGCACTGGCACGCACCAGCGGCACCATGCACCCGGAAGAAAGCGGCGACGAACCGGCGAAGGCCCGCGAACAGGTGACGCTGGTGGTGCCTCCCGAAGAGCGCATACCGCCCGGCCTGCTGAACCGCTTCTGGCACTGGATCACCTTTCGCAAGCTCGACGAAGAAGGCGTGAACTAGGAGCTCATCCGCTTTCGGCGGCAGCGGCACCCTTTCTCATCACCTTGCCCTCGGCAGCGCGCTTTTTCCTGACTTCCCTGGGATCGGCGATCAGCGGCCGGTAGATTTCAACGCGATCCCCGGGGTGCAGGGCATCACTCAACTTGCCCGGCTTGCCGAATACCCCGACCTTGTTCTTGCCGAGGTCGATGTCCGGGAACTGCTCGAGGATACCTGATGTGCGTATCGCGCCTTCGAGCGTCGCGTCCGGCGCCACCATCAACTTCAGGATGACCTGCTTCTCCGGCAGCGCATAGGCCACCTCGACGGGAATTTTCTCAGCGTTTGCCATAAACCTGGACCGCACGCTTCCGGAATGCATCGACCAGGGAGTTGGCAATCTTGTTGAACACCGGGCCGGTGACCATGCTTGCCATCCTGCTCGAAAAATCATATTCCAGGTTGAGGGAAATCTTGCACCCGGCGTCGCCCAGGGGCTCGAAGCGCCAGCTGCCTTCCAGCCGGCTGAACGGCCCGTCCACCAGTTGCATAAGGATGGCCTCGTTACCGACAAAGCGGTTGCGGGTGGTAAACGATTTCGACACACCGCTGACCGAGAAATCGATGCGTGCCTGCACCTCGTCATTAGCGCGTGAGACTGTCCTGGCATCGCTGCACCATGGCAGGAACGTCGGGTAGGTATCGACGTCACTGACCAGTGCGAACATTTCCTTTTGCGTGTAGGGCACCAGCGCCGAGCGTGTAATTTTTTCCAAATCCTGCACCTGCGTCCGGGAAATACTTCAGAGTATTCCTATCGCGTTCAGAAAAACGATCATGACGGCGACGGGTGTGATATAGCGCACCAGAAAACGCCACAGCGGATAAAAGAAGCGGTCACCCATACCCAGCTCTTCCATGCTCGAATCACGCGACATCGTCCACGCCGCAAAAATCGCAATCAGCAGCCCGCCGAGCGGCAGCATGATGTTGGCGGTCAGGTAATCGAGCAGGTCGAAGATGGTGCTGTCCCGAAATACAGGAATCATGGACAAGGGCTTGAACTCCGACCATATATTGAACGAGAACACCGTCAGCAGACCGAACAGCCATGTCACCACCCCGGCCAGCACGGCGGCAGTCACCCGCTTCATGCCCTGGTTCTCGACCAGCCAGGCAACTGCCGGCTCGATCAGGGAAATCGACGATGTCCAGGCGGCGAACACCAGCAGGACAAAAAACAGCATGCCGAAGAAGGCACCATAGGGCATGTGGCCAAAGGCGATGGGCAAGGTCTGAAAGATCAGCCCGGGCCCGGATGCCGGTTCCAGATGATTGGCAAACACCATTGGGAAAATCGCCATACCGGCCATCAGTGCCACGAGCGTATCCATGAGCGAGACGGCAACGGCCGTTCTCGCGATGGAAATCCTGTCGGGAAGGTAGGAGCCGTACACCATGATGGCGCCCATGCCCAGGCTGAGCGTGAAGAATGCGTGTCCCATGGCGATCAGCACGCCGTTGCCGGTGATCTTGCTGAAATCGGCTTGAAACAGGAAATCGACGCCCTGTTCGAACGACCCGCTGTTCCATGCGTAGCCGACCAGCATCACCAGCAGCACGAACAGCGCCGGCATCATGAAACGCACCGCCTGTTCCAGTCCGCTGCGCACGCCACGCGCGACCACGATCATCGTCATTACCATGAACAGGGTATGCCAGGCCAGCAGGCGTTCGGGCCCGCCGACCAGGGCGTCGAAGATACTCTGCACGCCATCGGCCGTCAGGCCGGTAAACATCCCGCTGCCGGCACGAAAAACGTAGGCCAGCGCCCACCCGGCAATCACGCTGTAATAGGACAGTATCAGGAAGCCGGCGACGACACCCGCCCAGCCCAGCCACTGCCAGTGCGGGTTGGCATTTTCCTCGAAGGCCAGGGCGCGCATGGTATTGATCGGGCTGCGGCGGCCGCGCCTGCCAAGCATCACCTCGGCCATCATGATCGGAATTCCGATTATCGCGATACAGACCAGATAGACCAGCACGAAGGCGCCGCCGCCGTTCTCGCCGGTGATGTACGGGAACTTCCAGATGTTACCCAGGCCGACGGCCGAACCGGTTGCCGCCAGTATGAATGCCAGCCGACCTGACCACTGACCGTGTATGGGTTCGCGCTTGGTTGCCATTGTCGTTCTCCGTGACCCGCGGATAGGGCAGCACCGGCATTGTCCAAGAATTGCGTGTCTATCACAACCGCAGCGGGCACGGTAATATGCATGCTGATCACGCCGACTACCGTACCCATGGCAAAGCAGAAATCCAAACCCGGATCCAGCACTATCGCACTCAACAAGAAGGCCCGTCACGATTATTTCATCGAGGACCGCTTCGAGGCCGGGCTGGCATTGCAGGGCTGGGAGGTGAAAAGCCTGCGGGAAGGCCGCGTGCAGCTGACCGACAGCTATATCATCATCAAGAACAGCGAGGCCTGGCTGCTGGGGTTTCACATCGCGCCGTTGCTCAGCGCCTCGACGCATGTCACACCCGATGCCACGCGCACCCGCAAACTGCTGTTACACAGGCACGAACTCGACCGGCTGATCGGCGCGGTCGAGCGCAAGGGATATACCCTGGTGCCGCTGGCACTGTACTGGAAAAAGGGCATGGCCAAGCTCGAGATTGCCCTCGCGCGCGGCAAGCAAAGTCATGACAAGCGGGCTTCGGAAAAGGACCGCGACTGGGATCGCGAGAAACAGCGCCTGCT
>Ga0210112_1000097_pt1 | contig 23083 bp, 14 predicted proteins | sample Joice_ThreeSqC_D_FD_184875 | JGI IMG/M metagenome (GOLD analysis project Ga0210112, IMG submission 184875) | Wetland microbial communities from San Francisco Bay, California, USA, that impact long-term carbon sequestration - Joice_ThreeSqC_D2... | ecosystem: Environmental > Aquatic > Marine >... | reverse complement strand
CCGGTGGCTGGTCATTCGCCGCCTGCGGCAGGGGGAGCGGGGCGTCCGGTTCGGCAAACAACGGTCCGGGGGGGCGTTGCGCAGCCGGCACCGCGGCGCCGCCCGTTGCGGCGGCCTCGCACTTCGGGCCCATGCGCGTGTACTTGAACTCGACCAGCTGCGCGCGCGGGTTGCTGGCCAGCTGCTGATACAGGTCGAGATGGCGGGTGGCCTCGTCGGTGTTGCCCTGCTGGCGATACAGCTGCGCCAGGGCATAGTAGGCGCTGCGCAGGTAGGGGTCGGTGTCCAGTGCGCGCCGGTACCAGTCCAGCGCGGCGGTGTTGTCGCCGCGCTGCTGCAGCGACTGCGCCAGGAAATAGGCCGCGTAGGGATCGTGCGGATCGGCCGCCAGCACCGCATTGAGATGCAGCGCGGCGCGTTCCAGTTCGCCGCGGCGGAATTCCAGCAGACCGGCGCAGTAGCTTGCGCGCAGGTCATCGGGTCGCTCGGTCACCAGCGCGTCGAAGTCCGCCAGCGCATTCGCCTCGTCGCCATCCAGCTGGCGGTTCATCAGCGCCACGGCGCGATTGAAGCGGAACGTATCCTGCCGCGGGTATTGCTGTACGAGCTGTTCGAACACCTGCAGGGCGGCGGCGTAGTCGTAGCGCCCCATCAGGCCCATGCCGCGGTTGTTGAGTGCGATGGCCCGGGCATCCGGTTCCGCGGGTGATGTGTCCGTTCCCGTCCGCCCGCAGCCGACGAGTGTGAGCAGCAGGCTGCAGGACAGCAACCAGTAATACACAGGGCGACAGCGTGCCCTGTTCATCCAGTCCGATCGTGATGATGCGGGAGTACCACGTGACGCATGTCGGCATTGCCCCTTGTGTTGCCCGGGCACGGGGTGGCTGGCAGGTACGGTCCCCGGGCCGGTGATATGGCGTGGAAAGTTTACCCGATCCGGCGCCGGATTACGTCACGCCGGTCGCGCCGCCTTGCGTACCGGTATCCACAGCCGGCCGCTGGAGAAACATCCCCAGCCCCACTTCAGCCAGTTGATCAGCGCGAATGCCATCCACATCGACCAGGCCAGCATCAGGAAGCGGTAGACCAGCACCGGTACGGAGATGATCCATGGCCGCGGGATGGCGCTGTCGATGCGGTCCTGATACCAGATCAGCAGGTTGTGCGCCGAGCCGTTGCCGGCGATCTGCATTTCGGGATTGCCCAGCAGGCCGTTGGAGACAGCGCCGAACAGCGCCGCCACCGCGATGACCGTCAGCAGCACGAGTGATACCTGCAGGGCATCGAAGCGCATGGCATTGTCGAGTCCCGTGATCCGGCCACGTGCATACAGCGCGAATATCCAGGCCGCGATCAGCAGGGCGATGAACGGCGTCACCGTGCTGAGCCCGATGCCCAGCAGTATCCACGACGTGGTGTTCAGCGGTGTGCCCTTGACGCGTCCCAGCGCCAGCGCGATCAGCACGATCACGATCAGCACACCCCAGAACAGCACGGCCGGACCCTGGCGGATACCGCCGGTCAGCAGCACCCAGCGGTCGAAACCGGGCTTGATGCGCACACTGGCGTTGACGCTGGCGCTGCCGAGATCGACGGCTGGACTCCTGAACCACCAACCCATGCCCTGCGCCTGCTTCCATTGCAGGGTGATGTCCTGGCTGCCGGGTTTCAGCGGCAGGGTCACGACACGGCCATCCTGGCGGATCGGTACGGCACTGCCATCGATGGTGACCGATTCCAGCTGCGCCTGTTCCGGCAACAGGATGCCATGCTGCTGGCCCTGGGAGCTGCGCAGCGTGAACGACAGCGCCGCCGCCGTCGCGCGCTTGCCGGGAGTAACCAGCAGCTGGCTGCGGTCGATGGTCAGGGTTTGGCCCTCGATGCCGCGCGGGCGGGTGATCGCCAGCTCAACCTGTTCACCGGGCCATGGCCGCCACTGCGGGCTCCACTGGCCGCTGGACTGCTGGTGATAGACGGCCGGGATGCCGCTGAAGCGGACGTTCCAGATCGGCGTAATCTCCATGCTCCAGGTCTCGGCCCAGGGTCGCCCCTCGGGTGCGCTCAGCGTCAGGCTGTCGCCCGGTTCGAGCGATGATTGCCAGCTCAGCGTGCGGTTGGCCTCGCTCAGGCTGATGATGGCGTGACCGTCCTCGACCTTGATGTTGTCGGTTACGACCGCTTCACCCGGCAGCAGCGGGATGCGCAGCACGGCCGGCAGCGCGGTGCCGGATTCCAGCCGTACGGTGGTGACCAGTTGCCAGTCGAGGCCCAGACGCAGGTGGCGCGTCACGCGCGCGAACACCGGCAGCTCGGAGCGGGTATCGAAGGCCGCCGTGGCGTTGTCCGGCTGCTCGCGCGTGAAGGTCAGCGAGCGCAGGGACGGCAGGGGTTCGTCCGCGCCGTCGCTGCTCCAGCCGTCCAGCGCCAGTTCGAGCGCGTGCGGCGGCAGCGGGAAATCCAGGCGCAGGGCGCGCAGGTGCGCGATGTGGCCCCGCACGATGACGTCATGCACGCCCGCCTCGACAAAGAGCCAAAGCAGGGCGCTGCTGTCGCGGAACAATGCACTGGCCGGCGCGCCGTCGACGCGTACGTCTGAAGGCATCCAGTCGTTCAACGGTACCGGCAGCGGCAGCGCGAGGTTTTCCGCGGCATGGATGCGCAACGCGAACTCCGCCTGTCCGGGGTCGAGCCGGATCGTCATGCGTTCGAGTTCCGCGCAGCGTGGCAGGCAGTCCGCCGGCTCCAGCAGGCGATCGCGCAACGCCTGCAGCAATTCCTGCGGCGGGTAGGCGGCACGCGCGGCGTCGGGGCTGGAAAGCACGCCGATGACCAGCAGTGCGACCACGGCCGTGCCGGCGGCCTGCCGGGCGCGTGCCAGCCATTCGTCCAGGGGTTCGCGCAGCAGCTTCCAGGCCAGCAGCAATACCAGGCCGACGCGGAACAGGTTGAGCAGCAGGTTGACGGTCGGGCCGAGGAGATACACTGACAACTGCTGGTCTTTCTGCACCGGACCGTTCCAGGTGACGGGATAGCTGCGCCAGCTCCAGTCCGGCAATCCGGGCCCGGTCTGCAGCCGCGCGGCGGGATCCTGCACCAGCCTGTCGAACGCGTCAGCGGGTTCCGCCGGGTAGCGTTCGCCCCTGGAGACCATGCTGCCAAGACTATCCTGGGCATATTCGGTGAGCGCGCCGGGGAGGGATTTCTGCGCCACGCCCGGTGCCGGCGGCGCGGCCGGTTTGCGGATCTGTGCCTGCTCGCCCATGGACTGCCAGGCGTGTTCCAGCTGCGGGTAGATACCGTCGCGCACCTGGGCGACCATGAACGGCAGCGCCAGCAACAGCAGCGCCAGCGACGACAGCATCAGGTAATTGCGGATGAAGGGATAGATCCGCGTGTCGCGCACCGCGCGCATGAGCGCCAGCGCGGCGATCAGGTTCAGCCAGATCCAGGCCGGCGCCCCGGGCTCGTGCCAGAGAGCGGCGAGGCCGACCAGCCCGATTATGCCCCAGCGCAGGCCGTGGAGTTTCGACAGCGCAATGCTGCTGATCAGCACGATGAAGAAATCGAGCAGTGTCCAGCGGCTGAACCAGGTGGTAGGCGCGCGGTCCGCGCCGCTGATCGCGAGCACGCGGTAGCCGGGCGGGACGTTGATGCTGGCGGATACGTTGCTGAAGTCGTGGTCCCAGCCCACGGCGGAGAACGGCCGGACCGGGTTCTCGATGCGGCTGTCGGCGGCCATGACGATGTTGCCCTGGCGCACCTCGACCCCGACGGCGCCGTCGGCGGCGCGCGTGATCAGCTGCGGCCTGCCGTCCAGCGTGACCTGGCCCGGCGCCAGCCCGGGGCTGGCATTGATGCGCCAGCCGCGCGACATGGTGCCACTGATGTGATCGCTGACGGTGTAGCCGTTGCCGCTGAAATCGAGCCACAGCTCACGCGTGAGCGCGAGCCGGTCGGGTTCGGGCTCCGGGTCGCCGCGGCGGACCTGCTCGAACTCCATGGCCGTCCCGGCCTGCATCAAGTAGGCCGGGAGCTGTTTCCACTCATCCGGCAACGCGCTCTGGCTGGCATCGATGCCGGCCGGGCGGGTGACCTTGAGCATGCGCAGGTTGGGTCTTGCCTCGAATACCCACAGTTCCGTTGCCGGCCACGGCGCCGGAAAGCTGTCCAGCGCCAGCGCCAGGGTTTCCCGGTTCAGGCGGCTGTCGATGTCGACGATCCAGCGTCCCGCGCGCACCTTCAGCAACAGCTGGCGGTTGCCGTCGAGCCTGGCCGGCAGCTGGCTGTGGATGGCGACGGGGTCGAAGCCGTGCGGCAGCGCACCGGCCAGTCCGAGCTCGCGCTGTTCGCCCGACACCTCGAGGACGATGCGGGTGGTCACGGCGAGCGGCACCTCGTCGGTGACCTTTCTGAACACCTTGATGTCCACGCGCCGCGCGGTATCCGCGGCGGCCTTGTCGGCACTCAGCCACAGCTGCCCGTTGCGGATATCGGGTTGCGCCATGGCCGTGCCCGCCAGCTGCAGCGTGATCAGGGCGGACTCGGGCGGTACCGTCAGTGCGGCGGGCAGGCGTTGCCAGCGGAACACGCCCCTGATGCTGTGTGCGCCGCTGCCGAGGGGGAGCGCGGGCCGGCCCTTGTTGTCGATGACAGTCGCGGGCCGGTCATCGACCACGACGTCGAGTGGCCAGTGTTCGCGGTCGCCGGGCAGGAAAACCGGCCCTTCCCGGTACACGTTCCAGGTCTGGCTGAAGCTGCCGCCGCTGCCGTGCAGTGCGAGATCGAGACGGCCTGGATAGGCGCAACGCCGGCTGGCGGCGTTGTAGAGGAGGGGGCAGCCGTAGTCCTCGATGTCCCTGACCACCCAGTCCGACCAGGCCTCCAGATCGGCGGGGGTCGCCGCGGCGGCGGCGACGGGCGGCGGCAGCGTGGCAAGCAGGAATGCCAGCAGCACGAATGCATGCACCAGCGCGATATGCACGGACGAAAGAACGCGTTGGTGTGACATGATCTCTCCTTGACGTGTCCTGGCCGGAATCTACACGATACCCGGCAGGGGCAACAACGGGAGAAATCTGTGTCGTCCGGGTGTGGGCTTCCCTGAACCGGGCGCAACGCGGCGCCGCCCTGTTTTCAGGCTCGCAACACGCTTACATAAGCTGCTGAAGCAGCAGCAGGTCGGAGAGCGTGATGGCGCCGTCCGGCGCGCCGGACGGGTAAAGATCGGCGTGCGCCAGCTCCAGGCCGGTGACCGGCTTCAGACCCAGCACCAGCTGCAGGCACACCAGCAGGTCGGAGGCGTTCGGGGTCGTGGCCGTGCGGGGTGCGCCGTACGGGGCCACGATGCCGTCTTCGTAATTGAACAGCAGCGGAATGGGGTCGACCCCGTCGTCATAGGCGTCGCCGTCGGTGTTCGGCAACAGGGGATTCGTATCGGTGAGCGGGTCGTAGCCGGGAACGGTGTCGTACAGCGTCTCGTCGTAATCGCTGATCCCGTCGCCGTCGGTATCCGTCTGCAGCGGATCGGTGCCGATCACGGCTTCCTCGGCGTCACTCAGGCCGTCGTTGTCATCGTCGGGGTCGCAGACATCGCCCTGGCCGTCGCCGTCGTTGTTCTCCTGCAACGGGTTCGGGTCGTTCGGGCAGTTGTCGACGGTATCGACCACGCCGTCACTGTCGCTGTCCGGGGCTGTCCAGCTGGCCGTCGCCATGACGTACGGCGCCGCCATGCCGGTGTTCAGCCAGGCATCCAGTATGTTGGCGCCCTCGCTGGCCAGGAACGCGACCGTGCCGCTGTTGGCGTGATCGAGGAACTGGATGTACTCCCAGCTGGTCGGCTGGTACTCCAGGCTGATGGTGGCGGTGACCGCGCCGGGCGGCGGGTTGAGCGTGAACGCGTCCCAGTAGTTGTAGGTGCCGCCGGCACCCGGATCACCGTATTGCGTCGCCGGCACCGGCAGGATGTTGCGGATCGCCGCCTCGTCGTAGGCCATGCCCCAGGGCGGGATGCGTGTGTCCTTCACCACCTTGTTGTTGAGCACGAAGTGGAAGGTCTCGTGGTACGTGCCGGGCGCCTGTGCGGCGATGTCGCCCACGGTGTGCGTGACGGCGCCGGTGATCCGGTCATAGGCCACGGGTACGTTCGCGTAGGCGGCGGATACCGCCAGCAGCTTGGCGGCCCACTCCTGCGTGATGGCGCCATGCACCTCGTAGATGCGGGTGTTCGGATCATTGAGGTCGAGCAGGGTGTTGACCGTGTCGCCCGCGTCCACATTGGTATCGCCGTTCACGTCGAAGGCCAGTTGCAGTGGACCGTAGGCGCCGTCCTCCCGCAGCGTGGCGCTGGCGGCGTCCTTCCAGACGATGTTCAGCCACATGCGCCGGCCTTCCGGGTAGCCGGAGATCAGCTTGTGGCCGGTCAGGTTGACCACCCTCACGGTATTGCCGCTGACCGACAGGGCAGCGGCGTTGTCGAGGTTCGCCGTTGCCCGCTGCTTGCCGGCGGCCAGGCCGGCGGTTTCGAGCGCGGTCAGCCCGTCTGCCAGCAGCAGGGTGTCCTGGCCATCCATGTACTGGATGACATCCGGCATCCAGTAATTGCCGCCGGTCAGGTCGTGGGCCGGCTGGTCGGTGCGCAGCTGTATGTTCGGCTTGTTGCAGCCCAGCGCGGTGGTCGCCCGCATGTGGCAGGTCTGGCAGCTGAAGAAGCGCGGCGCGTTGTCCGCGTAGTTTGGCGCATTCGGATTCGCGCCCGTGCCCATAGCGGCGTTGTACGCGAGCTCGATGGCGCCGGCCTGCAGTTCGGTCGGCAGGTTGAGGTAGTCGGATACCAGCGTCTGCGACAGCTGGCCCGCCTTGTATTCGCTGTAGGTGCGTTCGACCACGCCGTACTCGTAGGGGAAATGGTTGAACGCCGCCTTGTCCGTGATGACGCGCGGGTTGGTCGGGGTGTCGAGCTGGCCGTCGAAACCACTGGTCAGCGGGAACTGCGCGCCGTTGTTCGGCGCGAGATCGCCCACCACGGGGTTGGAGACGTCATGGCAGGAACCGCAGAAATCGACCGAGCGGTGAAACAGCGACTGGTCCCACGGATGCCTGGCGTTCGCGTCGGCATACGGGCCGAGTCGCTCGCTCGCGGACGACTCCGAGAGCTGTGCGCTGCCATAGTAGCCGACCGGCGGCATACCGCCGTCGTTGGCCACGAAAGGAGGATTCTGCACCCCGAGGTGCTCGGAGTTGTCGGGGTTGGTCATCTTGTGGCAGACCTCGCAACCCACGCCCTCGCCCGCGTTGTTGTTGTTGCTGCTGTCGCTCAGGGCGGAGCCGTCCGTGGGCGTGGATTCCCCGCTCAGCCAGCCGGTCATGGTGTGGCAGCGTATGCACAGGTCGCCGGCGCCGTCGAAGTCCTGTTCGGCGATGGCCACCGTAGCCCAGAAGAGCGGGTCGCGCCCGGCATGCGACATCATGCTGCCGCGCCAGTCGTGCAGGATCGTCACCGACGGACTGGAGTCCTGGTGGCATGTCTCGCAATTGCCGGAGAGATCGAGGTTGACATTGTCGGCCGGCTGGGTGCCGGGCATCTGCACTTCCATCGGCACCGTCAGGGCGGCGCCGGATGTGCCCGGCAGGCAGAGCAAGGCGGCAAGCAGCAGCAGGGCCGCAGACAGCCCCGGCCCGGGGCGTACAACGGCGGCGTGCCGGTTCGGGAAGGTGTGATGTGGTGCTGCCATGGTATGCCCTTACCAGGTCAGGCGTCCCCCTGTTATTTTTAGACTTGGTATAATATCACCTTGTTGCCCCGCCAAATTGATGTCTATCAAGCCGGCCGGATAAACCCGCCATATCTCTGCGTCGGATGCAGGACCGGGCGACGCGCAGTCGCCAGTCCGCTCACCGTCATCCGGACGTCACGACCGGAAGGTCTTTGTTCTACACTGGGATCAGGCGACAGGGGTTGCGCGCAGGAGCGCGGGGGAGGAACGATGAGCGAACGCATCAGCCATGGCTGGACACGCCTGCCGGGCGGTTACGATGTCGAGTTCCGGCATGGCCTGCCGGTGCGGGTGTCGGACAACGGCAGCGGGGTGAAGCTGGCCGCCGCAGCGCTGCGCGAGGAGATCGCGGCAGCGGGCAAGCTGCCCGTGCACATTGGCGAGTGGTGCGCCGGCGAGGGGCAGGGTGAACGGGAAGCGCCGCTGTATATCGACGGCAGTGAATTTCCCGAGGTGCTGAGGCGACTGGCGCGCGCCTCCGCCGCCGTGTTCGTCGATCGTTATCACAAACCGGTTGATGAGGGCGATGTCGACTGGGACCGGCTGGAATACCTGAAAGATTTCAGCGCGGCGCTGGGCCATTGCCGGCTGGCTGCCGGCGAGGTGGACCAGGATGCCAGCTTCGGCGACTACGCGGAAACCATGCACCGGGAGACGCGCCGGCTGGCACGTTCCCTGAACCCGCCGGCGGTCGAGCCGGAATGAAGCCGGTGACGGCCCCTGCACAGCCGGATGCCGCACTGGCGGCGCGCATCCTGGACACTGCACTGGCGCTGGCGGAACAGGGCGGCTCATGGGAGGCGCTGCATCTGCACGACGTGGCCGACGCGCTGGATATCTCACTGGGCGAGATCCATGCCTGCTACGCACAGAAGGATGACCTGGCCGAGGCCTGGTTCGACCGTGCCGACCGGGCGGCCCTGCAGGCGCGGGACGTCAGCGGATTCACCGATCTGCCGCTGGGCGTGCGGCTTGAGCGCGTCATGCTGGCCTGGCTGGACGCCCTGCAGCCGCACCGCCGCCTGACGCGTCAAATGCTGGCCTATAAACTCGAACCCGGCCACCTGCACCTGCAGGTTCCCGGCCTCATGCGCATCAGCCGCACCGTGCAGTGGTTTCGCGAGGCCGCGCAGCAGGACAGCGCAGGAATGCGGCGCATCCTCGAGGAGAGTTGTCTGACGCTGGTCTACCTGGGCGCATTTGCGCGCTGGCTGTATGACGACTCGCCCGGGGCCCGCGACACGCGCGACTGGCTCGCGCGTGCCCTGCAACGCAACGCCGGCTGCCTGGCAGCGGCGCGGCCGGATCGACCTGCTGCGCCGCCACAGGATACGTCGCACGAACAGGCGGGCGCGGCCGGTTCCTGACCGCGCTGGCTGGCGATGCCTGCGGCGCGGGCAGGCGGTGCTCAGTCGGTGCCGGGTTTTGCGCCGAACAGCCCGCCGATGCTGTCCAGAGGCAGCGGAAACACGATGGTCGAGCTCTTCTCGCCGGCAATCTCGGTCAGTGTCTGCAGGTAGCGCAGCTGCAGCGATTGCGGCTGCTGGTTCAGTATGCGCGCCGCCTCGACCAGTTTTACCGCCGCCTGCATCTCGCCCTCGGCATGGATGACCTTGGCGCGCCGCTCGCGCTCGGCCTCCGCCTGGCGGGCGATGGCGCGCACCATGCTCTCGTCGATATCGACATGCTTGATCTCGACGTTGGCGACCTTGATGCCCCAGGCGTCGGTCTGCCGGTCCAGTATGGCCTGGATGTCGGCATTGAGCTTGTCACGCTCGGCCAGCATGTCATCCAGTTCGTGCTGGCCCAGTACCGAGCGCAGCGTGGTCTGCGCCAGCTGGCTGGTGGCCGCGAGATAATCCTCGACCTGGATGATGGACTTCTGCGGATCGATCACGCGGAAGTAGAGCACGGCATTGACCTTGACCGAGACGTTGTCGCGCGAGATCACGTCCTGGCTCGGCACGTCCATCACCACCGTGCGCAGGTCGACCTTGACCATCTGCTGGATGACAGGGATGACGATGATCAGGCCGGGTCCCTTGACCTTCCAGAACCGGCCCAGGGTGAATATCACGCCACGCTCGTACTCGCGCAGGACGCGGAAGGTGTAGAGCAGCAGCGCAATGACCACCACCAGTGCGCCGAAAATACCCGGGATACCCATATCAAGCCTCCTCGTTGATGTGCATGACCTGCAGCAGCAGGCCGTCGATGCCAACCACCCTGAGCCGGTCGCCGCGTCTGACCGGTTGTGCGCACTGCGCGCGCCAGGTCTCGCCGTGCACGAGCATCCTGCCCTGGCTCTGAAAATCCTCCAGCGCCTCGCCTACGGACTGCAGCATTTCCTCCCGGCCGCTCACCACCGGGCGACGGCGTGCCTTGATGGCGGCGCCGATGATGAACAGGAAAAAGCCCGCGCTGATGACGGCCAGTGCCAGGATCAGCGACAGGGATACGGCGTAACCCGTGCCCTCCTGGTCGAACAGGATGACGGAACCGGTGACGAACGCGATCATGCCGCCGATGCCGAGCGCGCCGAAGCTGGGCACAAACACCTCGGCCAGCATGAAAATGATGCCCAGCACCACCAGCGCCAGGCCCGCATAATTGACCGGCAGGATCTGGAAGGCATACAGCGCCAGCAGCAGGCTGATGGCGCCGGCGACACCCGGAAGGATATAGCCCGGGTTGGCGAATTCGAAGAGCAGGCCGTAGATGCCGATCAGCATCAGGATGTAGGCGATGTTCGGATCGGTGATCACGGACAGCAGGCGGCTGCGCCAGTCCGGCTCGATGCGCAGCAGCGTCAGGCCCTGCGTATCGAGCACCCGGTTGATGCCCGCTACGTTCACCGTACGGCCCTGCAACTGCTGCAACAGGTCCTGCATATCCGCGGCGACGATATCGATGACATCCAGCTGCAGTGCCTCCGTGGCCGGCAGGCTGGCCGCCTCGCGCACCGCGCGTTCGGCCCAGTCGATATTGCGGCCGCGCAGCTGCGCCAGGCTGCGGATGTAGGCGACCGCGTCGTTAACGCGCTTGCTGGCCATGGTGTCCTGCTTGCCAATCGTCTGCTCCGGCGCGTCCTTGTCCTGCTGTTTCTTCATCAGGTCGCCCGTGTCCGGAATGCCGCCGATTTCCACCGGCGTGGCCGCGCCCAGGTTGGTGCCCGGTGCCATGGCCGCGACATGACTGGCGTACAGGATATAGGTGCCGGCGCTGGCGGCGCGCGCGCCGCCGGGTGACACGTAGCTGACGACAGGCACCGCGGACACCAGGATGTCCTGGATGATGTCGCGCATGGCGGTGTCGAGTCCGCCCGGAGTGTCCAGGCGCAGGATGACCAGGCTGGCGTTCTGTGCGCGCGCCGTCTCGAGGCCGCGCCCGACGTAGTCGGCCGTTGCCGGGCCGATGGCGCCGTTCACATCCAGCACGACGGCAACACGTTCGACTGCCGCCGTATACCACGCCGGCGCGAGCGCCAGTGCGAGCAGCAGCGCGAGGTACGGCAAGCGGGAATTCAGGAATCGCCTCATGGTATGCTGACATTAGCACAATCAATAAATGGGGCCGGATACAATTTGTGCTGTTCCCGCGTTGAATTCGCAGTGTATCCGGCCCTTTTTTATTATAGTCGCGGAGGCCGTACATGAAAAAACTCAAGCACGAAACGGAACTGGTCAAGGAGGCCGTGCGCGCCGGCATGAAATACGGCGAGGAGCGCGGGGCGGTCGAATTCGAGCCGACGGACTCGCTCAACGAGCGTATAGAGTACATCTACCGCCTGCTGGTGCACGACAAGGTCATCGCGCCCATGCCGGAGGAGCAGGTGTCACAGCAGGCGATGCGCCACCGCCTGGCCATGTGGATGGCGCGGCAATTGCCCAAGGACCACCCGCTGCTGAATTAACCGCCTGTTGTCGGGTCTTGCGGCCCCAGTGCAGCCTGTCAAAAAAATATCAATAGCCACGGTATCCACGGAAGCACACGGAAAGATTTCTGTCTGCAATCGTTCGGCCCGCACGGCACACAGGGTATGGCCTGTCTTACCTTGTTACAAGGATATCAATCGCCACGGAAACACACGGAATGACACGGAAGAACAAATACGGCGCATGCTGATATCATCGGGGTTTAACGGTTTGCTGAAAGGGAATTTTTCCGTGTGCTTCCGTGGATTCCGTGGCCATTACCAATCACGCCTGCAGTTCACATTTCACCCAATGGTGCACAGCGTCAAATGACATCCGGTTCCTTGTGCTTCCGCGGATTCCGTGGCCATCATCCTGTTCATGCCCTTCAGCAAGGCGCCCTTGGGCGCTCTGCTGCATCACATGCAGGCATCACCAGCGCCGGCTGTGGATGTTTCTGCAGGTAGCGCAGCAGCAGCCGGCACGGATCGACTGGAAAACTCCACACCGCAGGTGGAAACTTCACTCGACCGGCATGATCGGGTTTTATTGACGGAGTGCAGCACGGTGCGAATCCTGATTGTCGAAGATGATGCGGCACTGGCCGGCAGCCTGCAGTCACGGCTGCGGCAGGAAGGCTTTGCCGTGGACGTGGCGGACAACGGGATCGATGCCGAGCACCTCGGCCGGGAAGAGTCCTACGATGCCGTTATCCTCGACCTGGGTCTGCCGGGGCGTCCGGGTCTCGAGGTGCTGCGACACTGGCGTGCGGCCTCGGTCGATACGCCGGTCATCATTCTGACCGCGCGCGATGCCTGGCACGAGAAGGTGGACGGCTTCAAGGCCGGCGCTGACGATTATCTCGCCAAGCCCTTTCATATCGAGGAACTGCTGGCGCGTCTGCAGGCGGTGGTGCGGCGCAGCCTCACGCAATCGACCGGTACCTTGTCGGCCTGCGGCCTGACGCTCGACGAGGAGCGCAAGTCGTGCAGCCGCGCTGACGGTAGCGCGGTGGAACTGACCGGGACCGAGTTCCGCCTGTTGCGCTACTTCATGCTGCATACGGGCAAGGTGCTGTCCAAGACGCGCCTGGCCGAGCATATCTACGAGTTCGACGACGAGCGAGACAGCAACGTCATCGAGGTGTACGTCACGCGCCTGCGCGGCAAGGTCGGCAAGGACCTGATCACGACCCGGCGCGGCCAGGGTTATGTATTCGGCGATCCCTGTCCATGACCTCCATCCAGAGCCGGCTGACACTGTGGCTGTTGACCAGCGTGGTGCTGCTGTTCGGACTGCACTGGCTGGTCACCAATCGTTCCGCGACCAGTTTTATCGATGAATACATCGCGACACGACTCGAGCATGATGCCGAGGCACTGGTCTCCGGGATCAGTTTCGACGCCAGGGGCATCCCTGACCTGGACCCCGATTATGTCGCGCCGGTCTACCTGCGGCCCGGCTCGGGTCATTATTACCAGCTGCAATCCAATGAGTTCAGCCTCAAATCCAGGTCACTCGGCGATGTGGATTTCGGTTTCAGTCTCGAGGAGCAGCCGCAAAAGGCCCTGCTGCGCATCAAGGGGCCGGGCGGCCAGCCACTGCTGGTGAGGGTGGCGCATTACGAAAGCAAGGGTCATCCGTTCAGTCTGGCGGTCGCAGAGGAACTGACCACGCTGAACAGGCACATCAACCGCTTCCTCCTGCGATTCGGCCTGGTGACGCTGTTGCTGGTGGTGCTGATGATCTATGCGCAGCGCACCATCGTGCAGCTCGGCCTGGAACCGCTGGAAACACTGCGCAGGGCCAGCCGGCAGCTCGAGACCGGCGCCATCGAGCGGCTGCCGGAGGACGACGTCCCGGTCGAGGTCAGGCCGCTGGTGAGCGAGATAAACCGGCTCGTCGAACTGATGCAGCAGCGCCTGGTGCGCTCGAGAAATGCCATGGGCAACCTGGCGCATTCACTGAAGACACCGCTGGCGGTGCTGCGCCAGTACATCGAGCAGAATGCAGACCGGCTGGACGGCGAGTGTCTGGACCAGACGCGTGCTTCGCTGACCATGATCCAGTCGATCATCGATCGCGAACTCAAGCGTGCACGGCTGGCCGGACCGGCATCCGGTGGCCAGCTCTGTCACCTGAACCGGGAACTCCCGGATATCATCGGCCTGCTGCAGAAGGTATATGCCGACAAGCGGCTGGAATTCGAGCTGGAACTGGGCACGGGCGCGCTGCGCTTCGGTGACCGTGAGGATATGCTCGAACTGCTTGGCAACCTGCTGGAGAACGCCGCCAAGTGGGGCCGGCGCCGGGTCCGCATCGCGGTGGAATGGCGTGATGGCCTGGCGCTGTCGGTCGCGGATGATGGCCCGGGCATCGACGAATCCATGCGGCAGGCGTTGCTGCAGCGCGGGGTACGGCTGGATGAATCGACCAGCGGCCACGGGCTCGGGCTGTCGATCATCAAGGACATCGTCGATCAGTATGGCGGTACACTGGAACTTGCCCGCTCCCCCTCCCTGGGCGGTCTCGAGGTGAAGGTTTTTCTGCCAGGCCAGGAGCCAGCCGGATCCGGGCGATCGTAGCGAGCCGGCGCAGTGGATCCGAATCCGACAGGCTCCCGGACGCCGGACCGGGCGTCTTGCGCCATCTCTTCTGTCGCCGACCTGCGACAAAAGGTCGCGGCCAGCGCGCCCGATATTCAGCCTGTATTCAGCATCGCGCCCTAGAGTGGTAGCCAGGATAAACCACTCGATGAGGTGATCTATGATTTTCGATATGGCGACACTGGCAGGTATGGTATCCAGCCTGGTCATTCTGGTCTTGCTGGCCCTGGTAAGCGCCAGGTAAGTCGTGACCGGTTTCCAGCCTGTCTTCAGGTGGTATGAACGGGCCGCCGCCCGACGGCAACCGTGACGGGCACGACATTAATGCAGCATCCGGAACGGATACACACGACAGCCGCCTTACTGCCAGCGATCGCGGCAGTACGCGGCGCCGCTTCGGCATGTTCCGTTCGGGGCACGATGTCCATTGACAGCGGAGTTGCCGGCCACGGCGGGTTCGTCAGCGAGGAAGAATTCCGCCATGCCCGCAGCGAGCATCTGCAGCAGCGCGAGCAGGAATGCGAGGAGCGTCAGCAGCACATGGAGCGTCACCGGGCGCGCAGGGAGCACCGCGAAGGCGGCATGAGCCGGGGCGGTGTCACGGGCGGCGGGAATTGCTGACGCGCAAGCCCGTGTGCGTGCGGAAACGGCCGGGATCTTCCCGGCCATTTTTTGGGAAGCACCCGTACAGGATGCACCAGAAATGAGCAGGTAATAGTTTAACAAACCGTCTTAACTTACTGTTGAATCTATATATTGCATAGTTTGTAAAAATTCGTTTAGGGAGGCGATCATGTCATTTGACGCACTGACTGTGGCTGGTATGTTTCTGCTGTTAGCGTTCCTGCTGCTGTTGCTGTACATCTGTAACCGGGAAGGCGTGACCTGCAACAACCGGTCCCGGCATACGGACGAGGGTGAACGGGAACGTGCCAGGCACAGGCGCCCCTGAATTTGCCGCCAGCCCGCGTTCCATTCAAGGAGCCTGATATGAACAGAACCATTCCTTGGGCGATCAGCCTGGTTGCACTGCTGCCTGCGTTGCCGCAGATCGCCGGTGCCGTCGAGTTCGGGACGGCGGTCGCGGAATACGTTACCGTCCCCGACGAAATCCGGCTGGATGGGCTGGTCGAGGCGGTCAACCAGGCCACGGTATCGTCGCAGACCTCCGGACGCGTTACCGAAATCAATTTCGATATCGATGACTTCGTGACCAAGGGCGAGGTCATCGTGCGCCTGCACGATACCGAGCAGCAGGCGCGCGTGGCCAAGGCCAGGAGCGGGCTGCAGGAAGTGCAGGCGCGCTTCGACAAGGCCGCGGACGATCAGCGCCGCAAGCAGACCCTGTACAAGGAGCAGGCCGTGAGCAAGGCGGCGGTCGATACCGCGGAGGCCGAATTCAAGACCGCGCAGGCGGCACTGGATGCGGCGCGCGCGCAACTGACCGAGACCGGCGAGGAGCTCGAACATACCCTGATCCGCGCCCCCTACAGCGGGATCGTCGTCGAACGCCATATCGAGACCGGAGAGCTGGTGCAGCCCGGCACCGTGCTGATGACCGGACTGTCGCTGGATTCGCTGCGGGTGACGACGTACGTGCCGGAAAGCCTGATCGCCACCCTGCGCCGTTTCCGGCACGCCAGCGTGATCCTGCCGGATACGGTCAACGGGCGGGTAGCCGCGGAACAGCTCACCATCTCGCCGCGTGCCGATGCCACGACGCACAGCTTTGAGGTACGGCTGCAGCTGCCGGCGCTGGACAAGCCGCTCTACCCGGGCATGTCGGTCAAGGTGGCGGTCACCAGCGGCGAGGCGGAACGGCTGCTGGTACCGGAACAGGCGATTGTCTACCGCAGCGAGGTGGCCGGTGTCTACGTCGTCGATGACAGCGGCATCCACTTCCGCCAGGTACGACCGGGACGCCGCTATGGCGCGGAGCGCCGGGAAGTGCTGGCCGGTCTGGTGGCGGGGGAACGGGTCGCGCTCGACCCGGTGCGCGCGGCGATCCTGCTGAAGAGTGCAGCGACCGGTCCGTCCCATGAGTGATCGCCTGGGTTTCTCGGGTTCTCTGGCGCGCCGCTTCCTGCAGAGCGAGATCACGCCGCTGCTGGCGCTGGTCGGCATCCTGCTCGGTGCCTTCGCGCTGGCGATCACGCCGCGCGAGGAAGAACCGCAGATCAATGTCACCTTCGCGAACGTCTTCATCCCGTATCCCGGTGCCAGCGCGCGCGAGGTCGAGCACCTGGTGACGACTTCCGCGGAACAGGTGCTGTCAGAGATCGAGGGCGTCAAGCATATCTATTCCGTGTCACGGCGCGGCATGGCGGCGCTGACCGTTGAATTCCAGGTCGGGGAGCCGCGCACCGATGCGATCGTGCGCCTCTACAACGCCATCTACTCCAACCGGGACTGGCTGCCGCCCAATGCCGGCATCGGCCAGCCGATCGTCAAGCCCAAGGGCATCGACGACGTGCCGATCGTCACCCTGACGCTGTGGACGGACGATGCGTCACGTGGCGGTTACGAACTCCTGCAGGTGGCGCATGCCCTGGAGGCCGAGCTCAAGCGCGTGGCCGGTACGCGTGACGTCTACACCATCGGCGGTGCGCCGCGCGTGGTGCGCGTGCAGCTCGACCCGGCGCGGCTGGCGGCATACGGCATCGCGCTGGAGGAACTGCGCGCCGCGCTGGGCAGCGCCAACAGTTCCGCCGACGCCGGTGCCGTGGTCCGGGACAACCACGAGATCCCGGTACAGGCCGGCACCTTCCTGGCCGAGCCGGACGAGGTCGGCGAACTGGTGGTAGGCGTCGACGCCGGCCGGCCCGTCTACCTGCGCGATGTCGCCGACATCCGCTACGGCGCGGATACCCCGGACCAGTACGTCTGGCTGGGCACCGGCGGCGCGGCAGATGCACGGGCGTTCGCGGCGCAGGGCGAGTTCCCGGCGGTCACGCTGGCGATCGCGAAAAAACCGGGCACCAACGCCGTGCGCATAGCGGAACAGGTGATCAGGCGCTTCGAGGCGCTGCAGGGCACCTTCGTGCCGGAAGGCGTGCATGCGACGGTCACGCGCAACTACGGTGCCACGGCCGACCAGAAGGCGAAGACGCTGATCAAGAAACTGGTGTTTGCCACCGCGTCGGTCGTCGCGCTGGTGCTGTTCGCGCTGGGCTGGCGCGAGGCGATCGTGGTCGGCACGGCAGTGGTGGTCACGCTGGCGATCACGCTGTTTGCATCCTGGGCCTGGGGCTTTACCCTCAACCGTGTGTCGCTGTTCGCGCTGATCTTTTCCATCGGCATCCTGGTGGACGATGCCATCGTGGTGGTGGAAAACATTCACCGCCACATGCAGCTGGGGGGCAGGGGCTTTATCGAATCGATTCCGCTGGCCGTCGACGAGGTGGGCGGCCCGACCATCCTCGCCACGCTGACCGTGATCGCCGCGCTGCTGCCGATGGCCTTCGTCACCGGCCTGATGGGACCGTACATGAGCCCGATCCCGATCAATGCCAGCCTCGGCATGCTCATTTCACTGCTGGTGGCGCTGGTCATCACCCCGTGGCTGGCGGCGAAGCTGCTGCGTCACGACACGCACCACGCACAGACGGAAGGCGGGCGCCTGCAGCGCGTGCTGGAATCAGCCATGACGCCGTTTCTGCGCGGGCGCACGGGGCGGCCGGCGCGCTGGCTGCTGGCGGGTGGCCTGGTCGTGCTGATCGTGGCCTCGATGGGCCTGGCCGCGGCCCGGCTGGTGGTGCTCAAGATGCTGCCGTTCGACAACAAGTCGGAGCTGCAGGTCGTGGTCGACATGCCGGAGGGCACCAGCCTGGAACAGACCACGCGCCTGCTGGCCGGCATGGGCCGCTACATCGCGACCGTGCCGGAGGTGACCGATTACCAGGTCTATGCCGGCACCGCCGGACCAATCAGCTTCAATGGCCTGGTGCGCCAGTATGACCTGCGCCGTGCCGCGAACCTGGGCGATATCCAGGTGAACCTGGTCGACAGGCACCACCGCGAGCGCAAGAGTCACGACATCGCGCGTGCCATCCGCGCGCCCTTGCAGGCACTCGCGCGTCCCTATGATGCCAGCGTCAAGATCGTCGAGCTGCCGCCGGGGCCGCCGGTGCTGGCGCCGCTGGTCGCGGAAATCTACGGTCTCGATTATGCCGGGCAGCTGGAGGTCGCGCGCGAGGTGCGCGCGGTGTTCGCGGCAACGCCGGACATCGTGGATGTCGACGACAGCGTCGAGGCAAGCGCGCCGCAGTGGATCGTGCACGTCGACCGTACCCGTGCCGCGCTGCACGGCATCAGCCAGCAGACGATCACCGCGGCGCTGGCCACCGCGCTCGGCGGCACTGACAGCAGCTACCTGCACCGCGAGGACGCCAAGTACGCCATTCCACTGCGCCTGCAACTGCCGGCCAGCGAACGCGCCGGGCCCGAGTCCGCGCTGACACTCAGGCTGCGCGCGGCGGACGGCTCACTGGTGCCGCTGTCCGAACTGGTCAGCGTCGAACAGGCCACGCGCGAGCAGTCCATCTACCACAAGGACCTGTTGCCGGTGGTGTATGTCACCGGGGATATGGCGGGACCACTGGACAGTCCGCTGTACGGGATGCGGCGCATTGCCGCGCAGCTTGGCGACGCGGGCGTCGCGGCGGCGCCCGATCTCGGGCAGTTCCTGGTCAGCGCGCCGGACAATCCCTATCGCTATTCGCTCAAGTGGGATGGTGAATGGCAGACCACCTACGAGACCTTCCGCGACATGGGCATCGCCTACACGGTCGGGCTGCTGCTGATCTACCTGCTGGTGGTTGCACAGTTCCGTTCCTATCTGGTGCCGCTGATCATCATGATCCCGATCCCGCTGACGGTGATCGGTGTCATGCCGGGTCATGCCCTGCTGGGCGCGCAGTTCACCGCCACCTCCATGATCGGCATGATCGCGCTGGCCGGCATCATCGTGCGCAACTCGATTCTGCTGGTGGATTTCATCAACGAGGAAGTGCAGGCCGGCACGCCGTTCGACCGCGCGGTGATCCACGCCGGCGTGGCGCGCACCAAGCCCATCGTGCTGACTGCGCTGGCCGCCATCCTCGGCGGGTTCTTCATTCTCGACGACCCGATCTTCAACGGCCTGGCGATCACACTCATCTTCGGCCTGCTGGTCTCGACCCTGCTCACGCTGGTGGTGATACCGGTAATGTACTATGCGTTCATGTACCGGCGTATCGGGCAGGCGCCGGACGTGACAGCGGGAGTTTCCGCATGAGCCATGGCGCTGCGCCGCAACACACCGGGCGCGCGCTGCTGGGCGCATGCCTGCTGGTGCTCGGCGGGTGTGCAGCGACACCGGCACCGGACCTCGCTGCAGTCACGGCGCAGCCCCCGGCGCAGTGGCTGTCCTCGGCGGAGGCGGGGCAGGTGCGGGCCGGCTGGCTGGCGAGCTTCGATGATGCGGAGCTGCTGCGCCTGGTGGACGAGGCCGTTGCCAATAACCACGACCTGCGCATTGCCGCCGCCCGGCTCGACGAGGCGGAGGCGGAGGCGCGCAAGGCGGCTGCGGCGAAGGTGCCGATGGTGGGCGTGGATGCCGGTACCCGGCGCGCCGGTGATTTCGAGTCGACCGCGCAGACCGATGCCGGCGTTTCGCTGGCGATCGCGTGGGAACTGGATGTCTGGGGGCGGATCAGCGCCGGGGCGACGGCGGGCAGCGCCCGCGCCGGGGCCGCCGCCAGGGACTATGCCTGGGCACGCCTGTCGCTGGCCGCACAGACCGCCAGGGCCTGGCTGCAGGCCATCGAGGCGCTGCGCCAGCAGGCGCTGGCGCAGGCGTCACTGGACAATCTCACGGAGATGCGGCGCATCGTCGGCGCGCGGCAGCGCGAGGGTCTGGCTTCCGGCCTCGACACGCACCTTATACAGACCGACCTGGGTGTCGCCAGCTCGCGGCTGGAGGAAACCGCCAACGCGCGTCTCGATGCGGTGCGCAGCCTCGAGTTGCTGCTGGGGCGCTATCCCTCGGCGGAACTGGCCGTACGCGATTCCCTGCCGGCCATGCCGCCACCCGCGCCGGCCGGCCTGCCCGCGGAGTTGCTGGAGCGCCGTCCCGACCTGCGCGCGGCCGAGGCACAGGTGGCCGCGGCGTTCGCCGTCTCCCGGGAAGCGCGTGCCGCGCGCCTGCCGCGAATCACCCTGACCGGCGCGGGCGGCTCCGCAAGCAGCGCGCTGCAGGCACTGCTCCTGCCAATGGATTCGTTCTGGTATATCGGGCTGAATCTGTTCCAGCCGCTGATCGACGGCGGCCGTCTGAAGGCCGATGTCGAAATCGCCGATGCACGCCAGCGTGCTGCCATAGAACAGTATGCCGCTAAAGTGCTGAACGCCTTTTACGAGGTCGAACGCAGCCTGAGCGCAGAGGACAGCCTGCGCGCGCGCAGCCAGAGCCTGCGCGATGCCGCGGAGCAGGCCGCCGCGGCGCATCGCCTGGCGATGCTGCGCTACCAGGAGGGCGAGTCGGACCTGCTCGATGTGTTGCAGCTGCACCAGCGTCTGCTGGAGATCGAGCAATCCCTGTACCGCGTCGAACTGTTGCAGCTCAGTGAACGGGTCAACCTGTACCTGGCGCTGGGTGGAGACTTCGAGGTCGCGGAATAACGCTGCGCAGGGGATCCCTGTATTTCTGGCGGCAGCTGATTCGTTCGCGGACCATACCCGCTCCTGCAGGTGCCACTATGGGTGCAGGAGCGCTTCGCAAGCGCGATGTTGTTTCCGGGCTAAACGGGGTCAGTACCCTTTTTCGTGGGCATGACGCTGCGGGATTGCCGTTTCGCAGCACCTGTGCTCACGCTCTGCATCGATAATTTACCGCTGTGGCGCCCGCTGGAACGGATATGATCCGGCCTCGTCCCGCAGAGAGGTGCATCGCAGCAGAACCTTGAGGCACGACATAACGGGACTGTTGCAGATTACCATCACCCCGCAAACAGGTTGCCGCTGCGCGTGGCGTCAGTGATCATGTCTACTAATGTAAGCTCAGACGATATGACCTGACCTGACGTTTTGGGCATTTATGACCAGATCTGGCAGACAGTTATGTCAGTCCAGCCTGTCTGCCGTGTCAGGACTTGCCATGGGTAACGGATAAATGTGTTGTAAATCATTTGCTGGCAAGTTCCGCACGATTCTGGTGCGGAACTTGCTAATACAAAAGTACTAAGCGTAGATTCACAATAGCAGTAACACCAGCAACGACAGGCAAACCGTTTCCCGGGGGCAATCGAAACGGAATGCAAACATCTCAATGTTATACGTTAATGATCACGGGCCGTTCGCGGCAAGCAAGTGACGTTTCCAGCCAGGCGACCGGAAACGTAATAAACAATTGGGGGGGTCCAATGCACAATCAATTATCTGCTGCCAGTGTGGCAACGAGCGGCCTGTTGCAACGTTATGGGCTGACAATGATGCTGCTGTTCGCACTGATATTGGTCTTTTCAGCCGGCAGCGTTTACGCGGGCCATCTAGGTGGCTTGCATATCGATAGCGCCGCATGGAACGGTACGACACTGACCGCCACGGGCGGCTCCGACAAGCCCAAGCGGGGCGGTGGCCAAGTCACGCTCTACAACGCGTCCACGGATGCCTTGCTGGGAACGGTCAATCCTGCAAATAACGGCGACTGGACCATTACATCCAATTCCTGCGCAGCCAGTGTCTACGTCTCACAGGACAATGTCTCGACGCCCGCTTTTCCTGTATCCGGTCCCGGTTGCGGCGGCGGAGCCAACCTGCCGCCGGTACTGGGCCCGATCGGGAATAAGACCGTCACCCTGGGCGGCACCCTGAACTTTACCGTGACCGCGACGGACGATGGCAAGCCCAATCCCCCCGCTGCCCTGACGCTGTCGGCCAGTCCCCTGCCGGCCGGTGCGACCTTCACCGACAACGGCAACGGGACGGGCACCTTCAACTGGGTGAATGCCAGCCCGGTCGGCAGCACAAACACCACCTTTACGGTCAGCGACAGTCTTCTGAACGATTCGGAGCAGATCAGCATCTCCGTGACCGATGTGGCGCCGCCGCCGCAGACTTTCGCGCCGCAGACCGATTTCAAGATCATGATGAACTACGAACTGGGCATGCACTGCACCGGTTTCGAGTTTGCCTACTGCTGCGTGCTGCCGGTGTACAACTCCATCCTGGCGCAGGTGGTCAAGCCGAACTATGCGACCGGGAGCAACGGCCAGGCACTCAATGGCAGCCAGTTCCCGCAACTGCTGGAAGGCGACCCGAACGTGGGCCTGGACGCATTGGGCCGCGAGACGGTAGTGCGTGACCGGGCGCTGGATGGCAGCGGCAACTTCAAGAAGTACGTGGTGAAGTACTGGCACGAGGCGCAGCCGCGCAACGACGGCCGCGGCAAGCCGCAGACCAGCTACCTGATCAGTGCGGCCGAGGGCAACTCGCTGCTGTCGTGGAACACCACGGTTGATTCGGCCGCGCTGAACCCGGACGGTACCTTCGTGACCGGCAGCTACAACGGTGCGGATGGCGTGGTGCTGGGTAATGGCACACTCGGCGAGCCGGCAGACAACTACCAGAATGCGATCTGGAACCACCTGTATTTCTACGACAACAACGGCGGACCGCCGCTGGAAGGCGACAATCCCACCGGGACCTCCCTGGATGCCAGCAAGATCCGTCTGGGCGTGAACGGTCACGTGGTGTACCCGCCGGACTGCGGTGCGGCGCTGCACCCGCTGGGGCCGGTGACGCAGGGCGGCGA
>Ga0210112_1000095_pt1 | contig 23340 bp, 20 predicted proteins | sample Joice_ThreeSqC_D_FD_184875 | JGI IMG/M metagenome (GOLD analysis project Ga0210112, IMG submission 184875) | Wetland microbial communities from San Francisco Bay, California, USA, that impact long-term carbon sequestration - Joice_ThreeSqC_D2... | ecosystem: Environmental > Aquatic > Marine >... | reverse complement strand
GTGCAGTCCTACCACAACAACGGCGGCATGATCCTGCGGGGGCCGGGCGCCGAGTCGATGGGCGAGTACCCGCGCGAGGATGTCGCAGTGTACGACCGCCTCGGGAAGCAGGGCGAACGGATGCTGCCGTACTACCGCTACATCGTCATCTGGAGCGGGCTGTACACCGTGCACGGCGGCTTCATCGACTGGACCAGCGACGGGCTCGGGATCGTTTCGTTCTCCAACGAGTTGTGGGCGAACGACCAGTACTTCAACAGCCCGGACCTGCAGAAGCAGCAGGAGGATCCGAACAGCCCGATCAGCCCCGAGCGGGCCCGGTATTTCTTCGACGACCATCTCGAGTTCGGCGACGAGTACATCGAGTGGGCGCCGTTCGACCACCCCGAGTACGGTCCCGTGGAGATGGGCGGCTGGAAGAAGACGTATGGGCGGCTGCCGCCGCGCTTCATGAACGAGGAGCTGGCGCACCGCAACATGGCGTTCAGCCTCTACCAGGCCGCCGAGATGCCGCTGGTCCAGATGGGCGAGACGTCGGTCGAGCGCATCGGCGCCGACGTCTTCCGCGTCCGGGTGGAGCTGGTGAACGACAAGGTGATGCCGACCATCACGGGCAAGGCGGCGCAGAACCACGTCGTGCCGCCGGATCTGCTCACGCTGGATGGGAAGGTCGACGTGGTCACCGCCGGCATCGTGAGTGACAAGTTCCGGCCGGGTCGTTCCGACCGGATCGACCAGCACGACCTGAAGCGAATCCTCTTCCAGTCCGGGCTCCCCGGCGAGACTCGCCGGATCGTCGAGTACGTCGTGCGAGGTTCGGGACCGGTGACCGTCCGCTATGCGAGTGTGAAGGGCGGTTCGGCCGAGGCGCGGCTCCAGCTCCGCTGAGGCTTCACGCCCCTTGCAGGGCACGAGGCCCCCGGTTCCGGCCGGGGGCCTCGTCTTCTTGGGACGCAGCCGGGCCCTACCGAGCCGCTTCGAGCAGCTCCTGGAACCGCGGATCGGTGCGCAGCGAATCGAGATCCGGATCGTGCTCGAGCCACGCGCGGTTGCCGAACCCGCGCGTCACCGCCTGCTGCAGACTGATAATGGCCTTGTCGGCCTCCCCCTCGAGCGCGTACAGGCAGGCCGCGTTGTACGACACGCCTGCGTCGTCAGAGTCCATGGCGATGGAACGGTCCGCCCACTCGATTCCCTTCGCCTTCTCACCGATGCGGCAGAGCGAGACGGCTCCCATCGTCACGGCGCGGGCGTCGTCGGGGTTGAACTCCAGGTGCCGCTCGACGAGCGCGAAGGCCTTGCGGTAGGCCGACTCCGCCTCCGCGAGGCGTTTCAGGGCGACGAGCGACTGCGCCGCGAAGAACTGCGGCTGGTAATCGTCGCGCAGCTCCGCCGCCTGCTCAAACAGGCGGACGGCCAGCTCGAGCTTGCCCTGCTGGAAGCAGACGCGCGCATAGAAATACCGCGCCTCGTAGAGCATGGGATCGAGCCGGATCGCCGTCTCGAACTCCTCCTGGGCCTGCTCCAGCTGCCCCTGCTGCAGCAGCGCGAGACCCCGCGAGGCGTGCGCCTCGGCAAGATCCGGCGCGAGCGCAAGGGCCCGCGCGCTCGCGGCATCCGCTTCGGCGAGATCGCGGGGATCGCCGCCCCAGTACATGTGCAGGAACGAGCAGCAGTCGGCGACCCCGGCGTGCGCGAGCGCGTACGCAGGATCGATCGCGATGGCGCGCTGGAACATCTCCCGCGCGTAGTCCAAGTTCTTCCGCCGGAACTGGTGGAAGAACTGGCGACCGCGCAGATAGAACTCATATGCCTCCACGTTTTCCGTCGGGGCGCGCACCAGCGCGCGCCGCTCGTCGTCGCTGATCACCACGCGCAGCGCCTGGACGATATTCTGGGCGATCTCGTCCTGGATGGCGAAGACGTCTTCCAGCTCGCGGTCGTACCGTTCCGACCAGAGGTGACAGCCGTCGTCGACGCTCACGAGCTGCACCGTGACGCGGATGCGGCGGCCGGCGCGCCGCACCGACCCCTCGAGCACGGTGTCGACACTCAGCCCGCGGCCGATCTCGCGGATGTCCCGTCCCGTCCCCTTGAACGCAAAGGCCGAGGTCCGCGCGGCGACCCGCAGTGCCCGCACGCGGGTCAGGGCGTTGGTGATCTCCTCCGCCATCCCGTCGCCGAAGAACTCGTTGTCCGGATCGGCACTCATGTTCTCGAACGGGAGCACGGCAATGGAGAGCGGGCCGAAGTCCGGGCGCGGTACGGTGCGCGTGGCCAGCGCGTCCTGGAACACCGCCGCCGTCGCCAGCCGCTGGTCGCGATCCTGGGCGAGGACACGAACGAGCATCTGCTCGACCCAGCGCGGGAAGCCGTCCAGCCGGTGACGATCCTCTGGGCTCGCGCCGGAGATCCGTCCGGTGACCGCCCCGTGGCGGTCGATCCAGCGGCCGGGCAGCCGCCCGAGCAGCATCTCGTAGAGCACGCAGCCAAGGCTATAGATGTCGGTGCGCTCGTCGATGTCCTCGGCGCCGGCCGCCTGCTCCGGGCTCATGTACCCCATCGTGCCGAGCGGGATGCCGGCCCAGGTGAGCCGCTCGCCGCCCGCCGCGCTCACCGCGCGCGCGATCCCGAAATCGGTGACCATGGCCTCGGCCCCGGACATCAGCACGTTCTCCGGCTTGATGTCGCGGTGGATCACCCCCTGCGCGTGCGCGTAGCCGAGTGCACTCGCGACCGCCTCGGCGATGTGACAGGCCTCCTCGAGCGGCAGGCGCCCGTCCCGCTCGAGCCGGGCCCGCAGCGACGGCCCGTCGAGGTACGGCATCACGTAGTACAGCAGGCCGCCGACCTCGCCGGAGTCGTACAGCGGCACGATGTGCGGATGGCTCAGCCCCGCGACGATGCGGATCTCCCGCAGGAACCGTTCGGCCCCGAGGCTCACCCCCACCTCGGGACGCAGCACCTTGATCGCGACGGTGCGATTGTGCTTGAGGTCCCGGCCCTCGTACACGATGGCCATCCCGCCGCGTCCGAGCTCGCCCTGGACCTGATAGCGGTCGGCGAGGGCGGTGCGCAGGCGGTGGAGGAGTTCGGTCACGGTCGGCCCTCTGCGGGATGCTGGGTGTCGTCCGTGCAAGATAGCGCGAAACCGAGCCGGCGGGCCCATTCCGGGAAAGGAAACGACAAACCGCGCTGCCGTACCGAACGCCCGACAGCGCGGTTTCATTGACCTGCGCAACCTGGTGCGATCGCCCTCGGCGCTCGATCAGAGGCGCAGCTCGCGGTTCGGTCCTGGATTAGCTACCGCAACGGCGATCGCTTGCCCATGCCAGGTTGCAGCGAGGTTGGCTACTAGACAATTGATCACCTCCTTCGGCTGAGTTCTTGGTGCGGGCACGAACAGCGTATGAATATGGCTTTCTCGGAATTGAGGCAAGCCCCCGCCGCCACGCTCGGCGGACGGCTCAGAACGCCTCGCTCCAGTCCTTACTGAGGCGCATGGCCGAGTTGATAAGGCCCACCATCGAGTACGTCTGCGGGAAATTCCCCCACAGGTCGCCGCTGCGAGGATCGATACCCTCCGAGAAGAGTCCTACGTGGTTGCGCCGCGCGAGCATCTCCTCGAATAGCTCACGTGCCTGCTCGACCCGCCCCAGGGCGGCGAGGGCATTGATGTACCAGAAGGTGCAGACGATGAAGGCGGTCGCGGACGGGCCGAACTCGTCTTCGGTGTACCGGTAGAACAGCTTTCCATCGGAGGAGAGGATCTCGGCAAGGCCGTCCACCGTGCTCGCGAAGCGCGGGTCGTCCGCCGCCAGGAATCCCAGATCCTGCAGCAGGAAGAGGCTCGCGTCGGCTCCATCGTGGTCGAACGCGGCGGCAAACCGGTTTTCCGACGGGCTCCACGCCCGCTCGAGGATCTCGGCGTGCATCACGTCGGCGGTCGCGCGCCAGAACGTGGCCCGGCTCGTCCGGCCGAGCCGGAGCGCGATCTTGGCGAGCCGATCACAGGCCGCCCAGCACATGACGCTCGAGAAAGTATGGACCTGTTTCCGCGCGCGGAATTCCCAGAGACCGGCGTCGGGCTGGTTGAAGCGCTGCGCCGCTTGCATGCCGAGCTTCTCGAGCTGCTCGAAGAGGCGCTCCGCGCCCTGGCGGTAGAGACGCAGATCGTAGAATACCTGCATGGCCGAGAGGATGACGCTCCCGTACCCGTCGTTCTGCACCTGCTCCCACGCCTGGTTTCCCACCCGCACGGGCCCCATCCCCCGATAGCCGGCGAGCGAGCTAACCCGGTGCTCGGCGAGGCTCCGCTCGGGGTTGATGCCGTAGACGGGACGGAGATATCCGTCAGGCGTGGCCACCGCGAGATTGGTGATGTAGCTCAGGTAGTGCTCGAGGGTCTCGGTCGTGCCGAGCCGATTGAGCGCGTGGACCACGAAGTAGGAATCACGCAGCCAGCAGTGGCGATAGTCCCAGTTCCGGCCCGAGTCCGGTGCCTCAGGGATCGACGTCGTCATTGCTGCGATGATCGCCCCACTGTCGTCGTAGCTGCACAGCTTCAGGGTGATAGCTGCGCGAATCACCGGTTCCTGCCACTCGAACGGGATCGAGAGCGAGCGCACGAACTCCGTCCAATACTCCTCCGTCCGCTCGCGCATGTCCCTGGCTGTCTCCGACACCGAAGCCGTCAGGGTTTCGTCCGGACCGAGGATCATCGCCACGGGACGCTCGAGCACGAACGCCGCTTCCTCGAGCACGTACCGAAGCGGTGCGTCCGTGGTGAGACGCAGGGTCTGCTGATCGCCGACGTAGCGGATGTGGTTGCTGCCCGAGGTGATCTCCGGCGCGCGGGCGCCGTAGCCGGTACGGGGGCGCAATCGGATGCGGATCCGCGGCGCGCCCACGAGGGGGCGTACGAGGCGCACGAGCGTGGTCGGCCGGAAGAACCGGCTGTACTGCCGATACCGCGGCGCGAAATCGACGATCTCGAGGCTGCCGCCGTGCACATCGTGCAGCACGGTGCGGAGGATGGCCGACGCGGGCTCGTATGCCTGGTCGTGCGTGGAGACGCCTTCCAGCGCGATGTCCCAGAATCCGCTTCCTCCGGTTTCACTGCCGTCCTGGTCGTCGAGTAGGGAGCAGAACATCGGGTCGCCGTCGAAGTGGGGGAAGCAGGCCCACACCACGCGACCCCGCTGATCGATGAGCGCGCCGTACGCGCAGTTGCCAACCACGGCCAGGTTCAGATCAGACACGGATCACGCACTCCGCTCCAGGTTCTCGACCACGCCATCGAGCCAGCCGCGCACTGCGGTGACACCCGCCAGCCGGGTCCGCGCGCAGGTGCCGTCCGGGGCCCCCACGACGACCGAGAGCCCGCCCCGCGCGTTCACCACCCGGAATGCGTCCTCGTCGGTGACGTCGTCCCCCACGTACACCGGCCGACGGCCGGCGAAGGGAGAATCCTGCAAGAACGCGTCCACCGCCGCGCCCTTGGTGGCCGCGCTCGGCCGGATCTCGAGCACCATCTTCCCCTCGAGAAGATGGAACTCCGCTCCCAACCGCCCGCTCAGCGCCATGCCGAGGCGGTGCGCCGCGGCCGCGAGGTCGGGCCGTCGCCGAAAGTGGAGAGTCACTCCGAACCCCTTGTCCTCGACGTGAGTCCCGGGGTTCGCCGTCGCGAACGCTCCGAACGCCTTTCGGACCGGGTCGAACCGCTCGGTCGCGAATGCGATGCGGTGCAGTGTGCCATCGCCGAGGCGCCGCTCGGCGCCGTGCACACCGGCAGCCGGGAAACGGACGGGAGCGAAGAGCCGGTCGATATCCCGCAGAGGCCGGCCACTTACCAAGGCCAGGGCTCCGCCGAGGAGAGCGCGCAGACGGTCGAGTTGCGCGACGAGATCCGATGGTACCGTCACCGCGTCGGGAGTCTGCGCCAACTCCAGCAGCGTGCCGTCGACGTCGAGGAAGCACGCCCACGACTGAGCGGCATCTGGGAGCCCCGGGGCGGGCAGATCGTTACATTGCGAAAGCAGCGGGTCGCGCAGGGACACCGCTCAAACTAGCCCCCTGCGAAGGGACGACACAAGCAATGATACGGCAGGCCGGGTTTGTGATCGTGGCCAACACGCTGCCGGTCAGGCTCGTCTCCGACGACGGAGAGGAACGTTGGGAGACGAGCCCGGGCGGCCTCGTCTCGGCCCTCGCACCGATCGCGCGCAGTGAGGGCGGCGCATGGGTGGGGTGGACCGGTGAGCCCGATCGCGAGCGCCCACCCTTCGAACAGGACGGGATCTGGCTCGTCCCCGTTCCCGTTTCCACGGACCAGATCGAGGGGTCGTACCAGGGCGTCTGCAACCGCACCATTTGGCCGCTGTACCACCGTGTGGTGCGAGCGCCGGAGTACCACCGCCGCTGGTGGCGCCGCTACTTCGAGGTGAACGAGCGGTTCGCCGCCACGGCGGCGGAGGTGGTCGCCCCGGGGGGCACGGTGTGGGTGCACGACTACCATTTGCAGCTGGTGCCCGCCATGCTCCGCCGGCTGCGCGGCGACGTCCGCATCGGGTATTTCCTGCACATCCCCTTTCCGCCCGAGGAGCTGTTCGTCCAGCTCCCGTGGCGGCAGCAGGTCGCCGAGGGGCTGCTCGGCGCCGACGTCCTGGGATTCCAGACGCACGCCGACGCCAACAACTTCCTGCGGGTCGCCTCCCGGTTGAGCGCCGCTCGGCGCCGCCGGAACCAGCTCGGGGTCGGCGACCGGTCTGTGTCCGTGGGAGCATTCCCGGTCTCGATCGACACCCGCCGCTACGCGTCCGTCGCGGAGCAGCCGGAGGTGGTCGCGCAGGCCGAGCAGCTCCGGGTCCAGCTCGGCAGTAGCCGAAAGGTGTTCCTCGGCGTCGACCGCCTCGACTACACGAAGGGCATCGACGTCCGGCTCAAGGCCTTTCAGCAGCTGCTCGCGAGCCGGCCGGGCACGGCTCGGGAGGCCGTGTTCGTGCAGGTCGCCGTCCCGAGCCGGGAGCGGATCGCTGAATACCAGGAATTGCGGCGTGTCGTCGAGGAGTTGGTGGGGCAGATCAACGGGGAGCACGGTGAGGTCGGAACCGCCGTGGTCCATTACCTCCACCGCAATCTGCCATTCGACGAGCTCGTGGCGATGTACCAGGCCGCGGACGTCATGGTCGTGACTCCCCTGTGCGACGGCATGAACCTGGTCTCGAAGGAGTACGTGGCAACTCGCTTCGACAATACCGGGGTCCTCATCCTGAGTGAGTTCGCCGGCGCCGCGGCCGAGCTTCGGACGGCCCTGCAGGTCAATCCGCACGACGTCAACGGAATGGCCGAAGCGATGGAGCGCGCGCTGGTGATGAGCCCCATAGAGATCCGACGCCGCATGCGCGCGATGCGGCGGGTCGTGCACGAGCACGACGTGCACCGATGGGCGCGCCGGTTCCTGCACGCCCTGCACGCCTGACACCCAGTCGTGCCGGGCAGGCTACGCGTTTCCGGGGGGCCGGTACTCCGCGACGAGCGAACGCACGATGGCGTCGCGGTGCCGGCTGTCCTGCGAGGGCATGTTGTGGAACGCGAGGTGCAGCTGGCCCGGTCCACCGGATTCCTCGGCCCAGTGCGGGAAGAGCGGATGCAAGGTGAGCGGCGTCGCGTCCGCGATCGCATCGAGCGCACCCACATGGACGACCCGCCATCCCAGGCCCATCCCGGATCTGGCCTCGACCGGATGGCAGACGACGAACACGCCCGTCGTGCGGCGCTCCCGCACCCAACCGGTGAGCGGAACCGGTCCTTCAAAGGCCATGCCACCTAAGGAAATCACACGCGCACCCGCCGCCACGGTAGATGAGTGCCGGAATCTGCGCGCGCCGCGTCAGTACACCGTCATTTTCACGCCGGGCCACTGTTTCCCGGTCGCCCGTGCCGGTAACTTGCGCCCGACTGGGACCTTCCGTCCGTTTCCCAAGGGGAACCCGATGCGCTCGCACACCGTCATGCGGCGGCTTTCGCTCGCCGCCGTGCTCCTCCTCCTCGCGTCCGGCGCTGCGGCGCAGGCCGACCGGAAACCGACCCTCACGCCGCAGGACTACGGCAAGTGGGAGCAGCTCGGCTATACCGCCACGGTCTCCGAGGACGGGCGCTGGCTGGCGTACCGCATCACGCGGGTCAACGAGGAGAACGAGCTCCGGGTGGCGCAGCTCGACGGTGGCGTCGCATTCACGGTGCCGAACGGCACGGGGGCACAGTTCTCCAAGGACGGCCGCTGGCTCGCGTACGCGATCGGCGTGGGACCCAAGGAGCGCAAGAAACTCGAGGATCAGAAGAAGCCGATCCACACCAGACTCGGCCTACGGAATCTCGCGACCGGGGACACTTTGATCGTCGACGACGTGGCCGGCTTCGACTTCTCCGACGACGGCGCCTATCTCGTGATGCGGCGCTACCCACCGGACGGCGCGAAGGGCCGCGAGTACCGCGGTGTCGATATCGTCGTGCGTAACCTCGCGTCCGGGATCGAGACGAACTTCGGCAACGTGTCGCAGTTCGCGTGGCAGGATGAAGGCAGCCTGCTCGCCATGATCATCGACGCCGACGGCAAGGCCGGGAACGGCGTGCAGGTCTTCGAACCGTCGACGGGGCGGCTGCGCACGCTGGAGTCCCGGGCAGCACGCTATGGATCTCTCGTCTGGCGCGAGGACGACGACGATCTCGCGGTACTGCGGGTCCGCGAGGATACCGCGCGATACATCGACTCCACCCACGTGGTGCTGGCGTGGCGCGACCTGGAGGCGCGCCGGCCTGTCGCGTTCGTGTTCGACCCGGACTCCGCCGGCGATTTCCCTGCCGACACGCGCATCGTCAATTATGCCGGACTGCGCTGGTCGGACGACGGGCAGATTCTCTACTTCGGCATCAAGGAGCGGGAGAAAAAAGAGGCTGCCGACACCACCACGAGCACGCCGGATTCTCTGCGCGCAGCGGGGGACAGCGCGGCCACACCGGCCGGCGACGACACGGCCAAGGAGGCGGGCGCGGCGGACGACGAGGAGCCCAGCACCGTGCAGATCTGGCACGCCCGTGACGTCGAGATCATCCCCGAACAGGAGGCGACGGCCGACCTGGACCGGCACAGGAATTATCTCTCCGCTTGGCACCTCGATACCGGAGGGTTCGTGCAGCTCGCCACCGAGCTGACCGAGGACGTGACCGTCGCCAAGGGTGACCGGTACGCGGTGGGAACTGACCGGACCCCATACGAAAGCGAGCGCATGTTCGGGCCGGAGCTGCGCGATCTCTACGCCATCGACGTCGCCACCGGCGCCGCGACCCTGGTGAAGCAGCGCGTCCAGTACGAGTACGGCCCAAGTGACGGCGGGCGGTACGTCCTCTACCTCGTCGACGACAACTACTGGACGTACGAGATCGCGACGGGCCGCCGTACCAACATCACCGCCGGCGTGCCCACCTCGTTCGTCGACCTGCAGGACGACCACACGGTCACGCAGAAGCCGCCGTTCGGGATCGTCCGGTGGACCAAGGACGACCGGTCGGTGCTCGTCAACGACGAGTACGACGTCTGGGAGCTCCGCCCCGACGGGTCCGGGGCGACCCGGCTCACGCCAGGCGCCGAACAGCAGGTCCGATACCGTCGCGCCTGGCTCGACTACGACGAGGACTACCTCGACATGTCGCAGCCGGTGTACTTCGCGCTGTACGGCGACCGGACGAAGCAGTCGGGGTACGCCTGGCTGCGAAACGGCCGGCTCGAGCAGTTGGTCTTCGACGACGCCTCGATCTCCCGCCTCACCAAGGCGAAGAGCGCCGACGTGTTCCTGTACGTGCGGGAGGACTTCGACGACTCACCGGACTACTTCGTCGCCGGGCCCGACCTCGCCGCCGCGCGGCAGGTATCGCACACCAATCCGTTCCAGTCCGACTACGCCTGGGGGCACTCCGAACTGATCGACTACGAGAACACGTGGGGGGAGAAGCTTCAGGGGGCGCTGTTCTACCCGGCCGATTACGAGCCAGGCCGGACGTACCCGATGATCGTCTACATCTACGAGAAGATGTCGCCCTCGCTGCACCGCTACTCGGTGCCGTCGAACCGCTCGGCCTACAACACGGCGGTGTGGACTTCCGAGGGGTACTTCGTGCTCCAGCCGGACATCGTGTACCGTGACCGCGATCCGGGCCGGTCCGCCGTCGCCGCCATCGTACCGGCGGTCGAGCGGGTGCTCGCCACGGAGATGGTGGACCCCAAGCACGTGGGGCTCACCGGTCACTCATGGGGCGGTTACCAGACTGCCTTCGTCGTCACCCAAACCGACATCTTCGCGGCCGCCGTGGCGGGCGCACCGCTCACGGACCTCGTGAGCATGTACCTCTCGGTCTACTGGAACACGGGCAGCACGGATGCCCGCATCTTCGAGATCAGCCAGGGACGCATGGAAGTGCCGTTCTGGGAGGACATCGACGCGTATATCGCGAACTCGCCGGTGTTCCACGTGGAGCAGCTCAATACCCCGCTCCTCGTGGCCCACGGCGACGACGACGGCGCGGTCGATTTCAACCAGGGCGTCGAGTACTACAACGCGGCGCGCCGCGCCGGCAAGGACTTCGTACTGCTCGTATACGAGGGCGAGAACCACGGCAACGCCAAGAAGGCCAACCAGATCGATTACCACGACCGTATCGTGCAGTGGTTCGGCCACTACCTGAAAGGCGACCCGGCCCCGCCCTGGATCGAGGAGGGCGTGAGCTATCTCGACCAGCAGAAGGCGAAGGAGAAGGAAGAGAAGAAGGCCGGCGGGAACTGAGCAGCTACCGCGCTCCGGGGGCGCGGCCGAGCACGAACGCGTCGTGCATCCGTCGCGCGAGGCCTTCGAGAAGGTCCTTCCGCTCGACCCGGTCCACCCACGGGCGCGGCAGCGCCTCGATGCCGTGGGCGGCACCGAGGATGGCGCCACAGATCGACGCGGTCGAATCACTGTCGCCGTCGTGGTTGGCCGCGGCGCAGACGGCCGATCGGAAGTCGGATCCGTGCCGCAGCGCGCAGAAGAGCGCGATGGCGAGCGCCTCCTCTCCCACCCACCCCGCTCCCAGGGCACCGACCGCCTCACTGGTGGGGATGGGACCGGCGGCGAGCGTCGCGGCCCGGTTCACGGCGGCGAGCGTTTCCTCATGGCCCTCGTATCCGGCCAGGCTGTTGCACGTCGCATCGGTCGCGGCGAACAGGTCCTCGCCGTCGGCCGCGCGGGCCACTAGCTCGGCGACGAATCCGGCAGGGAGGTAGCCCGAGGGGTTCCCGTGCGTGATGGCCGCCGCGTCCGCGCCGTGCTGGAATGCGAGCTCGGACGGGAACGCCAAGCCGACGGGAGCCGTGCGCATCACGCCGCCGCACCCCTTGCTGTCGTTGAGCGGTTGCGCGACAGCGCCCATGCGCCCGCTCGCCAGCGCCGTGACGCAGGTGCGTCCCGGCGCCCGTTGCTCGGCCGGGTCGTCCTGCAGCTCGAGCCACGCTCGGTAGGCGCCGTAGAGCGACCCCACCACATGCGAGCTTCCCCGCTCCGCCTCGTCGCCGTACGCGCTGAGCAGGCCGATGGCGGTCGCCAGCGACATCTGCGTATCGTCGGTGAATGAGCCCGGCTGGTGCCCGCGCCATCCGTCGAGATCGACGATCCCGTGGGGCCCGTAGCGTGCTCGGATCTCCGAGACCGTGAGGAACTCCACCGGCGCGCCGAGGGCATCCCCGATCGCGAGGCCCAGCAGGCACCCACGATAGCGGCCGACCGATCGGTCGAGGGAGAACGTCTTGCCCTGTGCAGGCGCCATCGCGCACCGCTCCGGAGGCGGAGGACAGTCTCAAGATGCTACCGCAACACCGCGGCGGCCACCGGTCCCGACGGGAGACAAACCGGGGCCGGACACCCGGGGCAACGCCCCGAGGTCCGACCCCTGACTGTTGACTTCTGACGCCTGAGTCCTGGCGCCTGCTCTACTTCTCGATGCCGAGCAGCTCGACCTCGAAGATCAGCGTCGAGTTGGGGCCGCCGGGCCCGCCGCCATCGCCGTAGGCCAGCTCGGGCGGAAGGACGATGCGGTACTTGCTGCCGACCGGCATCAGCTCGAGCGCCTCGGTCCAGCCGGCAATGACCTCGCCCACACCGAACACCACCGGCTCGCCGGAGTAGGAGCTCTCGAACTCGCTTCCGTCCACGAGGGTGCCGCGGTAGTGCACCTTGACGCGGCTGTCGGCGGTGGGCTTGGGGCCGGTTCCCTGGGTCAGCACCTCGTACTGCAGTCCGTCAGCCGTCGTGGTCACGCCAGGCTTCTTCGCGTTCGCTTCCCGGTAGGCCGCCCCGATCCGCGCATTGGAGTCCGCCTGCGCGGCGAGATTGGCCTGGCCGCTGGAGCGCACCTGCGACGCGAAGGTCTGCAGAACGCGCATCGCGTCCGCCTCGTTCAACGCCGTCTCGTTGCCGGCAGCCATGTCCGCGAGCCCGCGCTGCAGCTGCTCCAGCTCGATCTGGTCGCGGACCATCTGCACCGACGCGCCCATGTTCATCCCAATCGCGTAGCTCGCGCTGTCAGCGAACGTCGCGAGCTTCGCCGGACGGTCCTTGGCGCATCCGACCACCAGCAGAGCGAGACTTCCCACGGCCATCAGCCGCTGTGCTTTCATCGAATCAAACCTCGTCGTAGGCCCCGCCTCGCGCCGGAATCCGGTGTGCTCCGGACGGCCCCGCAGGGCACTGGTAGGAAGTCCGCAAGATACCAAGGAGGACTCGCGCCGCAAAAACCCAGCTCGGTATGGCGGGTGGCGAGCCAACGCCGTGGCAAGCGGTTGCGCCCCCAGGTTCCGGGCGCTATTAGGACTCCTATCGCCGGGCACCGCGCCCTCCGGAGGGCCGGGGAGCCCGGACTCCTGCACCCAACACCTGCCGGGAGGATCACGTGCTGAAGGATTTCAAGGAATTCGCGATGCGGGGGAACGTGGTCGACATGGCCGTCGGGATCATCATCGGCGGCGCGTTCGGCACGATCGTCAAGTCACTCGTGTCCGACGTCATCATGCCGCCGATCGGCCTCGCCCTCGGCAATGTGACCTTCACCAACCTGTTCATCACGCTGAAGGCGGGGGCGACCCCGGGGCCATATGCCACGCCGCAGGCGGCCGCAGACGCGGGCGCCGTCACCCTCAACTACGGCGCGTTCATCGACAACGTGATCAGCTTCCTGATCGTGGCGTTCGCCGTCTACCTCCTGGTTCGGGGCCTCAACACGCTGAAGCGCAAGGAAGAGGTCGCGCCACCGCCACCGGACAAGAAGGACTGCCCATACTGCTTCACCACCGTCTCGATCAAGGCGACGCGCTGCCCCAGCTGCACGTCGGAGATCAAGGCGGCCTAGCGGCCGTCGATCGGCCACCGGGGGCCGCGTGCGTCTGTGCGCATGCGGCTCCTGCTCGGCGCTCCCGGGTCAGTGCAGCGCGCGGCCGCAGCCGCGCAGCGCTCGACCGTCCAGCGTGAGCGTGACCGTGGTCTCGAATGCATCCCCGCTCATGCTATCCCGGCATCCGCCTGCCTCGAGCACGACCTCGAGCGTGTGCCCGGGAGACCTCGCGCGATAGACCGAGCGTCGCCCCTGAGGCAGCTCCTCCACCGGCGGCGACGGGAAAGCCAGCCGGGTCTCTCCGTAGTCCGTCACCAGCACGATCGAGTCGTGCGCGATCGTCAGGCTCCAGCCGGGCTCGTTGCCGACCGCCCGAAAATCGGCGCCTCCGAGCTTGGCGTGCTCCCACGCGGCGCGCGCCCGATCGTTGACGCACCCCTGGACGGTCCCGGCCGGGGTCTCCAGCGTGGCTTCCTCGCCCTTCATCCACAGCGTGGTCCTGCCGTCGCTGTATCGAGCGCCGGAGGCCGACTCGACGTGCGGCAGGCTCACGGTGCCCGAGGGAAGGAAGACCCATGCGGTATCACGGCGCACGGTGGCCACGAACGACACGCCTGAGTCACATACGTACGCCATCGTGAGCCGCTCGGTCGGCGGGGCCCGGACCGCACCCGGGGTCCCGTTTCCGGACGGGGCCTCCCGCTGACACCCGGTGAGTGCGAAAAGCAGTGCGACTCCGGCCAGCCGTGGGCGCATGCCCCTCATGTCAGCGGCCTCAGTGGACCATGAAGTGCACCGTGTCGGTCAGCGCGCCGGGCAGCCGCACGTGGGCGCCGTCGGCGAGGACCGCGATCACGGTGTAGTTGCCGGGCGCGACGCCCTCCATGGTGTACTCGGTCTGCGCCTGCCCCAGATGCACGATCCCCTCGCCGGTCGGAATTACGTCACCCTCCGGCGTCACGTCGTGGTTGATGAAGAGGTGGAGGTGGCCCGTACCAAGTTCCATGGTGCCGGCGGGCGCAAGCGTGACATTATGCGCGGCCAGTTCGATCTTCACATCCGGTCCGGTGACCATCGCTCCCTCCGTCGGCGCGACGATCACCGCCTGCGGCACAGGGGGGGCTGCCGCCTGCGCCTGCTCCTGCTCTTCTGCCGGCTTCTGGCCGCATCCCACCACCGCGACACCGGCGGCGACGAGCAGTGCGGGAGTGATCCAGGTCCTGCCAAACGAGCGCGCCATTAGCGCCTCCCGATCTGAGGTACGCCGGGAGTTTACCACTGACGGCTCGGAAAGGTCCGGGGAACCTGACCGACGGAGGCCCGGATGGGGCGGGAGCGTGCATCGGCGGCGTACCGACACGGACGTGAAGGGACCGACGTCCGCCCCCCTCTCCCCCGAAAGAGATGCCGGTGCCGAGGCCCCGGTGCCGGTACGCCGCCGACGGATCCATGGTATGCCCGGCGCGTCATGCGAGCGTCATGCGAGCATCACCTGCGCTCGACAGGAACTCGGCTGGCTCCCGCCCCTCCTCGGCCGAGGCAAGCCTCCCTCTCGTCGGCGACCCGGGAGGGGTCTTACATTACCCCGGTGACCGGCTCCCCTTCCGCTAGCGACACCGCCGCCCGGCTCGCCAAGGCCCTGGGCGCGCCATACCAGCTCCGCACCCTCATCGGGGGGGGCGGGTTCGCCGAGGTGTACGAGGTCTGGGACGTCGAGCTGGAGCGGCGCCTCGCCGTCAAGGTGCTGCGGCCGGACGTCGCCTGGACAACCGGGATGCTTCAGCGATTCAAGCAGGAGACCCGCGCGATCGCCCGGCTCCAGCATCCCAACATCCTTCCGATTCACTTCGTCGGCGAGGGTGAAGGGCTCGTGTACTATGCGATGCCCTTGGTCGAAGGCGAATCGCTGGGGGATGTGCTGCGGAGTACGGGCGCATTGAGCTGCGAGCGGAGCGTGGTGATCGCGATCCCCATTCTCGATGCGCTGCAGCATGCCCACGAGCGAGGCTTGGTCCACCGGGATATCAAGCCCGACAACATCATGCTGGACGTCACCACGGGCCGTCCGATGCTCGTGGATTTCGGCATCGCCAAGCGTCTCGACGCCGCCGGGGGCCTCACACAGACCGGGTTCGTCGTGGGCACGCCGCACTACATGAGCCCCGAACAGGCGCTGGGCCAGGGCGAGCTCGACGCTCGCTCGGACGTGTATTCGTTCGGCGCCGTCCTGTATCAGATGGTGACCGGGGCGCCGCCGTTCGACGGCGAGTCCTCGCAGGAGATCGTGGGAAAGCACATCGCCGACCCACCCCCCTTCGCGTCCAGCGTCAACGCGGCCGTCCCTCCCTGGCTCTCCTCGGTGATCGCGCGGTGTCTTGCCAAGAAGCCGACCGATCGGTTCCAGACGGCGGCCACTGTGGCCGCCGCGCTGCGCGCGGCGCAGACGTCGGGACCGATCTCGGACCCGGAGCGGAGATCGCCGCACCCGGCGGCGGTCGACACGGATGCCGAGACCGAGCTGGTGGCCAGCGGCGAACGCCCCGAAGCGTCGCGGGCGCGTCGCCTGCCCTGGCGGCGCGCCGTGATCGGCACCTTCGTCGTGGCCGCGGCGGCGATTGCTGCCCTCGTCCTCCTGCGGCCGCGCCTCGTCTTCACGAATCCCCTCGTCGCACCGGTCCGGCTGATCGTGGGCAACCGTGACTATATGGTTCCCGCGGGGGAGCGGGTGGTCGTGAGGCTTCCGTGGGGACGTCCGGCGTCGATCTTGTGGACCTTGGTACCGCCGTCGGATTCCCTCGGGGGGCCGCTCGGTGCGGAGATGTCCGGCGCGTTCACCGTCGAGCGGCCTCGTGGCCGGATCCGGCGGCACGCCACACCGACCTCGGGCGACCAGGCGTACTTTGCGCCGCTGGTCACGAACGAGACGGACGAGCCGATCACGGTCGTGGTGAATCCGGGTACCGGCGTGGCGGCGACGTGCCGCTGCTGGGTGCCGCCTGGTGCGCCGCGGGCGGTCGTCGGCTACTACCCGCTCTACCAGGACTCCCGTGTGCAGGTGCGGGACCGCCTCGGCCGGACCGCCACCTTCGAGGGGGTGGCGGCACAAGTCAACCAGTCGTCGGGAGCGGTCGGCACGCCGGTCAACGCCGGGGCCTTCCGCTAGGGAGCGACGGGTGGTGCTCCCGCCGTTTCGGACACGCCATCCGAGGCCGGCATCCCCGTCTCCTTGGGCCGCAGGCGCCCGACGATCACCGTGACGTTGTCGCTCCCGCCACGCTCCAGCGCCAGATCCACGAGACGCCGGCACGAGAGCTCGGCTGAGACCATGTGCTTCAGCTCGGCCGCGATCTCGCGCACGGTTACGTGCTTCGTCAGCCCGTCGGTGCAGAGCATCATCACGTCGCCTCGTTTGGCATCGTCGGAGGCGGTGTAGGGAGACGCGTCGGGCCCACCGACGGCGCTCGCGAGCACACCACGCAGGGGAGAGCGCCCCGCCTCCTCCGGCGTGAGCGCTCCGGCGTCGAGGAGCGCCTGGGCGACCGTCTGATCCCGTGAGAGCTGCTCCAGCTGGCCGTCCCGCAGGCGGTAGCAGCGGCTGTCCCCGACCTGCACCAGGTAGGCGCGCGGCCAGAGCACGGCCACCATCGTCAGGGTCGTCGCAAGCCCGTTCCCGCCGTGCTCGCGCTGGCTGCGTTCCCGCAGGATCCGGTGGCTGTTGCGCACCGATTCCGCCAACTCCTCGAGGAACTCCAAGTCCCTCGCGGGATCGAGCCGTCGATAGAGGTCCATCAGATTGGTGACGTAGTCGGCGATGGTGCGCAGCGCCGTTTCGCTCGCGATATGGCCGTCGGGAATGCCGCCGACACCGTCGGCCACCAAAAAGAGATAACCGCTCGACTCGCTGACAAGCTGTACGTAGTCCTCCTTCGGGAGGCTGGTCTGCTGGACCTGTAGCAGCTTGTGGAGGCTCGCGATGAGGAAGTGGTCCTCGTTGTGCCTACGGACGCGGCCCTGATGCGTGAGCCCGAAGAGATCCACGTCCGGCGGCAGCACCGGCGCGCTCGAGCGCTGACCCGGGAGGCGGGCGGTCACGCCCGGCCTCGCATCGTCGCAGCGGGACCGGAACGAGACGTACCAGCGCGCGACGCCATGGAGCTGGGGATGCGCGTCACGCGTCCACCGGCCTCACCGTCCGCCCGACGATGACCGTGATGTTGTCGCTCCCGCCGCCGTCGAGCGCGTCCTGGAGCAGGTCCTCACAGAGTTGGCGGGAGCTCGACAGCTTCGCGACGCGCTCCGCGATCCGCTCGTCGGAAACGTGCTTCGTCAGTCCGTCGCTGCAGAGAAGCACGACAGTGCCCCAGTCCCGCGTGATCCGCGTGACAACCGGCGCGGCCTGCTGCCCGCCAATGGCACTGGACAGGACATGGGCCCAGGGACTCCTGAAGGCGGTGGTGCGCGACATGACCCCTTGGTCCACCAGATCCTGAGCCATCGTCTGGTCCCGCGAGATCTGCGTGAGCCGGTCCTCCCGGTAGATGTAACAGCGGCTGTCACCCACCTGCAGCAGGTAGGCCTCGGGCCAGAGCCCGAGCCAGAGTGTCAGCGTCGTCGCATAGCGCGTGCGCCCCGCATCCCTGCCGGTCCGCTCCACGAGACGGGCATGGCACTGCATCGCCGCCTCGGCCAGGACCTGCGCGAACGCCTCCGGCTCGTCCGCTCCCGATCCGTAAACGGCATTGGTGCTCTCGGCCACGTACTGCGCCACCACCTGCAGCGCTTCGCGGCTCGCTTCCTCCCCACCTCCGCCGCTGCCGACACCGTCGGCCACCATGGCGATCGACGCCACTCGTTCAGGCTCCACAGAGAGCGGGGAGTCCGTGGGGAGACTGGTCAGGTCCACCAGCAGACGCTTCGAAAGCGACCCGATGAGGAAGTGGTCCTGGTTGTCCTTGCGGACCTTCCCAGGATGGGTGAGCCCGTAGACGTCGATGTCACGGTCCCGCGGCTTGCGGGTGCTCGATGAAGCGTCGCCGGATGGTGGCATCAATGGGGTCAGATGTCAGATGTCAGATGTCAGATGTCAGACCGAACGATGCGGCTTGGGCACCGGGGGGTGCAAGGTCTCCGGGCCACAGCCACCAGGCCTTCCCTCGAGTTCGTCGATCCAGTTCGTCACCAGGACGGGTCTGCCGGGGACGTGTTCGGCGCGCGCTTCGTCATCACAAACTACTGCGTATCCTGCCCGGCGATCCCGATATCCTCGACGTCGCAACGCCCTGTGACCTCGCGCGGCCTTGGTATCGAAGGAGAAAAGGAGTAGGGGAAGGGGACCCCGTCTCGCACCGGAGCCACCGCCGAGCAATACCCTACTAAAGCTATCGGTATTCGTGGCGCACGGCCAGTCGCTGCCCGGGCCTCGGCCTGGGAGGCCCCCGACGGCTGGGGGGAGATCGTGGCCACTACGGGTTGCTTCGGACCGCGCAAGCGACCAACATTGCCCAAGCAACCGACTTCCCATGTCCGCCACCAAGCGCAGAGCCCCGGTGAGACGCCGCCATCACGTCTACGTGATCAAGCTGGACGGGGCGGTGTTGAACCATCGCAGGTTCCAGGAGGCCAACCCACAGCATCATCCGCTCAAGGCCTGCGTGTACGTGGGCATGACCGGCCGCACGCCCGAAGAGCGATTCGCGCAGCACAAGCGCGGATACAAGTCCGGGCGTTACGTTCACGAATACGGCGAGAAGCTCCTCCCGCACCTGTACGAGCGGTACAACCCCATGACGTTCGAGGAGGCGGCCCGCCGCGAGCGATGGCTCGCCGCCCGGCTCCGCGAGCAGGGGTTCGCCGTATGGCAGAACTGACGGTCGCGCCGGGCCGCGGGGCCCCGCGCGGGTATGTTTCGTCGCACGCGACCTCTGTCGAAGGACCGTTCATGAGGGGACCCGTTACCGCATTGGTCCGGCGATATGCCGGCCGGCTTCGCTACCCGAAGCTGCTTGTGCTGACGGCGGCGCTGTTCGCCATCGACCTCTTCGTGCCAGACATCATCCCGTTCGCGGACGAGATCCTCCTCGGGCTCGCCGCGGTCATCCTCTCCAACCTGCGCACCCGCCCCAAGCGGCCCGAGGCTGGCGGGGCACCGGATGACCCACCCCGAAGGTGACGCCACCCTCGCCGACGGCACGCCGCCGGCCACAGCGCAGCAGCTGTTCGACGAGCTGCGTCGCCTCGGGATTCCGTTCCGCACCGTAGAACATCCTCCCGTGTTCACCGTGGAGGAGGCCCGGGAAACCCGTGGCCACCTGCCGGGCGTCCACACGAAGAGCCTCTTCCTGCGGGACAAGCGGGAACGGATGTGGCTGGTGGTATGCCTGGCCGATCGCGACGTGGACCTGCGTGCGGTTGCCGAGCGACTGGGGTCCAAGCGCCTCTCGTTCGGCAGTCCCCGCCGGCTCATGCGCTACCTCGGCGTGATCCCGGGGGCCGTGAACCCTTTTGCGGTGATCAACGATACGGGACGGGAGGTGCAGGTGGTGCTCGACCGCGCGGTGCTCGAAGGAGACCCGGTCAACCTGCATCCGCTGGACAACGCGAAGACAACCGCGGTGGCCGCGGCCGACCTGGTGAGATTCCTCGAGGTACATGGGCATCATCCCCAGGTGCTTGACTTCGACCGCTGAAGCGGGTCCGCGAACAACGAGCTTCCGGGGTGTTCCTCCCGAGGGCCCGTCGGCTCAGCCTCCAGATTTGTGCGAATCCGCTACCAGGGATCGGTGCCGGTGAGCGACGAGTAGCCGGAAAGCTCAGACTCCGCTGCCGCCGCCCGCTCCTCCTCGCTCCCCTCGGCCCACCGATCCACGAACGCCTCATTGCCGTACGGCGCATGGACGACCACGAACCGGTGCTCCGCACCGGGCCCGATCGCCGTGATCACGACCGTCTGATGATCGGCGGCATCCCGGGTGGCGTGCACGTCGTACATGATCCCCCCAAGCCGCCAGTTGCTAACTCGACGAAAGGTGACTGCACCACTCATGCGGCCTCCCCATGCGTTCGCTGACGCCACCCTGCTCCGCACGATGGGTGCCACACCGTCGGACCGCGCAAGTCAAGTACAGACAACGCATTCCGCTGTACGTGACGGGCCTCACGCTGGCGTCGCTCTCTCGAAATGGCACGATTCGCTCCATTTTGGCCCACTGCGCGCCGGCGAATTGGCGGGCGACGGGGTGTGACCCGGGCTTCGCGTGTGGGGTATCCGGGACGATGCGGTGCTCTTGGTTGACGGCGCGGACGCGTCCACTCTCGGGGAGGGAATACTCCGTGAACGAACGACTTCGCATTGCGATCGCGCTTGCGGCCATCGGGCTTGCCACCGGAGCCTGCTCCGAATCGGCGGTGGCGCCGGTCCTGGCCGGCGAGTGGGGTGGCGAGCACATCGGGCTCGTCATTACGGCGAGCGGTGGCGCCCTCGAGTACGATTGCGCTCATGGCACGATCGATACCCCGATCGATGTCGGGGCCGGCGGGCGTTTCATCGCGTCCGGGACACACACGTTCGAGCACGGCGGGCCGGTGCGGGAGGGAGAGACCGCTGACCTCCACGCTGCCGAGTATAGGGGCCGGATTCGCGGTGGCACGATGACGCTCACGGTGACGCTGACGGACACCACGCAGACGATCGGCACGTTTACGCTGCTCCGCGGCGGCAACCCGATGGTGTTCAAGTGCCTGTGACCCCCGCCGAGGCCCTGCGGAACTGACCCTTCCGGAAGACCCCCGTCCAAACCGTCGCCATCGATCCAGGTACCGGACTTGCCGGCATTCGGCTGTAATTCTATAATATTGCTCGCCTTTTGAGCGGCGCAGCGCGTTCCCTATCCTAAGCGAGCACATAACTCATGGTTCTACGGACAGTTGCATCCATCGGCGTGGCCGTGGCGGCGACCATCGCCGGCGGGCTCACCGCGTGCGCGCAGGAGCCATCCGCGGCGCAGCAGATCGCGGGGGCCGTGAGCCCCTTGCCAGAATCGATGCGAGATGGTGCCGCCGTCCTCGGCTATCGCCGGGGCAAGCTCGTCACGCTGCGCGAGGGGACAAACGAGATGATCTGCCTCGCCGACGATCCGGGGCAGGAGGGCTTCCACGCCGCGTGCTACCATCGGGACCTCGAGCCGTTCATGGCGCGAGGCCGCGCGCTCAGAACCGCGGGACAAGAGCGGCCGGCTATCGACTCGGTGCGCGAGGCGGAGATCGGGTCGGGTGCGCTCGCGATGCCGCGGGAGCCCCGGGCATTGTACTCGCTCTCCTCGAAGCAGGAGTTCGACCCGGCGGCCGGAGCGGCCCCGGACGCCAGCGGCCTGCAGGTCGTCTACATGCCGTACGCGACCGAGGAGTCCACAGGCATCTCGGCCACGCCTGGTCCCGGGCCGTGGTTGATGTTCCCCGGAAAGCCGTGGGCCCACCTGATGATCGCCAGGTGATCCGCCAGGCACTCCCCACGAAGTCCGGCAACAATTACTGACGGGCGACGGCGCGCCGCCGCGGCGTGATCCCCGGCCGTTCTGTCTCCACGGAGACCCCATGCGTGCATGGCCCGCAGTCATGGTTCCAGCAGCGGCGGCGATGTGCTGGCTGGCCGCCCCCCGCGCCGATGCGGCGGCGGGCGAGCCGGCGCTGATCGTCCTCAATGACAACCTCGAGCCCGCCGGTTCCCTGCGGGACGGGAAGCTCGAGATCGGCATCGAGGTTCGCCGCGGGACCTGGCACCTCCTGGGACCGGACCGCCCGGGGGCGGAGATCCTGGCGTTCGCGGACGCGGGCGGCCCCCCGTCGATCCCAGGACCTCTCATCCGCGTCCCGGTCGGCACCGAGCTGCACGTTTCCGTGACCAATCCACTCGACTCCACCCTGGTGGTGCACGGCCTGTCGCGCCGTCGGGTCGAAGCGCTCGACAGCCTCGTCGTACCGCCCGGCACGACGCGTGAGGTCACGTTCACCGCCGACGCGGTTGGCACCTACTACTACTGGGGGGCGGTCTACGGCGAAGCCTTGGGCGACCGCGGCTTCGAGGACAGCCAGCTGACGGGGGCATTCGTCGTGGACCCTGCACGCGGGTCCCCACCGGATCGGATCATGCTCATCGGCGCCTGGACGGATACGCGGATGGCCAACGGCGATCCCGATCTCTGGCGCGAGTTCCTCGTCATCAACGGCCGCCCCTGGCCGTACACCGAGCGCCTCACCTACACAATGGGCGACTCGATCCGCTGGCGCCTGATCAATGCGTCATGGGCACCGCACCCGATGCACCTGCACGGGTTCTACTACCAGGTCGACGCACGCGGCGACCTCGCCCGCGACACGCTGTACTGGCCGGCCCAGCGGCGGATGGCCGTCACCGAGCTGATGCTGCCAGGGCAGACGATGGCGCTTGCCTGGTCCCCCGACCGGCCCGGCGGGTGGATCTTCCACTGTCACCTCAACTGGCACGTCATCGCAAACCCCGGTCTGGGAAGCGAGCGCGAGTCGACCGAGGACCGGATCCACCACGTGCTCTACGGCAACCCAAGCCACGATCCGGAACACCACGTCATCACGGGCATGGGTGGCCTCTTGATGGCGATGTACATCCGTCCCTCGGAGGGCTGGCACCCGGATATGAGGGCCCGACGGCAGCTGCGGCTCTACATCCAGTCGGACTCCACACCCGCCGACAGCGTGCGGCGGTTCGGGTACGTGCTCGCCGACGGCGCCCGCCCCCCCGCGGAGGACTCGGTACGCGTGCCGGGGCCCGTCATCGTGCTGCATCGGAACGAACCGACGAGCATCTGGGTGTTCAATCGCACGTCGGAGCCGACGCAGGTGCATTGGCACGGGCTCGAGATCGACAGCTACTTCGACGGCGTGACCGGTGTCAGC
>Ga0210112_1000094_pt1 | contig 23489 bp, 19 predicted proteins | sample Joice_ThreeSqC_D_FD_184875 | JGI IMG/M metagenome (GOLD analysis project Ga0210112, IMG submission 184875) | Wetland microbial communities from San Francisco Bay, California, USA, that impact long-term carbon sequestration - Joice_ThreeSqC_D2... | ecosystem: Environmental > Aquatic > Marine >... | reverse complement strand
GCGCACGCCTTGGCGGCCGTTCTTCTGCACCTGGTCGGCGAGCGGCAGCTCCTGCCACTCGGCATGCTTGGCGCAGACCGTGGCCGGGCCGTAGGTCTCGGTCAGGCCGTAGACGTGGGTGATCGAAAAGCCCATCTTCTCCATTCCCTCGATCACCGCCGCCGGGGGCGCCGCCCCCGCCACCATCGCGTTCACCTTCCAGTCGATGCCCCGCTTGAGCTCGGTCGGCGCGTTGATCAGCGCCTGGTGCACGATCGGCGCGCCGCAGTAATGAGTGACGTGGTGCCGTTTTACCAGGTCGAATATTTTTTCTACTTCAATCTTTCTGAGACAAACGCTTATCCCGGCATTGGCCGCCATGGTCCAGGGAAAGCACCAGCCGTTGCAGTGGAACATCGGCAGCGTCCACAGGTAGACCGAGTGCTGCGGCATGCCCCACACCAGGATGTTGCCCACCCCGTTCAGGTAGGCGCCGCGGTGGTGGTAGACCACCCCCTTGGGATTGCCGGTGGTGCCCGAGGTGTAGTTGAGCGAGATCGCCTGCCACTCGTCGGCCGGGCCCTGCCAGGCATAGTCGGGGTCGCCTTCGGCCAGCAGCTCGTCGTAGGTCTTCCTGCCCAGCCGCTTGCCCGGGCCGTCGTACTCCGGGTCGTCGACGTCGATCACCTCGAGCGCGCGGCCGAGCTTCGCCAGCGCCGCCTCGATTATGGGCGAGAATTCGCGGTCGGCGATGAGCAGCTTCGCCCCGCCGTGGTTCAGCATGAACGCGATCGCCTCGGCGTCGAGGCGCGTGTTGAGCGTATTGAGCACCGCGCCGCACATCGGCACCCCGAAATGCGCCTCGTACATGGCGGGAATGTTCGGCAGCATCGCCGCCACCGTGTCGCCCCGGCCGAGCCCGCGCTTGGCGAGCGCCGAGCCGAGCCGGCGGCAGTTGGCGTAGGTCTGCTTCCAGGTGTCGCGGCGCTTGCCGTGCACCACCGAAGTGGCTTCGGGATAGACATAGGCCGCGCGCTCGACGAACGACAGCGGCGTCAGCGACGCGTAGTTGGCGGGATTGCGGTCGAGATCCTGCTCGTAGGCATTGGCGGACATGGGTCAAAAGTATAGCGCCGCGCGCCGCGGCCCGGTAAGGTACGCCCGCTATCTTTGATCCGGTGCGTCACGTTCGATGCGAAAAAGCCTGCGCGTTGCGTCGACCGTCATGGTCTTTCTCGGGACCTGGGCGCTGTGCTCGATCGTGCTCCTGCTCCTGCCGCTGGGTGTGTTCGGCATTATCGGCAGTCTCGCGGCGCTCATCGTGGCGTACTACGCTGCCCGGCGCGCGTGGCGCGCCTCAGAGCACGGCCCGGACAGCGCACTCGGCGCCGCCGTCATGGGCGCCGCGATCCTCGGCGGGATAGGCTTCGCCGCGGGCTTTTTCGGCCCCATGATCTTCGCGCCGGGCGCCAACCAGGGGCCGCTGCTGGGGATCTTCATCACCGGACCCGCAGGCGTCGTGCTCGGCGCGGTGGGCGGCTACCTGTACGGAATGTCGCGCGCCGGGCACTAGCGCGCAGCCCAGAAAATGAGCCCAGGAATCCACTACGCGCTCGGCGCGATGCTGCTGTTCGGGGTCGGCGATCTGATCTACAAGCGGGGCGCCGCAGCCGGCGCGCTGCCGCACCAGTTCCTGATGGTGCAGTCATGGGTTTTCCTGCCCACCGTCGCCAGCTACGGGCTGCTTACCGGCTCGCTCGAGTTCAGCAGGGGGACGCTATGGGGCCTGCCGGTCGGCGTCTTCGTGCTGACCGGCTTCTACAACTTCGCCCACAGCTTGAAATCCGGCCGGGTCAGCGTCAACGCGCCGGTATTTCGCCTCAGCTTCGTCATCACCGCGGGCCTGGCCGTCGCGCTGCTCGGCGAGCCCCTCACCGCGTTTAAGATCGCGGGCATCTCGCTCGCGCTCGTCGCGGTCTGGCTGCTGCTGGCCGCCCCGGCGGGCGACGACAAGCGCCGGCGCGAGAGCCGCTCGTCGCTGACGCGCGTGCTGGTCGCGACCGCCGCCGTCGGCATCGGAAATTTCATCTACAAGTTCGGGCTGCGCGCGGGCGCCACGCCGGCCTCGCTGATCGTGGCGCAGGCCACCGTCGTGGTGAGCTGCTCGACGGCGTTCGTCGGCCTCGTCGACCGCCGCATCCGCCCTTCACGCGCGGTGCTGAGCAACGCCCCGTTGGCGGGAGTCGCAATCGCGCTGGCCTTCTGCCTGATGGTCGAGAGCCTAGCGCGCGGTGATGCGAGCGTGATGGTGCCGGTCGCGCAAATGGGCTTCGTCGCCACGTCCTTGTTCGGCTTTGTCTTCCTGCGCGAGCCCTTCTCGGCGCGCAAGGGCGCTGGGCTGATTGTGGCGCTCACCGCCCTAGCGAGCCTCGCCGGCGGCTAACCGCGGCGCCAGACGATGCCCTTCTTCGCTTCCTTTTCCATCCGGTCGAGCAGATTCTCGTGCGCGGCGGCCTCCTCGGCGCTGGCGCGCACCACGATCAGCTTCGAGGTGTCGAAGCGCGGCGGGCCGCCGGCGACCGGCGCCGGGTCGTCGTCCAGATCCATCGCCAGGCTTTCCTGGCCGCGCGTCATGGCGAGGTAGACCTCCGCCAGCAGGCGCGCGTCGAGCAGCGCGCCGTGCATGGTGCGGTGGGCGTTGTCGACTCCGTAGCGCTCGCACAGCGCGTCGAGCGAGTTGCGCCGTCCCGGGTGGAGCTCGCGCGCGAGCGCGAGGGTGTCGATCACGCCGCCGGCGTGCTCGGCGAGCTTGCCGAGGCCCGCCAGCCCGAGCTCGGCGTCGAGGAACTCGACGTCGAACGCGGCGTTGTGGATGATCAGCTCGGCGCCGCGCACATAGTCGAGAAAGTCCTTCGCCACTTCCACGAAGCGCGGCTTGTCGGACAGGAACTCGCGCGTCAGACCGTGCACCTTGGCCGCGCCCTCCTCGATTTCGCGCTCGGGGTCGAGGTAGGTGTGAAAGTGCCGCTCGGTGACGCGCCGGCTGAGCAGCTCGATGCAGCCGATCTCGATCACTCGGTCCCCGAGCTTGGCGTTGAGGCCCGTGGTTTCCGTATCGAGCACGATCTGGCGCTCAGCCACCGGCCCCTCCGATGGCCCGGTTGGCGAGCGCGTCGGCGCGCTCGTTTTCCGGATGCCCGGCGTGGCCCTTGACCCAGTGCCACTCGACGTCGTGCTCCGCCGCCAGCGCGTCCAGCCGCTGCCACAGGTCGACATTTTTCACCGGCTTCTTGTCCGCCGTGCGCCAGGCGCGCCGCTTCCAGTCGTGGATCCAGCTCGAGATGCCCTTTTGCACGTACTGCGAGTCGGTGTACAGGCGCACTCTGCAGCGCCGCTTGAGCGATTCGAGGGCTCGGATCACCGCGGTCAGCTCCATGCGGTTGTTGGTGGTGGCGGCCTCCCCGCCGTAGAGTTCCCTCTCGACCTTGCCCATGCGCAGCAGCGCCCCCCAGCCGCCCGGCCCGGGATTGCCCTTGCACGCGCCGTCGGCGTAGATCTCGACCACCTGCTCACTCATGGTGCTGCACATCGTACCGCTGCTGCTGCGCGATCGGCGCCGCCAGCGCGCGCCGGCGCCTGGCGCGTTCCTTGCGCCAGGCGGGCGTCACCAGCCGCACGCCCTGCACCCGCTTGATCGCCCGCACCACGTAGGCCCCGCCCGCGATCGGCCACCAGCGCGCGCCCGCCTTCTCCATGAATTCGAAGCGCGCGAGCCACTTCGGCTGCGAGACCGGCGGCGCGTAGCAGCCAAACACACCGCCGTTGAGCTCGAAGCCGAGCAGCCGCAGCCAGTCGCGCAGCCGCAGCAGGCTGATGAAGCGCGCGTCCCACGGCGCCCCGGAATGCCGTCCGGCGAACATCTGCCGCAGGCGCCACAGCGACAGGGGATTGAATCCCGACACCACCAGTTGCCCCTCCGGCATCAGCACCCGCTCGGCCTCGCGCAGAACGTGGTGCGGGTCGTTGTGGGTTTCGAGCACGTGCGGAAGCACGACCAGGTCCGCGCTCTGCGACGCGAGCGGCAGCTGCAACGGGTCGGCCGCCACCGCGGCGCCGGGTTCGAGCGCAACGCCGAAGCGGAACGGGATGCGATTGCGGCGCAGGAAATCGGTCTCCGGCAGGCCGACCTGGATCGCGCGGTAGCCGAACGCATCGTCGACCGCGTTGTCGAACTGCGCAAGCTCCCAATCCAGAACATACTGCCCCTGCGGCGTGACAAACCACTCGGAAAGAGATGAGCGGACACCGTTATACTTGTGAGTCGTACCAGGCACGAAGGACTGCCGATCCATGCTAGAGATCGTTCCCGTAAAAGCATTCAAAGACAACTATATATGGACGCTGCGCGATGGCAAGCGCGCGGCGGTGGTCGATCCGGGCGACGCGCGCCCGGTGATCGACTATCTGGCACGCGAAAAGCTCGAGCTGGTCGCGATCCTCGCCACTCACCATCATGCCGACCATGTCGGCGGCATCCCCGAGCTGCTCGAACGGGGCCGCGTGCCGGTGTACGGCCCGCGCGGCGAGCCGATCGAATCGCTTACCCGCGCGGTGGGCGAAGGCGATACCGTGACGATCCCGGAGCTCGACGTCTCGTTCGCGGTGCTCGACATTCCGGGTCACACGCGAGCACATATTGCTTATTATGGCGCGGATTGCCTGTTCTGTGGCGACACGCTGTTCGCCTGCGGCTGCGGAAGAGTGTTCGAAGGCACCCCTGAGCAGATGTACGCCTCGCTCGAAAAGCTGCGCGCGCTGCCCGATTCGACCAAGGTCTACTGCGGACACGAATACACGCTCGCCAACATCGGCTTCGCGCGCAGTGTCGAGCCCGGCAACGAGGCGCTCGGCGCGCGCGAGGCGCGCGACCGCCGTCTGCGCGAGGCCGGCAAGCCCACCCTGCCGACCACGCTCGGGGACGAGAAAGCGACCAACCCCTTCCTGCGCTGCCTCGAGCCCGCGGTGGTCGAATCGGCCAACAAATATCTCGGCGCGCGGGCGGCTGATCCGGTGCGCGTGTTCGCGGCGATCAGGGATTGGAAGAACCGCTCGTGATACTGCGCAGGGGCGCCTGGGCGCTCGCGGCCCTGCTCGCGGCCTGCGCCGCGCCCCAGCAGGTGCCGCAGCAGGCACCGCCCCCGGCCGCGCCGCTGCCGCACGCCGTGGTGCCGCCGCCCGCCCCGCCGCCGCGCCCCGTCGTCAGCAAGCCGCTCGACGCCACGCGGCTGCCGCCGTTCGACGGCGAAAAGCGGGTGGTGCAGGAGCCGCTGCGCGGCGTGCGCACGATCGACCTCACGGTACAGCCGGACGACCTGTGGCAGCGCATCCGGCGCGGCTTCGGCATGCCCGACCTGGACAACAAGCGCGTGCAGACGATGATGGCGTATTACGCGGCGCGGCCCGAATACCTGCAGCGAATGTTCGAGCGCAGCCGCCGCTACCTGTACCACATCGTCGACGAGCTCGAGAAGCGCGGCATGCCGACCGAGCTCGCACTGCTGCCGATGGTCGAGAGCGCCTACAACCCGATGGCGTACTCGCGCTCGCACGCCTCGGGCATCTGGCAGTTCATCCCACCCACCGGCAGGCGCTACAGCCTTAAGCAGAGCTGGTGGTACGACGAGCGCCGCGACATCGTTGCGTCCACCAACGCCGCGCTCGACTACCTGCAGGACCTGTACGACATGCACGGCGACTGGCAGCTCGCGCTGGCGTCCTACAATTGGGGCGAGAACGCGGTTGCCCGCGCGATCGCGAGGAACCGCAAGCTGGGGCTGCCGACCGACTACTCGAGCCTGAAGATGCCGCCCGAGACGCGCAACTACGTGCCCAAGCTGCAGGCCCTGAAGAACATCATTTCGGATCCCAAGCCTTTCGGCATCGTCCTCGATCCGATTCCGAACCAGCCCTACTTCGTTTCCGTGGACGGAACCGGCGCGATCGACGTGCGGCTGGCGGCCAAGCTGGCCGAGATGCCGGTGGACGACTTCATCGCACTCAATCCCGGCTTCAACCGGCCCCTGATCCCCACCTCGCTCGACTCGCGCATCGTGCTGCCGGCAGACAAAGTCGAGGTCTTTCGCGCCAACCTGCAGAAGTACGACAGCAAGGCGCTCGTGTCGTGGAAGACCTACCACCCGCGCCGCGGCGAGCGCCTCGACCACATCGCGCGCAAGTTCCACCTGTCCCTCTCCGAGCTGAAGAAGGTGAACGGCATACGGCGGTATTCCAACCGTGCGCCGTCGCTATTGGTCGTCCCCACCAACAGCGCCGCCGCGCATGCGGCGCCGCTACCGATCATGTACGCGCCGCCCATCCCCGCCTCGGGACGGGTGCACGTGGTCAGGCGCGGTGACACCCTGTGGGACATCTCGCGCCACTACGGCGTGACGGTGCGCGATCTGCAACGCTGGAACCACCACGTCCGCACGCTCCACCCCGGACAGAGGATCGTCGTCTATCCCGCTGCGTCGAGACATTCTCGACACAGGAAAAGACGCAAATCTTCAAGAAGATAGGCTAACTTCTTCGAAAACTAAATTAGCAATCTGACGGCGCCCCGGCCGCGCCCGTCAGCCCGCGCGATACGCCTCGGCAGCCAGGCGGTCGAGCTCGCCGGCGCCCGCAAGTCTGGCGAAGAACCGCTTGGTGCTCGCCAGCGCTGCCGGAGGCAGCGCTGCGAGCCGGGCCGCTTGCCCCAACGCCTCGACTTCGGCGGCGCCCGGCGCCACGCAGTAATCTGCCAGTCCCAGCTCGAGTGCGCGTGCGCCGTCCAGCGGCTCGTGCCCGAAGACCAGCAGGCGCGCGCGCGAGACACCGACCCTCGCGACCAGGGCTTCGAGCCCCCAGGGCGGGAAGAACCCCAATCCCACTTCGGGCAGTCGCCAGCGCGCGTCGCGCTCGCTCACCACCACGTCGCACCCTGCCGCCAGCATCAGCCCGCCGCCGAGCGCGAAGCCGTGCACCGCCGCCACCACCGGCTTGGGCAAACCGGCCATCGCCCGCAGCAGCGCGGCCTTCTCGCGCGCGATCTCGAGGCGGCGCTCGGGCGTGACGCGCGCCATCTCCTTGACGTCGGAGCCGGCACAAAAGCCCGCGCCCCTGCCGGCGAGCACCACCGCATGCACGCCCGCGTCGACGCGGATCGCGGCGAAGGCGCGCGCCAGCTCCGCCGCGAGCGCCGCGTCGAGCGCGTTGCGCACCGCCTGGCGGTCGAGCCGCAGCAACTCCACCGCGCCCTCGCGACGCCGCTCAAGCATGTCCGGCCTCGATGCGCGGCACGGCCGCCAGCAGCGTGCGCGTGTAGGGGTCCTTGGGATCTTTCAGCACTTGCTCCACCGAGCCCCGCTCGACGATGCGGCCACGGTACATCACCGCCACCTCGTGCGCCAGATACTCGACTACCGCAAGGTTGTGCGTGATGAAAAGGTACGCCAGCCCCAGCCGGTCCTGCAGCGACTTCAGAAGATTGAGGATCTGCGCCTGCACCGAGACGTCGAGCGCGCTGGTCGGCTCGTCGCACACGATGAGGCGCGGCTCGACCGCGAGCGCGCGCGCGATGGCGATCCTCTGGCGCTGCCCGCCCGAGAACTCGTGCGGATAGTGCGACTTTACCGATGGCGGCAGTCCCACCTGCTCGAGCAGCGCCTCGACGCGCCGCTCGCGCTCGGCTTCGTCGCGGCCGATGCCGAGGCTGCGCATGCCCTCGGTAAGCGCTTCGAGCACCCGCATGCGCGGGTCGAGCGAGGCGTAGGGATCCTGGAATACGATCTGCATCTTCGCGCGCCAGGGGCGCAGCGCGGCGCGAGAGAGTCGGCCGAGCTCGGTTCCGTCCGCGCGCACGCTGCCCGCCGTCGACCGGATGAGCTGCAGAATTGCCTTGCCGGCGGTGGTCTTGCCGGAACCCGATTCGCCGACCAGCGCGAGCGTCCTGCCTTCGCGGATCTCGAGCGACACGCCATCCACCGCCTTCACGTACCCGACGGCGCGCCGCAACAGCCCGCGGCGGATCGGGAAGTGCACCTTGAGGTCGGTGACCTCGACAAGCACCGCCGCGCGCTCCGCGGCGGCCGGGGGCGGCGGCGCTCCGGCGCCCTCCTCCTCGCCGCGCGTCGCCGCGGGACCTTCCTCGCGCAGGTGGCAGCGCGCGCGCTGGCTCTCGGACAGCGCGCGCAGCCGCGGCGCTTCGCGCCGGCAGCGCTCGAAGGCGAACTCGCAGCGCTCGGCGAACCGGCAGCCGACGAACGCCTCGGTGAGCGGGGGCACGCGCCCGGGAATTCCCGAAAGCGCGCCGGCGCGCCGCGCCGCCGAGGGCAGCGCCCCGAACAGCTTTTGCGAGTACGGATGCTGCGGCGCGCGCAGGAAGGCCTCGCGCGTCCCCGTCTCCACGATCTCGCCGGCGTACATGACCGCCACCTTCTGCGCCATCTGCGCGACCACGCCGAGGTCGTGCGTGATGAGCAGCAGCGCCATGCCGCGCTCGGCCTGCAGCCGCCTCAGCAGCTCGAGGATCTGCGCCTGGATCGTGACGTCGAGCGCGGTGGTCGGCTCGTCGGCGATCAGCACCTCAGGGTCGACTGCCAGCGCGGCGGCGATCATGGCGCGCTGCTTCAGTCCGCCGGAGAGCTGGAAGGGATACTCGTGGAAGCGCCGCGCGCCGTCCGGGATGCCTACCGCCTCCAGCAGCTCGAGCGCGCGAGCGCGCGCGGCCGCGCCGCGCAGCCGGGTGTGGCGCTCGATCACCTCCACGACCTGGCGTCCCACGGTCAGCACCGGGTTGAGCGCCGTGGAGGGCTCCTGGAAGATCATCGCCACGCGCCGCCCGCGCACCGCGCGCATCGCCGCCTCGGGCAGCGCGAGGAGATCCCGCTCGCCGAGCAGCACGCGTCCCTGAGTCACGCGCGCGGCGTCGGGGAGCAGCCGCATGAGCGAGAGCGCGGTCATCGACTTGCCGCAGCCCGACTCGCCCACCAGGGCGAAGCATTCGCCGCGCTCGAGCGCGAGATCGATATCGTCGACCGCGCGCAGCTCGCCCTCCGGCGTATCGAGCACCGTGCTCAGGCTCTTCACGGCGAGCGTGGCCGCGCTCATTGCGCCGCTCCCTGCAGCGCGGCGCGGCCGACGCGCACGCGCGGATCGAAGCCGTCGCGCACCGCGTCGGCGAGCAGGTTGGCCGCCAGCACCAGCACCAGCAGGAAGCCGAACGCCGATGCGAGCGACCACCACACCACCGGCTCGCGCGCCATCTCGAGGCGCGCGGCGTTGATCATGATGCCGAAGCTGATGGTGCTCGGATCGACGCCCACGCCGATGTACGAGAGCACCACCTCGGCCAGCACCAGGCTCGAGAAATCGAGCACCATCGAGATGATGATGATGTGCGCGACGTTCGGCAGCAGATGGCGCGTGAGGATGCGCAGGTGCGGCACGGCGAAGGCGTGCGCGGCCTGCACGTACTCCAGCTCGGCGAGCTTGAGCGCCTCGCCGCGCAGCAGCCGCGCGAGCGAAGTCCAGCTCGTCACGCCGAGGATCACGCACAGGAGCAGCAACCGCACGTCGGCGCGCTGCGCGGTGGTGGGAAAGAGCTGCGGATGGCCGTCGATGTACACCTGCATCATGAGCACGAAGGCGGCAATCAGCAGGACAGCCGGAATCGAGTTGAGCGTCGTGTAGACGTACTGGATCGCGTCGTCGACCCAGCCCTTGAAGTAGCCCGCCGTCACGCCCAGCATCGCGCCGAGGGGCAGCATCACCAGCGTCGTGAGCGTGCCGATCACGAGGCTGGTTCGGATCGACTTGAGCGAGAGGTACAGCACGTCCTGGCCGACCTTGTCGGTGCCGAGCACGTGGTAGGCGAGCGACAGCGCGAACACCGGGCCGGCGATCGCGAGCATGGCGCCGAGTGTCGCGTAGGCGGCGCGCCACGGCACCTGTGGCGCGCGCCGCCGCAGCGGCCCGAGCAGCGCGCCGAGCGGCAGCCACAGGAGCGCCGCGCCGGCGAGTCCGGCGAGCGCGCGCTTGGCGACGTCGCTGCCCCGCTCGCCTTCGTTCGCCAGCTGCGCGCCGCCGTAGCGCAGCCGCGGGTATTCGCGCACCATCCGCCCGTCCGGCAGCCTGACTTCCTCGAGCGCGAAAAGGCGCGTCGCGAGCGGAGCCGAGTAGGTCGTTTCCTCGCTTCGCCGCAGGCGCACGAGCGCCAGATCGAGCACCGACAGGACCTGCGGCGAGTACGCCGGCGCCTCCCCCGCGGCGGTGGCCGGCAGCGCGACGCGGAAGTGCAGCGAATCGGCCAGCCCGATCGCGCCGTAGCCGGCGAGCAGCGCGAGCGACACCATCGCGGCGCGGCTCTTCACCACGCGCTGCCACGGCGCGGCGAGATGAGGCCGCCGCGCGCACATCCACAGGTACGAGGCTATCGCGGCGACCAGCAGCCACAGCAGCGCGTCGGTCCACAGGATGACGGGCGCGAAGGGCATCTCGCTTACTCGAGGCGCACGCGCGGGTCGACCAGCGTGTAGGAGATGTCGGTGAGCAGCAGCCCGAAGATGTACAGCACCGAGCCGATGAACACCATCGAGCGCACCACCGCGAAGTCCTGCGACTGGATGGCGTCGATCGTGTAGCTGCCCAGCCCCGGGATGCCGAAGAAGGACTCCATGAGCAGGCTTCCCATGAACAGCAGCGGTATCACGACCACCACGCCCGTGAGAATTGGAATCATGGCGTTTTTCAGCACATGCCGGAACATCACCGCCGTTTCGGAGAGGCCCTTGGCGCGCGCCGTGCGCACGTAGTCCTTGCCCATCTCCTCGAGGAACAGCGTCCTGTACCAGCGGCTGCCGGATCCGACGCCGCTCAGCACGCCGATCGCCACCGGCAGGATCAGAAACTTGATCGCATGCAAGCCGGTGTTGTAGCCCGAGATCGGCACCAGGTCCCAGAGCTTGGCCACCAGGAACTGCCCGGCGATGATGTAGAAGAGCGTCGAAATCGACATCATCGCCACGCACAGCACCACCCCCCAGAAGTCGAGGTAGGTGGCGCGGAAGAAGGCCATCGTCAGCGCGAAGGTCACGTTCACCGCGAGGCCGATCAGGAAGACCGGAATCGCGAGCGCGAGGCTCGGCCACATGCGCGTGCGGATCTCGGCGGAGATGTTGCGCCCGTCCTCTGAAACGCCGAAGTCGAACGCGAACAGGCGCAACGACTTCTGGAAGAACACCGTGTCCGTGAGCTTGCCCGTTCCGGGTGCGCGTTCGTTCAAAATCAGCGGCTTGTCGTAGCCGTGGGCCGCCTTCCAGCGCTCGATCTCGACCTGAGAGACGCGCTTCGCCCCGAGCTGCATGCGCGCCATGTCGTCCGGAGTGTTGACCACGAAGAACAGCGCAAAGGTGATCAGGTTCACGCCGATCAGGATCGGAATGGCGTACAGCGCCCGGCGCAGGATGTAGGCGAGCATGTCAGTCGGGGGAGCGGGCGGCCGTGCGTTCGCGGCGGCGGTAGCCGACGACGGCGGGAACCAGGAGGGCGACGAGCAGCGCGAAGCCGAGCGCGAGCGGCCACACGACCGGCCGGTTCCGCTCGCGCCGCAGCACCTCGCGCCGCACCGGATGCAGGCGCAGGTACTTGACGTCGTTGCGCGCCATGTCGTTCGGCTTCACGTTCGAGAGCCACCCGTGGTAGAGAAGGTAGTCCTTGGGGAAGAAGCCCCAGATCCAGGGCGCGTCCTTGCGCGCGATGTCGACCATGGCGTCGATGATGCGCTGCCGCTCGGGCGAGTTCGGCATGTCGCGCACGCGGTCGAACAGCGCGTCGTAGCGGGGATTGTCGTAGTTCGCGGAATTCTCGCCCTGGTGCAGGGCGCGGCTCTCCGGGCCGTCGAGGAGGAAGAGGAAGTTCTCCGGATCCGGATAGTCGGCGTTCCAGCCCATAAAGAACATCTGCTCGCTACCCTTGTGGATCTTGTCCTGGAAGCGGTTCCAGTCGGTGGCGCGCACCTCGAGCTGGATCGAGAGCTTGGCAAGCTGCTTGCGCCACCAGTCGAAGCGCGCCTGGTCGCCCGGGCCGCGCGTGACCGTGTCCAGATACAACACCAGCGGCTGGCCGGTGCGCGCGTCGCGCCCGCCGGGGTAGCCGGCCTCGGCGAGCAGCCTCTTGGCGTCGGCGAGCGGCCGGCGGTGCGCGGCGCCGTCGCGCCACACGTGCGTGACGGGGTTGATGCCCGCCCTGCCGGCCCGGTAGCCGAAGATCCCCGGCGGAACCGGCCCCTGCGCGACGATGCCGCGGCCGTTGGCGAAGATCGACAGGTACTCCTCCATGTCGACCGCGATCGAGATCGCCTGCCGCAGCTTCCTCGCGCGCTCCGCCGCCTTTGCGCCGCCGGCGCTGCCGACCACCGGGTCGAGCCAGTTGAAGCCGATATAGAACACGGACGGGGCCACCGTCGTGCGCAGGTGGATGCCTAGCTTGCGCATCTGCGGGGTGAGCCCGGCCTGCCCCTCGACCGAGACGCGCACCGCCTGGTCGAAGTTGTCGGAGCTGATTCCGGAGCTGTCGTAGTAGCCCTGCAGGAACTTGTTCCAGTAGGGGATGCTCTCCTTCTCGCGGCTGTACACCACCCTGTCGATGAAGGGCATCGTCTTGCCGGCGTCGACCAGCAGTCCGGCCTGACGGTCGCCCGGCGCGCCTTCGGACGGGTACGGTTCGCCGCGGAAGTTCGGGTTGCGCTCGAGCACCATGCGCAGGTTCGGATCGTTCTCGGTCAGCATGTATGGGCCGGTGCCGACCGGCCACCAGTCGAGCGTGAAGTTCTTCTGCGCCATGCCCGGCTGCGCGAAGAAGCGGTCGGCCTCCCACGGCACCGGCGCGAAGAACGGCATCGCGAGCCAGTACATGAACTGCGGATAGCGCCCCTTCAGCTTGATGCGGAAGGTATGCGCGTCGACGCGCTCGACGCCCGCGAGCGGGTACTTGCGCAGGTCGAGCCACTCGTCGCCGCGCCCTGCCGCGACCATCGCCGCGTTGACTTTTCTCAGCCGTGCGGCGAGCTCGGGCAGCCCGACGATGTACTGCGACATGAGCCCGTAGATCGGCGAAGGGAGGCGCGGATTCGCGAGGCGCTTGATCTCGTAGATGTAATCGTCGGCGGTCAGCTCGCGCGTGCCGCGAACGGGCAGCGCGTAGGGGCTGGAGAGCGCCGCGATCTGCGCCGGCGACAGCAACTGGTACAGGAACCTGCCTTCGGCGCCGCGGGCGAAGGCCGGGTGCGGCTGGTAGAGGATTCCCGGCCTGATGTGGATCTCGTACTCGCTGTAACCTCCTTGGAAGCTGACGCGCGGCATGTCCGCGGCAGTGAGCGGCTCGAGCCGGTAGGGGCGCTTCAGGTAGTCGTACTGAAGCGGCGGTTCGTAGACCTGCTGCGTGAACACCGCCTCGTCCGAGGCGTAGGACAGCGCCGGATCGAGATGTTTGGGCCGCGCAACGAAGGCCGAGTAGAGAATGCTCTTTCCGCCGTCGCCCGCCGGATACGGGTCGTTCCACACCTCGCCGCAACCTGCGGCCGCGGCGGCAAGGACGCAGGCTGCGGCCAGGCCGCGAATTCCGATATGGCGCATCGGGCCTAGTCTAGCCGAACGCATCATATAATCCTGTCACCCACACAAGAGGCAAACAATCATGGCATTTCTCGCCGGCAAGAAGATCCTCGTTACCGGCCTGCTGAGCAACCGTTCGATCGCCTATGGCATCGCGCAGTCCGCGCGGCGCGAAGGTGCCGAGCTCGCCTTTACCTACGTCGACGACCGCTTCAAGGCGCGCGTCACCGAATTGGCGCAGGATTTCGAGTCGGATATCGTACTGCCCCTCGACGTCGCGAGCGACGAGCAGATCACGGCGCTGTTCGCCGCCCTGGGCACGCAATGGGACGGGCTGGACGGACTGGTGCACGCGATCGCTTTCGCCTCGCGCGAGGCGATCGCGGGCGAGTTCCTGGACGGGATCTCCCGCGAGGCCTTCCGCGAGGCGCACGACATTTCGGCCTACAGCTTTCCCGCTCTGGCCAAGGCGGCGCTGCCGATGATGAGCGGCCGTCGCGCCTCGCTCATCACGCTCACCTACCTGGGCGCGGAGCGCGTGCTGCCGCACTACAACACGATGGGACTGGCGAAGGCGAGCCTCGAGGCGTCGGTTCGCTACCTGGCAGCCAACCTCGGTCCGCAGGGCATCCGCGTCAACGGCATTTCCGCCGGCCCGATCAAGACGCTCGCGGCGAGCGGCATTGCCGATTTCCGCAAGATCTTCCGTTTCGTCGAGGAGAACTCGCCGCTGCGGCGCAACGTGACCACCGAGGACGTCGGCAACGCCGCGGCGTTCCTGCTGTCGGATCTCGCTGCTGGAATCACCGGCGAGATCGTTCACGTCGACGCGGGGTTCAGCCACGTCGTTGGCGGCATTCAACGCGCCGGCGGAAACGGCAACGGCGACTAGCCGCGCCTACTTGCTCTCCAGGTTCTTCTCGTTGATCTCGATGTCGGCGCGCTTGCGCAGGCTGGCCACGTAGGCATCGTACTCCGCCGTGCCTTCAACGGCCTCGATCCGTGCCAGGTCCGTGGCCTTCTGCGCATCGGTCTTCTTGGCGGGCTCGACGACCTTGCTGATGCGGTAGATCGCGTATCCCGCGCCGTCCTTCTCCGCGCCGACGTAGGCCGGAAGCCTGGAGACGTCGGCCCCCACGATCCGCCCCAGCGCATCTTGCGACAGGTCCTTGGGATCTCGACGCGACACCAGCTGCGGCGCGGCCCACTTCAGCCCGACGTCCGCGCCCAGGCGCAGCTTGCTCAGCATCGCCGTGCCGTCCTTCTCGGCCAGCTTGAGCGCCTCGTCGTGCCGCAGCCTCTTCTCGATCTGGTCCTTGACGTCGGCGAACTTGCGCAACGCCGCGGCCTGGTGCTCCAGTACCCGGGCCGCGACCATCGTATCGGGCGCCACCTCGACCGCCTCCGTGTTGCGCTTGTGGGCCACCGCGTCGCCGGAGAACAGGCTCTTGACGAGCTTCGGATTGTTCAGCGGGGGCGGCGCCTTGTCGGGCGCCCTGGTGATCCAGTCGCTGGTCTGCAGTTTCAGCTTGAATCGGTCCGCGACAGGCTGCAGGGTGTCGGACTGCTCGAACACCATGTTGCTGAAAGTCTCCGCGTCTTTGGTGTACTCGGCGGCTGCCTTCTGCTTGCGCAGCTGCTCGGTCAGTTCCTTGCGCACATCGTCCAGGGTGCGGGTGCGCCCGGGCTGGATCCCGGTGAGCTTGATGATGTGATAGCCGTATTCGCTCTTGACCACGTTCGATATGTCGCCGACCTTCTTGAGCGAGAACACCGCATCCGCGAACGGCTTGACCATCATGCTGCGGTCGAAATAGCCCAGGTCGCCGCCCTTCTCCGCCGAGCCCGGATCCTGCGAATCCTTCTTCGCCAGCTCGGCGAACTGGTCCGGCGACTTGCGCACCTCGGCCAGGATCTTCTCCGCCTTCTTGAGCGCCGCCTCGCGCACCGCCGGCTTGGCGTCGGGTGCGACCTGAATCAGGATATGGCTCGCGCGCCGCTGCTCGTCGGCCCTGTAGCGGCTCGGGTGCGCGTCGTAGGCCGCCTTGAGCTCGGCCGCGGTGACTGATACGTCCTTGGCCAGCGCGTCGGCGGAAAGCACCACGTACTGCGCGCGCACCCGCTCCGGCGTGCGGAATTCGTCCTCATGCGAGTCGTAATAGGCCTTCGCCTGCGCGGGGTCGACCTTCACCTTGGCCAGAAACGGCTCCACAGGCACCAGCGCCTGCGAGACCTCGCGCTGCTCTTCCAGCAGCCCCATCAGGTGCGCCGTCACCGTGCGCGAGGGAATGGCGCTTCCCTTGACCGCACTCGCAATCTGCGACAGCGACAGCTCGTAGCGCATATTCGCCTCGAACATCTCCGGCGTCATGCCCTGCGAGCGCAGCACCGCCTCATAGGCGGACCTCGAGAAACGTCCGCTCTCGCGGAACGCGGGGATGGCGAGGATCGCCTCGCGCAGGGTGTCGTCGGACACCATCAGCCTGTTCTTCACTGCCGTCCTCGCGACCAAGCGCTTGTTGATCAAGTCGTCGAGCAGCGCGCGCCGCAGCTGCGGCGTGTCGAGCTCGTCGGGGTCTATCCGACCGCCGAACATCGAGCGCAGGCGCTCCTGCTGCCGCTGCAGCGCCTCGTTGTACTCGCGCTGGGTAATCTTCAGTCCGTCGACCGTGGCGACCGCGTCGCTCTGGCCACGGAACTGGGTGTAGGACTGGATGCCCCAGGTCATGAACGTCAGAGCAAGAAGGCCCAGCAGGACCTGGATTAGCCGTTTTCTTTTTTCGATGAATGTGAACATGGCTTGCCGGATGTAAAAAAGGGCGAACTCGCGTTCGCCCTTTCAGGATGTCTGGCGGAGTGGACGGGACTCGAACCCGCGACCCCCGGCGTGACAGGCCGGTATTCTAACCAACTGAACTACCACTCCATCGCTGGTGGGTGCTGAGAGGGTCGAACTCCCGACATTCGCCTTGTAAGGGCGACGCTCTACCACTGAGCTAAGCACCCCTCCGAACACCACCCGTGCGGAGCGCATAGCCCCCGCGAAAAGCACGCTAGTTTATCGCATCCTTCAGGGCTTTGCCAGCGCGGAACTTCGGCACGCGGCTGGCGCGGATCTCCAGCGCCTCGCCGGTGCGGGGGTTGCGACCGGTGCGCGCAGCGCGCTCGCTGACATAGAAGCTGCCGAAGCCCACCAGGGTGACCATATCGCCCTTCTTCAGGCTCGCCTTGATGGCGGCGACCATTGCGTCGACCGCGCGCTCCGCGCCCGATTTCGAGATCTCTGCCGCCTGCGCGATGTGGTCGATCATTTCTGCTTTGTTCACTGACACCTCCTCTCTCAATGCGTCGTCAGACTGGGTCCGCTCTTGTCGTCGTCGGCGCCGGGCAGCGGCGCCACCCCGACCGGATCGGGCAGCGCCTCGGGCTGGCGCTCGAGCGCGATTTCCAGCACCTTGTCGATCCACTTTACGGGAATGATCTCCAGCCGGCCCTTGATGTTCTCTGGGATGTCGGCCAGGTCCTTGACGTTCTCCTCCGGAATTAGGACCTTCTTGATTCCGCCGCGGTGCGCCGCCAGCAGCTTTTCCTTCAGGCCGCCGATCTGCAGCACCTCGCCTCGCAGCGTGATCTCACCTGTCATTGCGACGTCGGCGCGCACCGGAATACCGGTCAGCACCGAGACCATCGCCGTCACGATCCCGATCCCGGCACTCGGGCCGTCCTTCGGCGTCGCGCCCTCGGGAAGGTGGATGTGGATGTCGTTCTTCTGGTAGAAGTCTTCCGGAACGCCAAGCTTGCGCGAGCGGTTGCGCACCACCGACAGCGCCGCCTGGATCGACTCCTGCATCACGTCGCCAAGTTTGCCGGTGGTGATCGTCTTGCCCTTGCCGGGCAGCACCACCGTTTCGATCGTCAGCAGCTCGCCGCCGACTTCTGTCCACGCGAGCCCCGTGACCTGCCCGACCTGGTTCTCCTTCTCGGCCATGCCGAAGCTGTACTTGCGCACCCCGAGGTACTTGTTCAGGTTCTTCGGCGTGACCGTGATTCGCCGCTCCTTCTTCTCGGTCATCAGCTCCTTGACCGCCTTGCGACAGATCTTGGAGATGTCGCGCTCGAGGCCGCGCACGCCCGCCTCGCGGGTGTAATAGCGTATCGCGTCTCGGAGCGCCGGCTCGCTCACCAGTAGTTCGCCTTCCTTGAGGCCGTTGCTCTTCATCTGCTTGGGCAGCAGGTACTTGATCGCGATGTTGAGCTTCTCGTCCTCGGTGTAGCCCGACAGTCGGATCACCTCCATCCTGTCGGCCAGCGCCGGCGGAATGTTCAGCGTGTTCGCCGTGGCGACGAACATGATGTCCGACAGGTCGTACTCGACCTCGACGTAGTGGTCGACGAAGGTGTGGTTCTGCTCCGGATCCAGCACCTCGAGCAGCGCGGACGACGGGTCGCCGCGCCAGTCCATACCCATCTTGTCCACTTCGTCGAGCAGGAACAGCGGGTTCCTCACCCCTGCCTTGGTCATGTTCTGCAGGATCTTGCCCGGCATCGAGCCGATGTAGGTGCGGCGATGGCCGCGGATCTCGGCCTCGTCGCGCACGCCGCCGAGCGACATGCGCACGAACTTGCGGTTGGTCGCTTTGGCGATCGACTGGCCGAGCGAGGTCTTGCCCACGCCCGGGGGGCCGACCAGGCAGAGGATCGGCGCCTTCATCTTTTCCACCCGGCTCTGCACCGCGAGGTACTCGACGATGCGCTCCTTGACCTTCTCCAGCCCGTGGTGGTCGCGGTCGAGGATCTCCTGCGCCGCCTTGATGTCCTTGGAGATCTTGGACTTCTTGCGCCACGGCAGGTTGACCAGGGTCTCGACGTAGTTTCGCACCACGGTCGCTTCTGCCGACATCGGCGACATGAGCTTGAGCTTCTTCAGCTCCGCCTCGACTTTCTTGCGCGCCTCCTTGGGCATGTGCGCCTTGACGATGCGCTTTTCCATCTCCTCCAGGTCCGCGCCCTCCTCGCCCTCGCCGAGCTCCTTCTGGATCGCCTTGACCTGCTCGTTCAGGTAGTACTCGCGCTGGCTCTTCTCCATCTGCCGCTTGACGCGGCCGCGAATGCGCTTCTCCACCTGCAGGATGTCGATCTCGGTCTCGAGCTGCGACAGCAGGTGCTCGAGGCGCTGCTTGACGTCGAACATTTCCAGCACCTGCTGCTTCTGCTCCAGCTTGAGCGGCAGGTGGGCGGCGACGGTGTCGGCCAGGCGCCCGGGCTCGTCGATACCCTGCAGGGAGGTCAGGATCTCGGGCGGAATCTTCTTGTTCAGCTTGACGTACTGGTCGAACGCCGACAGCAGCGCGCGGCGCATCGCCTCGACCTCTGGCGCCGGCGCGCCGTCGACGACGATCGGCGCCGCCCCGGCGATCCAGTGCGTCTTGAGGTCGACGATCTCGCTAATCTGGGCCCGGCTGCCGCCCTCGACCAGCACCTTTACGGTGCCGTCGGGCAGCTTGAGCATCTGCAGGATGCTCGACACGCAGCCGATTTCGTAGATGTCCTGCGGACCGGGGTCGTCCTTGGCGGCGGACTTCTGCGCCACCAGCAGGATCGACTTGCCCGATTCCATCGCCGTTTCCATGGCCTTGATCGACTTCGGGCGGCCGACGAACAACGGGATCACCATGTGCGGGAACACCACCACGTCGCGCAACGGCAGCAGCGGGTATTGCGGGGCGGCGGCGGGGACTTCGGGTGCGTCGGACATTTACGGCCTCGTTTGCGGCGTGAAAAGTCTCATTCAGCTTGGGCTTCTCTGCGCCAAATCAATAGCGGGCGTGCAAAAAACACCGCGAATCGCCCCGTTTCCGGCAAAAAACGTTCTTTTTGCCTTTCGTCCAAGCCTACACGCAAGCCTGCGGACCCGCAACGCGCCGGTCGCCGCGAAAACGGGCTTTGCACACTCTGACGGAAGGGCCATACAGGCAGCAGACGCCTGCAGGCGAAGGCGGTTCGCGCTCAGGCCGAGCCGCCGGCGACCTTGTGCTGGTCGGAGTAGATCATCAGCGGCTTGCCGTCGGCAGTGATCATCGACTCGTCTACCACCACCTTGCTCACGTTCTCGAGCGTCGGCAGCTCGTACATCGTGTCGAGCAGCACCATCTCGAGGATCGAGCGCAGCCCGCGCGCGCCGGTCTTGCGCGCGAGCGCCCGCCTGGCGACCGCGCCGAGCGCGGCAGGGCGCACCTCAAGCTCGACGCCTTCCATCATGAACAGCCGCTGGTACTGCTTGATCAGCGCGTTCTTCGGCTCGGTCAGGATCTGAATCAGCGCGTTCTCGTCCAGCTCCTCGAGCGTCGCGACCACCGGCAGACGCCCGACGAACTCCGGGATCAGACCGTATTTGATCAGGTCCTCCGGCTCGACGCCCTTGAGAAGGTCGAAAGTGGCCTTGGCGTTCTTCGGGCTGCGTACCTCGGCGCCGAAGCCGATGCCCGTCTTCTCGGTACGGTTGCGCACGATCCGCTCCAGGCCGTCGAACGCGCCGCCGCAGATGAACAGGATGTTGGTCGTGTCGACCTGCACGAAGTCCTGGTTCGGATGCTTGCGTCCGCCCTGTGGCGGCACCGAGGCGACCGTGCCCTCGACGAGCTTGAGCAGCGCCTGCTGCACGCCTTCTCCAGAGACGTCGCGCGTAATCGACGGGTTGTCCGACTTGCGCGAGATCTTGTCGATCTCGTCGATGTAGACGATGCCGCGCTTGGCCTTGTCGACGTCGTAGTCGCAGTTCTGCAGCAGCTTCTGGATGATGTTCTCGACGTCCTCGCCGACGTAGCCCGCTTCGGTCAGCGTGGTCGCGTCAGCGATTACGAACGGCACGTTGAGCAACCGCGCCAGGGTCTGCGCGAGCAGCGTCTTGCCCGAGCCGGTGGGCCCGATAAGCAGGATGTTCGATTTCGCGAGCTCGACCTCGTCGTTCTTCGACAGGTGCTTGAGCCGCTTGTAATGGTTGTACACCGCGACCGAAAGGATCCGCTTCGCAGGGTCCTGCCCGATCACGTACTGGTCCAGGATCTGCCTGATCTCGCGCGGCGTCGGCAGGTCCGACTTCGCGCCCTTGCCGCTACGGTCGGTGGCGGTCTCCTCGCGGATGATGTCGTTGCACAGCTCGATGCACTCGTCGCAGATGAACACCGACGGTCCCGCGATGAGCTTGCGCACTTCGTGCTGGCTCTTGCCGCAGAACGAGCAGTACAGCAGCTTTTCGCTCGAGGAGGTCTTGTCCGACATCGGCGCTCCTAGTTGTTTTCCCTCGACACAAGTACCTTGTCCACCAGACCGTACTGTACCGCGTCCTCGCCGGACAGGAAATTATCCCGGTCGGTGTCCTTTGCGATCCGTTCGATAGGCTGCCCGGTGTGCTTGGCGAGAATCTCGTTGAGCCTGTTCTTGATGTACAGGATCTCGCGCGCGTGGATCTCCACGTCCGAGGCCTGTCCCTGGAAGCCGCCCAGAGGCTGATGGATCATGATGCGCGAGCTCGGCAGGCAGTAGCGCTTGCCCTTCTCGCCTGCGGCGAGCAGCAGCGCGCCCATGCTCGCCGCCTGACCGATGCAAAGCGTGCTCACGTGCGGCTTGATGAACTGCATCGTGTCGTACACCGCCAGGCCGGCCGACACCGCGCCGCCCGGAGAGTTGATGTAGAAAAAGATGTCCTTGTCAGGGTTCTCGGACTCCAGGAACAGCATCTGCGCGACGATCAGGTTCGCGGTGGATTCGGTGACCGGCCCCACCAGGAAGACGACGCGCTCCTTGAGCAGGCGCGAGTAGATGTCGTAGGCGCGCTCGCCGCGCCCCGACTGCTCGATCACCATCGGGATCAGCCCGAGGTCCTGCGTCTCGGGCATGGATTTCTGCCAGATCATGCGCCGCTCCCCATCAATTCTTCGAAGGACATCGCCTTGTCTTCCACCTTGGACTTGTCGAGCACCCACTTGACGACGTTGCCCTCGAGCGCGAGGCCCTCCATTTCGGACAAACGCTGCGGCTGCATATAAAACCATTTTACTACCTCAGCGGGGCTCTCGTAGCCCTGCGCTTCCCGCTCGATCAGCGCGCGCACCTCCGCGGGCTTCGGTTGCAACCCCTCGGTGCGCGCCAGCTCGCCGATGATCAGACCGAGCGCGACCCGGCGCTTCGCGGTGTCCTCGAACGCGGTCGGCTCGAGCGGAACCTGCTCAAGCTTGACGCCGCGCGCCTGCAGGTCCGCCGAGGCGCGCTCGACCAGCTGCTGCGCCTCCAACTGCACCAGCGACTTCGGCAGCTCGAATCTGGTCGAATCGATCAGCACCTGCAGCGCCTGCGCCTTGAGCCGCGCCTCGACGCGCTTGTGCACCTCGCGCTCGACGTTCGCCTTGATCTCGGCGCGCATCTTGGACAGGTCGCCGTCGGCCACGCCTAGCGCCTTGGCGAATTCGGCGTCGAGCTCCGGCAGCCGGGGCTCTTCCACTTTTTTCATCTCGAGCGCGAAGGAAGCGGTCTTGCCCGCCACTTCCTTGCCCTGGTAGTCGTCCGGGAACTTCAGCTCGAAGGTCTTGCGTTCGCCCGCCGCCATGCCGCGTGCGCCGGCCTCGAACTCGGGCAGCGTGCGGCCCTCGCCGAGCAGGAAGCCGAAGCCGGCTGCCTTGCCGCCCTCGAAGGGCTGGCCGCTGATCGTGCCCTCGAAATCGACCGTGACCCGATCGCCGTCCTGCGCCGCACGGGCGACGGGCTCGAACCGCGTGCGCTGCTTGCGCAGGATCTCGAGCGTGCGGTCGACCGCGGCGTCATCGACCGTCACCTGCGGCCGCTCGACCGTCGCGCCGCTGACGTCGCCGGGCTTGAACTCGGGGTAGATCTCGAAGGTGGCGCTGAATTCGAGCGCCTTGTCGTCGCCGCCTTCGCGCTTCTCGATCTGGGGATAACCCGCCACGCGCAGGTTCTGCTCTTTGACCGCGTCGCTGAACGCCTTTTGCACCGCGTCGCCCAGCACTTCGCTGCGCACTTGCGGCCCGTATTGCTGCGCCACCAGCTTGATCGGCACCTTGCCGGGTCGGAAGCCCGGCATCTTCACGTTACGCGCGAGCTTCTTCAGCCGCTCGTCCACCTGGCGCTCGATCTCATCGACCGGCACCGACATCGAAAGGCGCCGTTCGAGCGTGCTCAGGGTTTCCAGATTTGCCGCCATGCGTTTCGGTTCCTCGTTCTATGCCGCCTGCGTCCGGCGCCGTTCCGGTGGTGCGAAGGGTGGGACTCGAACCCACAAGCGTTTCCGCGCTGGAACCTAAATCCAGTGCGTCTACCAATTCCGCCACCTTCGCCCGAAGCGGGTACTGCAAATGATTGCAAAATGCGCCCCCATTATACTGTGGAAAACGTCCCGTCCGCCGCGCGCGCGGCACGTTTTCTCCTTAAGAATCAAGCGACGCTCACTTCGATCGTCTGGAACAGGCACACACACGCACACACACGAGATGAAGGACGCGATGTACTAAGACTCCTCGGGGCCGAAAAGTTCGGGGGAGTGCACACATGAAGTTGGAGCGCAAAGGATTCACCCAAGGGCTGTGCCGCGTCGCCGTCGCCCTCGCGCTGCTGGCACCGCTCCGGATCGTCCACGCGGCGGATGAGTGGACCACGGAGGAGCGCACGACATTCGCCGTCTCCTCGGTGCTGCTCGCCGCCGACTGGGCACAGACCCGGCAAATTGCGCGTAACGGGCAATTGTTCCGCGATACCAACTCGATTCTCGGGGCACACCCGAGCATCGGCCGCGTCAACGCGTACTTCGCCAGCGCGCTGCTGCTCAACTACGTCATCGGGCGCTCGCTG
>Ga0210112_1000090_pt1 | contig 23949 bp, 24 predicted proteins | sample Joice_ThreeSqC_D_FD_184875 | JGI IMG/M metagenome (GOLD analysis project Ga0210112, IMG submission 184875) | Wetland microbial communities from San Francisco Bay, California, USA, that impact long-term carbon sequestration - Joice_ThreeSqC_D2... | ecosystem: Environmental > Aquatic > Marine >... | reverse complement strand
AGCAGCTGGAGCCGCGCCGGACCCTATGGCGGCATTCCCGACATGCCGCTCAACAGCGTGCACTGCGTCGCCGTCAACGACTGCTGGGCGGTGGGCGACGCCAGCGGCGGCGAACTGATCATCCACTGGGATGGCAGCAACTGGAGTCGTTCAGGACCCAATGGCAGCATCCCGAACGAAAATCTGCAGGGTGTGTATTGTGTTGCTGCCAGCGATTGCTGGGCGGTCGGCATCAGGTCCGGTTACGAAAACATCAATCACTGGGACGGCTCGGCCTGGAGCCGTCTCGGCAACACCCCGGGTATTCCCAATAAAGACCTGCATGCCGTCTACATGGTCAGTGCAACGGAAGGCTACTTGGTCGGGGAAGCCGGTACCATCGCAAGCTGGGATGGCAGCAACTGGAGCGGCCAGTCCTCACCGACCGGCAGCGATCTGAACGCGGTCTTTGCCGGCGGTGGCGCAGGCGGCGGTGTTGCGCTGGTGCACTGGAGCGAGGTGATCCAGTGACGATAGATAGTCATAGCCTTCTGGAGCGGTCCCGCTCGCGATGCACACAGTACGTCAAGACAGGGCGGGGGCGCGATCAGGGTGCTGCGACGGGCACTCACAATCTGTGCAAGGTATAACGAGGTACATTATGTTTCCATTCGCCAGCAAGAAACAGCCCGGCACGATGACCGGTATCGTAGCCAGGTCCGATGGTGTTGCCATTGCCTGCATCCGGCACCAGGGCAAGACCGGGGCCAGCCTGCAGTCATGCACGTTCGAATCGCTTCCTGATGACGACAACGATCTGCAGGGACAGATCCTGAAAGGCCGGGGACTGGACCGGCAGCAGTGCTCGACACTGCTCGACATCGGCGACTACCAGCTGCTGGTGGTCGATGCACCCGAAGTCCCGCCCCAGGAACTGCGTGCCGCCGTTCGCTGGCAAATTCAGGACCTGATCGATTTTCATATCGACGACGCCGTGCTCGATGTGTTCGACGCGCCGCCGGGCGGACCCGCGGGAACCCGCAAACAGATGTACGTCGTGGTTGCGCGCGCCGCCACGGTAAAAAAGCGCATCGAGCAGCTGGAACAGTCCGGTGTCAACCTGGAGGTTATCGACATACCGGAGCTGGCAATGCGCAACATCGCCGCCCGCCTGCCGGAAGACCAGACAGGCCTGGCCACCCTGTACTTCAGTCCGCACCAGTGCCTCATCACGCTGACCCACCAGGCGACGCTCTATCTCACGCGCAGCATCGATTTCGGTTATCGCGACCTGCAGGAGAACGCCGCAAACCCGCATGCGCTCAGCAGCCGACTGGCACTGGAAATCCAGCGTTCCATGGACTATTACGAACAGCATTTCCGCCAGGCCCCGATCCGGACCATCGCCATCCTCCCGCTTCCGGTTACACTCTACGGACTGGAGGATGCGCTGCAACAAACGCTCGGGCTTGCAACACGCGTCGTGACAATGCGTGACATCATCGGCTGCGAGCAGGAACCCGATCAGGTGTCCGCAGCAAGCTGCCTGCTGGCGGTAGGCAGTGCCTTGCGCACGGAGTCAAGGGCCCTGTAGGTACGGACCGCAACCGTATGCGAGACTTAAAATGAGAAGAAAATAATAGCCACGGAAGAACACGGTAAAATAAAATGATGCAATATCAAGAGAGACAATTTCCCCCGGCTCTCCACGGTTTCAGGTCGCCCCCGGAAGTACACAACATGAATCAGGTGAAAGAGGGATATGGATGATGGATATTTCCTTGATCCAGTACTCTCCCGACGGGACATGAAAATGAATTATTCCGTGTTCTTCCGTGGATTCCGTGGATTCCGTGGATTCCGTGGCCAGTATACGTTTTACGAATCACCTTTCACGTCTAATGTCTGACCTTTCACCTTTTCAGTCCGTGCGTTCGGACTCGCGCCAGGCAAAGGAGCAGTCGAGATGGGTACGCACGCTAATCAGCCCGCTCAGACCATCCTCCAGCATGATATCGACAGGGCGGCGGCGGCGCAGCCGCCTGCAGGGTTGTGTCAGCCAGATGACGGCGATCCTGTCGTTGCGCGGAAACGTCGTACGCAATGCATCGGCAATGCCGAGCAGGTGCTCGACGCGCTTGAGCACATCCGGGTCATCCGGCAGCGGTGTATTATCCTGGTAACGACGCAGGCTCCGTCCCGACACCTTCCCGGGCAAGGCCAGCATGACTACCTGGTCAGCGGAGCTGATACCCCACTCATCAAGCGTGTTGATGACAAGACGCCCAAGGTCGAGACGGTCCTGCTCGGTAAGTTGATTCATTTGGCGTGATTCTCCGAAAACATTCGATAGCCGGCTTGACATGACTTGCATACCCCGGCACCAGGCCGGATGCAGAGCGGATTCATTCCGCGGCGCCGCACACACTGAAGAGTCGAAGCATTGCTTTCTACAACAGCCAATCCCGTAATCCGGGCATATTTGCGTTGACAGGCACATACCGGCAGGCATGTCTATCTTACAACAATTCCAGACACCCGGCCGGATTGCCCCGACGTACAGTAATGTTATTTCAATGACAGCCGCACGACCGACCATTCTCCAGCAGTTGAACGGCAAGCGATACGACGGATACATTTTTGACCAGGCAGACCTGCCTGTCATAAGCCCTGGTCAAGCAAGATAGCACCACCCGCATCGAACGAAATCTGGCCGATGCCGGTACGATCATCAGCCACATCCGCTACGAGACCGGACGTCTCGAACAGCCCGATAAAAGCGTCGGCTTGCCGGGTAACCGAACAACAACATCCGTGAACTGCGCGAACCGCCCCTGCGGGATCGCCGGTAAAATTCCAGCGATGGACCCGTTCATGTCGCTTTGGATATTGTTGCCCCGCAATACGCGGCGCTCGACCGGAGGACCCGCCATGATCTGCATATTGATGAAATCAGTGCGCAACAGTCTCTTGAGAAAATCCGCGACTGCCTGCGGCAATTACAGGCGTTGTCATTATCGACCAGGAGCGACCCGACACCCCGGACGGAACCGGGCAGGCACGCAAATACGCTCATGGTTCGCCATTTGTCTATCTGACTGCTTCCGGAGTTTACCGAACCTTATCCGCCGACTCTCGGCCGGGTGTGCCTTGCTTTCTGGTAAAACCGGCCACACCGGGCCAGATCAGCGCCGAGATAACGATCTGCCTGTTCCGCTCACGGGAATCTATTTCCTTCGACGAGCCATTAAGGTCTCCGGTGTCGTCGGCGTGGCGCAGGGCCTGGTAATGCGCGGCCGGGATTTGGCAGGGATAATGCCATGATACCTCTGCATGCATGGGCCGCCCGGGCGTTGAGTCGCTCAAACAATTGAGTGAACAGCTAGTCGAAGCCTGCGAACGCAATGTTGTATGTGGCACGCCGCTGGCATGGTAACCGTTCTCTGGAGTTTTCGAGCTTGTCTTGAACTTGAATACAATTAGTTACGAAACACTCTGGAATTATTTTTTCAGAAACGTTAAAAACTGCTTGTAATTACGAGAAACATTTATATACTCTCGTTCAAGTTTTGACCGTCTGTCCAGGGTAACGGATATTCACGACCTGCAGTCGTGTGACTGTCAAGACACTGTTTTTCTTCGTATCAGCGTGCGCATATCTTCAAGCACGCAACAGTGGGGTGATTACACGCGCTTGCCGGTATTAAACGCGTATGAGTTGGGGGGAGACTGAACAATAAGCCCTGCGTAATCAGTCAGCTGAATACGCAAACGTCAAACGGGGCATGGTAATGAGGCAGGGAGCGGATTACAGGTTGACGGTATCGGTTCGTCAGGGAGGTTGTACGACAGGGACGTCACCTTTATACAACCGGATTGATACCATAAACCCGCAACCGCTCGATATTGAGCCCGGCGAACGATCGATCAGGTTTGCCATGGAAGTTGTACAACAGGGACGTCGCCTTTATACAACTGCCTGATCCACCATACAGGCGCAGGCTCAAGCCATGGGAGTGTAGCACAACCTGGTCTGATTAAAAGGAGAAGCTTGTACCGCAAGGGACGCCCGCACAACCTGTACGATCCCTGCAGCTCAGGCCAGCTGATCGACTCCCGGAGTCGCCGCGCGCACCTCCGCTTCCCTGCCATCCAGGCCGGCAAGCTCGCGATACAAACCTGCGAATGCGCCAAAAACCCTGTCACGATTCTCCGGTGACATGAATGTCCGCATACCGGTCAGAGCTGCGAGATCGGATCTCAGCCCCTGCATGAACGAGTTGAACACCTGACCGATGTTTTCAACAAGCGACCCGCCCGCGTCCGCCACATCCTTTGCATCCGTCTCTGCCGCACCATCAGCTGTCGCGTTAACACCTTCGGCATCCGCCTCGACTGCAACAGCCTCGTCGACAGCCGATTTGTCGCCGTTGGAACCGGAACGAACGGCGCCGACCAGATCCTCGAAAGCGGCACGAAATCCGGCCAGTGCCCGGCGGCGCCCGATCTCGCCACTGTCAAAGCGCTCGACGACATCCTGAACCGCGGCGGTAAAGTCCTTCTGTGCGGCATCGAGGCCGGCCGGCTGCCCGGCAGCACCGATCACTTCGGCCATCTTTACCGTCAGGTCGGCAGCGGCCGCGCCAATCTGTTCGCTGGCGACCGCACGGCGCGCGGCACGCATTTGCCCATGAATGATGTGTCCCATACCCATGGCAAAATGGCCATAGCCAAAGCCACCGCCGTGACGATCATGGTATTCTGCTTGCTCGAGATGATCATCGCGGCCCTCGCTGCGTATGATGGACCCGTTACCGGCATCGTCCGTCCCCGGGGACACGTCGGCGGTGCCTATACAACTGCACTGGTGCCCGCGATGAGTCTTTGCGCCCGGCAATTCCATAATGGTGCCTGCAAACGGATGGTTCCCGACAGATGAGACACTCATGTACTTACCCCGCTGTTCCATGCATGGACGGGCCGGGACCCGGCACCATGCCTGCATCGGCCAGGCGGAAGATTGCCTGAAACAGCGTGTGGACGGTATTGAGGGCGCTGCTGCCACCCAGGAGCCGGCCGGGTAATCTGTGCGTCGCGAGGCGAGAGGGAAATCGAGGACAGTTTTGCAATCGTTCAAGGAGAATAGCGGGTTCTGTTTGACGAGAAGGATCGTGTCAATTGGCCGGTTTCCCGCCGCAGCAGCATGATTATCCGGACAGGCTCCTAACGGATGAAGTTGAACAGATTCAGTTCCTGGGCCTTTGAGAAGACCTGCTGGGATGCCTGGAAAGCCAGCAACTCGCGGTTGAAACGCGATGCCGCCTCGGTGTAATCCAGGTCGACCAGGTCCGAGCGTTCGCGGTCGAGAACCAGGCCGAAGGACTGGTTGATGTCACGCTGGTCATCGACGGCGCGCAGCCGGCTGCCAACATCTGCGCGAATTGCCAGTAACTGATCCATGGCTGCATCGATATCGGCCAGGCTGTCCGCAGTCGGTGTGCCTGCGGCCAGTGCATTGGAAAAATCATTGGCAATATCGAACACGCTGCCGACACCACCGGCCGCACGGTTCACACCCAGGAACACGTCCGCACCGTTATCGGCAACGGCAAGCTGGCGGTCCGCGCTGATCTGTAGTTGCTGCCAGCCCTGATCACCGCTATAGGTGACGCTGCCGGTTCCATTATCGGCGAAGGGTGCCGAATTGACCTGGAATCCTGCAAACAGGTACTCGCCATTGGCATTCCGGGTATTGGCAATCGCCACCATGCCGTCGAGCAGCGAGCGGGCCTCGACCCCGATGGCCTGCAGATCACCCGGACCCAGAGTGGCATTGAGTGCACTCACCGCCAGTTCCCGCATTCGCTGCAGCAGGTCGACACCCGAGGCCAGCGCGCCCTCCTCGAGTTCCAGACGGCCCTGCGCCGTATTGATGTTCTCGATATGCTGCTGGTTCTGTGTCTGGTAATCAAGCAGCTGCAGGTTGCGCAGGCTGGCGGCCGGATCATCGGCCGCGGATACCAGACGCTTGCCGGTCGACATCTGCAACTCGGTGCGCGCCAGGGTTACCTGCTGGTTCTGCATGGCCGTCACACGCTGCTGAAACAGTTGTGCTGTAGAGATACGCATACTAGTTCCTCACCGCATTTATCAGCGTGTCGAACAACTGGCTCGCCACCGATATGATCTGGGCAGCGGCCTGATAGGCCTGCTGGAAGCGCAGCAGATCGGCCGCCTCTTCATCCAGATTGACGCCGGATTCCGATGCCCAGGCTGCCTGGTTCTGCTCCATTACCCGCATCTGCACGTCACTGCCGACCTGCGCCTGTCGGGTGCGGGAGCCGACATCAGCGATCATCTCACCGTAGGCATCGTTGAAACCGGCGCTACCGCCGTTCATCAACCGTGCTGTCTGCAACCCTGCCATTAACAGTGCGTTGCGGTTGTCACCCACCCCGCCACTGTTATAGTCAATACTGAATTCATCGCCGCTTGCCGGATTGCCCGTCAGGCGCACCTGATAGCCATAATCGATGCCCAGTGTTGCGGTCGGGAAAACATCGGCTCCGGTGGCCGGGTCATACACCCCGGTATCGATCACACCCAGTGTTGACTGATCGATCACTTCATAGGAGGTCGGGCTGGTGAACCGGATCAGCACCGGTGGCGACAGTGTACCTGGCGGCGACTGGAAGGCCGGGTTGTTGATATCCGTGACGGTGCCGGCGCTGATCTGGCCGGTGCCGGTATTCGCCAGCGCCGCCGAGGTGCGCACGGGTGCCGCCAGCGCCAGGTCGCGCGGATCGCCAATGAGCAGTCCGACCCCGCTGGCACCGTCACGCACCGGGCGGATGGTATAGCCGTCGCCGGCAACGGCGCCCGCACCCAGCGTGATACTGATACCCTCTGCTACAAAGGGATCAACAGCGCTACCCGTGCCGCTGAGCGGCACGTTTTGTCCGCTGTCCGCGCGCGACAGGCTCCAGTTGCTGCCGTTGAACTTCAGCCGGTAATCCTCTGCGGTCAGCTGTGAGACATCATTGAACGCAACTGTGACGCTGCCGCTGTTGCCGATATCGGCAGCAACCTGCGGGCTGGCCACTGCAAAGATATCCTGGCCCGGCAAGCCATCCAGGCTCACTCCGGCTCGATGCTGCTCGTTCATGAAGGTGCCCAGCTCGATAGCGATGCGACCCAGACCGTTGATTGCCGGGTCAAGCACCTGCTCCCGGTACTGCAGCAGGCCACCCAGCTCGCCACCACCGATCAGCTTGGTCACAACAACCGGCGGCTGACCGCTTGCACCGATGGTGATCTCGGCCTGGCCGGGATCATTCACGTCTGCAAGCACGCTCATTGAGTTGGCCTTGCCACCGATCACCAGCGACTGACCACTGCCGATGAACACGTTCAGGGCGCCGTCGTCCTGGGTGGTTGTCGTCAGCGAGACAAGCCCTGACAATTCCAGCACCAGCTGGTCACGTGCATCCAGCAAGTCATTGGGTGGCTGCCCGCCGGCGCTGCTGCGCGCCTCGATGATCTTCTGGTTGGTCGAGGCGATGGCGTCTGCCAGATGGTTGATCTCCTGCGTCGTGCTGTCCATGCGCGCGCCGAGATCGCGGCGGTTACTCTCCATCCAGGCGCTCAGACCCTGGAAGCTGCTCACCAGCGTCCCGGCCTCGCTCAGCAACACCTGGCGCGCCGCGGTTGAGGTCGGGTCGTTGCTTGCGCCCTGTACCGCATCGAAAAAGGAACCCAGTACCGGGCCCAGGCCGGACTTGTCATCGGCGAGCAGGTTGTCCAGATTGCCGGCCAGCGTGGCCAGGGTACTCTGCTCACTGTAGGCCGAACTGCTGCTGCGCAGGCCATCGGTTAGAAACTGGTTGTAATTCCTGCGGATCGTCGTGACGTCGACACCAGCACCTATGAAACCGCTGCCCAGTTCCTGCCCGGGACGGGCCGCCAGTTCCACACGCTGGCGACTGTAGCCCGGCGTATTGACGTTGGCGACGTTGTGGCCGACCGTATCCAGCGCCCGCTGGTAACTCAGCAGTGCCGAACTTCCTATGTCAAACAAGCCGCTTCCCATGGCTGTTCCTCTTCCCTGATACGTTCAATGACCCGAATCAGCTCCCCGGCAGATTCCCGGACAGCGCCAGCTGTTCCGGGTGCAGGTCGAATGAATCGCGTCGCATGATGGCCCTGATCTTGTCCGCGTAGCGCGGGTCCGTGGCATACCCTGCTGACTCCAGCCCGTCCAGGTAGGCATCCACGTCTCCCGCCTGGTCCAGCGCCTGCCGGTATCGCGGGTTACTGCGCAAAAATTCGACATATCCCGATACTGCCTCATCGAGCGAGACATAACTGCGGAATGCAGCACGCTTCTTAACGGCAACTCCCCCTTCAAACTCAAGGGTCTGCACGCTGACCCGGTCACCTGGCCAGCCTCCGTCCGCCTTGATACCGAACAGGTTGAAACTGCTTTTACCATCCGGATGGCGGATGATCTGTTGTCCCCAGCCGGTTTCCAGTGCGGCCTGGGCAACGATCACGCCGGGGTGAACACCCAGGTCCGCCGCAGCCCGCTCGGCATACGGCATCAGGTCGCGAATGAATTCATCAGGATCGCGCGGATGCCAGTCTCCACCTGCACTGGCAATCGCGCCTCTGGCAGCATCGTCCCGTGCGAACTCGACCAGCGGCGGCGTCTGTGAATCAATATCCAGCAATGGCTGGCGCGCACCGGTCAACGACACCAGCGGCTGCGCTGCCGGCGTCATGTAACCTGGCGGGGACACCGGCTGACCCGGGCGGACCATGGCCTCCTGCAGTGCCGGTGCGTGTTGCGCCTGTTCTGGCTGTCCACCCAGGTTCTTCACCAGCATATCGGCGATTCCAATGCCACGACCCTTGACCATTTCCAGTGACAGCTGGCGATCGTAGATATCACGGTAGAATTGTGACTGGTCACTGTCGAACAGGCCGTCGCCCGGGCTGGCCTCACGCATTGCCTTTAGCATGCTCTGCACGAACAGGGCCTCGAACTGGCGTGCGGTCTCGCGCAGCGCCGCGGGTGACTGCTTGCCCGCCTCGGCACGCAACTTCGCCAGGCCATGGAAGTCGGTGTAAACGGCGGTGCCTGTTGCAGCGGCGGTCATGATTTACCCGGTGATGACAACTGTCAGATCACCAGTAATTCCGCCCGCAGCGCACCGGCCACCTTGAGCGCCTCGAGGATCGCCACCAGGTCGCCGGGTGCGGCACCCACCTGGTTGACCGCACGCACGATTTCATCAAGCGTGATGCCGGGTTCGAACAGGAACATGCGATTGCCCTCCGCGGAGATGGAAATATCCGTGCGCGGCACCACCGTGGTGGTGCCAGCGGACAGCGGCGCCGGCTGGCTGACTTCGGGCTGCTCGGTGATCGTGACGGTGAGACTGCCATGCGACACCGCGGCCGGCATCACGCGCACGTGACTGCCGATCACGACGGTGCCGGTACGGGAGTTGATGATGACGCGCGCCGGCGCCTCGCCCGGCTCGACCGGCAGGTTCTCCAGCATCGATACAAACATTACCTTCTTGTCTGCATCCACCGGTGAGCGCACGCGCACGGAACCGCCGTCCAGCGCCATTGCGGTGTCCTTGCCCATGGCGCTATTGATGCTTTCCACTACGCGGCTGGCGGTGGTGAAATCCGCAGTGTTCAGATTCAGCGTAATGGAGTCGCTCGAGTCGAACGGACTGGGTACTCCGCGTTCCACCGTCGCGCCGTTCGGTACCCGGCCCACGCTGGGTATATTCACCGTCACACGCGAACCGTCTGCGCCGTCCGCGCCGAAGCCACCGACCACCAGGTTGCCCTGCGCGATAGCGTACACCTGCCCGTCCGCGCCCTTGAGGGGCGACATCAGCAGTGTGCCGCCACGCAGGCTCTTGGAATTACCGAGCGAGGACACAGTCACATCGATGGTCTGTCCCGGCTTGGCAAAAGGCGGCAGCTCGGTGCTGATGATCACCGCGGCGGCATTCTTCAGCTGCGGCTTCACGTTTGGGGGGATCACCACGCCCAGCTGCGCGAGCATGCTGGTCAGGCTTTGTACCGTGAATGGCTGGTTGGACGAATCGCCGGTACCGTCAAGTCCGACCACCAGGCCGTAGCCAACCAGCTGGTTGGAACGCACACCGGCCAGCGACGCGAGGTCCTTGATGCGTTCCGCCGACGAACCGGCCGACATCAGCATCAGCACGACTGCGACACAGCCTCTCATTGCATGGAGTGTTTTCATGTAAGTGTCCCGCTATCCCTCAGAAAGGCCAGATCGGTGAAATGAAGAACCGCGCCAGCCAGCCAACGGCATTGGAGTCTGCCGGGGCACCCTTGCCGCGATAGGTAATCTGCGCGTCGGCGACCTGGGTCGAGTACACCGTGTTGCTCGGCCCGATATCCACCGGCCGCACGATCCCGCGCAGGCGCACATATTCATCGCCCTGATTGATGGCAATCCATTTCTCGCCCTGTATCCGCAGATTACCGTTCGGAAGCACCTCTGCGACAGTCACGGTGATGCTGCCCTGCAGCTTGTTGCTCTGGGAACTGTCCGCCTCGCCCGAGAAATCACTGGACGAGTCGAGAGTGGTGCTGAGCGGGTTGCCATTCAGAGTCACGTTTTGTCCAAGGATGGTCGGAGCGCTGATGTCCGTGCTGTTATCCTTGGTGATTCCGGTACTGGCCGACTTGCTGGCATCGGTCTTCTCGTCGAGTATCACGGTCAGCAGGTCTCCGACCCGGCGTGCCTTGATGTCCTCGAACAGTGGCCGGGGAACACCCGACATGTAGATCGAGCCGTTGTGCTGCATGGCCGGCTGCTGGGCCACGGGCAACGCCGGCGCGAATTCAGGCTCCCCCGGACGCGTCAGCACCGAGCCGGTCGTACATCCCGCAAGCCACAGCATGCAGCAGCACACGACAAGCTTAAACACTTCGGTTTCTATACTACGCGGCATGATAATGTCCTCCGACGCTCACTCGTGTTCCGCCTAGAGATTGTTATTGGCATATTGCAGCATCTGTTCCGCCGTCGAGATGGCCTTGGAATTCATTTCATAGGCACGCTGGGTTTCGATCATGTTCACCAGCTCCTCGACCGTGTTGACGTTGGATGTCTCCAGCACGCCCTGCGCCAGCGAGCCTATGCCGTTCAGCCCGGCAGTGCCGGTCTGCGGTGCACCACTGGCACCGGTCTCCAGGAACAGGTTCTGACCAACAGGCTGCAGGCCGGCCGGGTTGATGAAATCGGACAACTGGATGGTGCCGACCTGGGTCGGTACCGAGTTGCCGGGCTGGCTCACCGAGACAATGCCGTCGCTGCTGATAGTGATGCTCTGCGCATCAGCCGGGATCGTGATGCCCGGTTGCAGCGCAAAGCCCTTGGAGGTAACGATCTCGCCCTGTGCATTTATCTGGAAGGTGCCGTCGCGGGTGTATCCCAGCGTACCGTCGGGCATCAGGATCTGGAAGAAACCACGCCCCTCGATGGCCATGTCCAGGTTGTTGCCGGTCTGGACCAGGCTGCCCTGGTTGAACAGTTTCTCGGTCGCTACCACCCGTACACCGGTACCGGTCATCAGGCCCGTGTTGAGCTGGGTATCCTCGGATGACTGCGCCCCCGCCTGTCCGTTGTTCTGGTAAAGCAGGTCCTCGAACACGGCGCGGCTGCGCTTGAAGCCGGTAGTATTGACGTTGGCCAGGTTGTTGGCCGTCACCGCCATCCGGGTCTGCTGTGCCTCGAGTCCTGTCTTTGCAATCCAAAGTGACTGATCCATCTCGCTCTCCTTGTGCGGGTAACCGGCACATCATCCGGCTACCGATAATCCGTTATTCCAGGCGCAGCAGTTGCGACACAGCGCGATCATTTTCCTCGGCATTGGACATGATTTTCACCTGCGTCTCGTACTGGCGCGCCAGCTGGATCATGTTGACCATTGCCTCAACGGTATTCACATTGCTGGATTCCAGTGCGCCGGCCTGCAGCGTGACCGCACCGTCGGCGACTGCTGGTTCGCGGTTCTTCATGCGCATCAGGCTGTCCGGCCCCTTCTCCATGTCCGCAACTGCCGGGTTGACCAGCTTGATACGGTCGACCACGGACACCGTGTTGGGCGGCGCACCGACCGGCCGGATCGAGATGGTGCCGTCCCCGCCGATCTCGATCGATTCAAAGGGTGGTACCGCGATGGGGCTTCCATTCCCCATCACGACATGGCCGGCGCCCGTCCTGAGCAACCCGAGGCTGTCCACCCGTAAATCTCCAGCCCGGGTATAGGCTTCATTGCCATCCGGCCCCTGTACTGCAAGCCAGCCGTTGCCGCGGATCGCGACGTCCAGGTCGCGACCGGTGCTGAGCGCCGAGCCGGGCGAGAAATCCACGCCCATCCCGGCCGCCACTCCATAGACGCGGCTGGCATGACCGGGGCCGTACACGGGCAGGCTGCGGTATGATTCCAGGTCGGCGCGAAAACCGGTGGTGCTGGCATTCGCAAGGTTCTGTGCATTCACGGCCTGTGACTGCATCGCCTCCCTGGCCCCGCTCATCGCGACGTACAGCAATCTGTCCATGGTCAGTCCCTTCCCCTATCTGTGCGACGACTAGCGGCCGATGTTGATCACGGTCTGCGTCAACGTGTCGGCGGCAGAAATTACCTGCGCGTTGGCCTGGAAGCTGCGCTGCGCGGTAATCAGGTTGACCAGTTCCTCGGTAATTTCGACGTTGGAACTCTCCAGCGCGCCCGACTGCAGGAAGCCGAAGTTGCCTGCACCGGGCTCACCAAGGATGCGATCACCGGCCTGGTAGCTGCCACCCCAGGTGCTGTCACCCAGCGGTGTAAGGCCCTGTGCATTGGGGAAGTTGGCAAGCGCCACCTTCCCCAGCGCGGAAGACTGCCCGTTGCTGAAACGTGCCAGCACCACACCGCTTTCGTCGATATCGAGGCCACTCAGGCGACCGGTTGTGTAGCCGTCCTGGAACAGCGAGTTGACGGCAAACGGACTGCCGTACTGGGTGGTGCCGCCAAAATCGAAATCGATATCCATGACAGACGCACCATTGCCCGGATCGTAGCTGCCGAAGTTGACCGGCTGTGCCGAGGACAGCTGCCCTATACTGTCAAAGGTCAGTGACTGCACTGCAGTGCTTTGCGCCACGTCACCATCGGTAACCGCGCGCACATCCCATGCGCGCGTGGTCGTGTCGATCTTCCTGAAAAACAGCGATGTCGTATGTGGCTGCCCCAGGCTGTCATAGGTGGTCATCGAGGTTGAATAGTTGAAGGTCGTCGCATCGGTCGGATCGATGAGACCCGCCCCAAGCTGTGTCGAACCGGCCTCCAGATTCAGCGAGATGTCCGCGCTCGCTGATGCACTGGGCGGGGTATTCGATGCGATAAGCTGCAGATCACTCAATGCGGCTGTGCTGAATGTCGAACCTGAGGGATTCAGTGCCGGGTAGGCCTGCAGGCGCTGGCCGGAGACGTTGACGACATAGCCGTCGCGATCCACCTGGAAGGCGCCGGCACGACTGTAGATGTTCGAACCCTGGTCATCCAGTACGAAAAAGCCCTCGCCGTTGACCGCGAGATCGAGCGCGTTCCCGGTAAAATCGATATTGCCCTGGTTGAACAGCGCCGAGACCGACGCCAGGCGCACGCCGGCGCCGGTGTCCAGTGAGCCGATACTGCCAAATGCCGTGGCATAGACATCGGTAAACTCGGTACGCGACTGCTTGAAACCCGTGGTGCTTGCATTGGCGATATTATTCGCCGTGACGTCCAGTGATGCCTGCGCTGCGTTCAATCCACTCAGTGCTATGCGAAATGACATATGATTTCTCCTGTTACTGCTACCTGATCTGCCTGATATCCGAAAAACCCACGTTGCCAAGACGGGCAAGCTCAAGTGTCAATGGCTTGCCTGCAGCCGGCAGTGAAACGCTCTGCACCGTGTCGGTGAGCATGACGTTATACGCCTCGTTAATGCCGCCGCTGATCGCCTCTGCACGGATCTCGTAACGACCGGGAGGGACGGCCGAACCATCCGTGGCAAGGCCGTCCCAGTTAAAAGCCACCATCCCCGCTGACTGATTACCCAGACCGATATTCCTTATCAGCTGCCCGGACAAATCGTAGATTCCTATATTCAGGTTGGTGACCGCATTGGGCAGTTCCACTGCACCGTCAACGACACCGCCTGATTCAAGCACACCGTTACTGCCCGGGATCAGCACCTGACGTCCCAGCATCGCGGCTGCCTGCAGCGACTGGTTCGAAACCAGCGAGCCAGAGAGGTTCTGCAGCTCTGTCCTGACATCCTCGATCCCGTTCACGGTACCGAATTGCGCCAGCTGGCCCATGAATTCGCCGTTATCCATCGGTTTGAACGGGTCCTGGTTTTTCAGCTGCGTGGTCATGAGCTTCAGGAAGTCATCCTGGCCCAGCTCGGTTTTCCGGGCGCCGGTCTGCGCCAGACGGGACAGACCCAGTTCGTCGAAAATTGCTGTATCCTGTATGCTGTTCATGTGCTTGCCTCTTTACTCGGTCATGCGTCGGCTACTGGCCGAGTCGCAGGGTTTCCATCAGCAGTTGCTTGGAGGTCTTGGCCACCTCGACGTTGCTCTGGTATGAACGCGATGCGGAAATCATGTTGGCCATTTCCTCGATCATATTGACGTTTGAGGTGTATACGTAACCATCCGCGTCGGCCTGCGGATGCTGCGGACTGTATTCACGGCTTACCGGTGTCTGGCTCTCCACCACACCGGTAACCTGCACGGGCACGGACGCCCTTTCACCGCCGATTGCATCCATGATCGCCGCGAACACCGGCTGGCGTGCGTGGTAGGCGCCTGCCTCGCTGCCGCTGACCACCTCGGCATTGGCCATATTGCTGGCAACCGTATTGAGCCGCACGGTCTGTGCGCTCATGCCGGAACCGGCGACATCAAATATACTGAACAGTCCCATCGCTTATTCCCCCTTGATGGCAGTCATCAGGCTGCTGATCCTGCCGCTGAGAAAACGCAGGCTGGTGGTGTAGCGCACGGCATTCTCGGCAAACTTCGCCTGTTCGATCTGCGTATCCACGGTGTTGCCATCAAGCGAGGACTGACCCGGCACGCGGTACATGGCCTGCGCACTGCCACCGCCCTGCGAATGCATGTGACCGGCATTGGTCGTGGCCAGTGTGGTGTCCGCCCGCGCCTCGTTCAGCGCATTGCGGAAATCCAGGTCGCGCGCCTTGTAATTTGGCGTATCCGCATTGGCGAGATTGGATGCGAGTAACTCGCCGCGACGCGCCCGCAACTGCAGGGCCTCGGCATGAACGCCAAATGCACGGTCGATAATTGATGGCATGCTGCACCTCGCAAATTCTTTCATTGCCTGACATCAAGCAAGCGACGTGCCAACTTCTGCCGGACGTTGCAAACAACTGACGAGATCATGTTAGCGGCTGCGCGTTGCACACGCTGCCACCTTTATAAACACAGGGTTAATGACTTCGCCTGGCACACACACCGTATTACGCGGCGCTCCCGGACAGCGATAACAACGGTATCCGGCTATATATAGCGGCACGGAAAGCGGCAAAACCCTGCCCCTGGCGGCAAGGTACATCCGCCCGGCACCAAACCATGAGCTCAACAATCTGCCGGTCGCAGCCGATTTATAGGCATGCACGGCGGCGCTGCCATTACATATGCACAGGAATACAGCAGTGGCACGCATATTGCTGCAAATGTGGCAGATCTCACACAGCAACCGGGCATGGAGCGAACAATGAAGTTCAGGATACTCGCATACGGATTTGCAACAGCGGCTGCCTTCACGGCAACCGCTCCGACTGCAGCCCCCGTTCAGGACCATGATTCCATTCGCAAGACAGCCGAAATGTTCATCACGGAGGTGGTCAGGTCCAGTCACGGCCAGACGCCGGACGTGCGTGCCGGCAAGCTCGACTCGCGCCTGAGGCTGTCGCAATGCAACGAGCCGCTGGAGGCGTTCCAGCCACCTGGCGGCAAAATGCTCGGAAATATCACTATCGGGGTGCGCTGCAGCGGAACCAGTTCCTGGTCGTTGTATGTGCCGGTCAAGGTCAGCATCTATGACAAGGTCGTCGCTGCCGCCCGTCCGCTCACGCGGGGCGAAGTGTTGCAGGCAGGCGACCTGAAGCTGGTGGAACGCGACCTATCGCAGCTGCAGTCGGGTTACTTCAGCGATCCGGCCAAGGTGGCGGGCATGGAAGTTACCCGTACCGTCGCCATGGATGCTGCGTTGTCGAACTATCTTGTCAAGGAGCCGCTGCAGGTGAGACGCGGACAACGTGTCAGCCTGATCGCGAACAGTGGCGGCCTGGAAGTCAGAATGGCCGGTGAAGCACTGGCCGATGGCGCTGCCGGTGCACGCATCAAGGTCCGCAATTTGAGCTCGAAGCGGGTAGTCGATGGAACCGTAATGTCAGCGACCACCATTCAGGTTGCAATGTAAGGTTCTCGAAATGAATTTTCCGGCAAACGGGGAGTTGTAGATGTCAATTGATTTCAGGAATCCACTGGCGAATCAGGGTGCCTTGCTGGCGAGATTGCGCGCCATGATCGGTCGATCAGGGTCGCCGGCCGACAACGCTGCAAGCGCGGGTGGCGCGACGGATCGCAGACACGCCGACCGTGTCAGCCTGTCGAACGATGCACAACGCATCGCCAATGATATGCGCGATAATGAATCCTTCACAGACTATGACGCGGAGCGCGTGGCAGCCTTGAAGCAGGCCATCGAGTCCGGCAATTTCCGGATCGATTCTGCTCGCATAGCCGACAAGGTCAGCCTGCAATACGGCGGCCGCTGACAGGAGTACAGACGATGTCCAGAAATCCAGAAGCATGCCGGCTGACACTCGGCACACTGTTGCAGCAGGAACACGAGCTCATAAAACAGTTCGAATCACTGCTTGCAGACGAATACCGGGTGATCACGGAGCGTGACATGGCGTGCCTGGAACGGGTTATTGCCGATAAGGCACGGCTGCTCGATCAGCTTGCCGGACTGGAACAACAACGCACGGCGATACAGCAAGGAGCAGGCTTCGACGCCGGTCTGGCTGGCACAACGAACTGCCTGTGCTGGTGCGATCCGCAGCAACAGATGGCCCCGCTCTGGCAGAACCTGCAGGCACTGGCCCGCATCTGCCAGAGACAAAACCGCAAGAACCAGCAGCTGGTAGACCTGTGCAGCCGCCATGCACGTGAGGCACTCCACTTGCTACGGGGAGAGGAACCGCGCCAGGACACTTACCAGGCCGACGGGGAAACAGACAATCGTCACAGCAACCGGTCACTCGCACGGGCGTAACGTGGGTCGCGAGTAGTGAGTCGTGAGTTTCAAAACTTGCACCCACCCTGAGTCAGGATTCGCGCTTCACCTTACGCGTTTCACTTTAGACGCCTCACCTTTCACTGTCACAACCCGGGCAGGGATCGATCAGGATACTTTCCATCGGACCGGTCATTTCAGCCTGCACAGGTTCTGCTGACCCGACCGCGTCTGCGCCACCTTCCGGCAGCGGCGGCGTCTCCACGACGGCATCCGGATTCGCCGGCTGCGATGTTCCCAGGGACTGGTCATACACGAGCGTCACCTCGACCCGACGGTTGCGCGCACGCCCTTCCGGCGTATCATTGGTATCTACCGGCTTGATATCCGCGTAGCCCTCGACCCTGAAGCGGTTCTTCGGAATGCTGCCCTGCCGCATCAACTCGTGTACCACGGTGACAGCACGCGATGCGGACAGCTCCCAGTTGGAGCGGAACTGCTGGTTCGAAATCGGCTTCGAATCCGTGTGTCCCGCCACGACCACGGAACCCGGGTTGGACCCGATAGTCTGAGCCATTTTCTCCAGCATCGACCTGAACGGCTCGATCAGCTTGGTACTCGCCGACGCGAACGAACCGCGCTCAAGAATCCGGATCACGATAGTCTCATCGATAATATCCACCTCGACGAAACCCTCATTGATCTCTTTTTCAAGCGCCAGCCGCAGGCGATCCTTCTCGGTTTTCAGCGCGTCTTCAAATTCCTTGCTGGGCTTCGGAATTTCCAGATACTGGCGAAAGTCATCGGTGGTAATCTGGCGCATCTCGTTGAGTGGCGTGGATTCATCGGGTTTACCGGCACTGAATTCCTGCGCGATGATATTGATACCCTTGGGCGGGTCCTTGACGTTGATTTCACGCTGGATACCGAACGCATCACGCATCGACCCGGCCACCTGCTTGTATTTCTGCTGGTCCATCTCGGAAAACGAAAACAGCAACACAAAAAACGCCAGCAGCAGCGACATCAGGTCGGCAAAAGTGAGCACCCAGGGCGGGATACCGGCCGGGCATTTGGGTGCAGGAGGGGAACCGCAATTACTTGCCATGGACTATCCTAAGGAATGCCGTACTCAGGCAGCCTCCTCCTTGCTATCCTTTGCGAATTCGCGCTGCGTGACCGGCAGATAGGTCTTCAGCAGATCCTCTACAACACGTGGATTGAGCCCGGCCTGGATCGCCGAGATGCCCTCCAGGATGAGCGACTTGGTCATGCGCTCCTGCTTGCTGCGCAGCGCGAGTTTGTCGGCTATCGGCAGTGCCAGCGCGTTTGCGATCACGGCACCGTACAGGGTGGTGAGCAGCGCGACCGCCATGGCCGGCCCTAGCGCTTTGGGATCACTCATGTTGGCCATCATCTGAACCAGACCGATCAGGGTACCTATCATTCCCATGGCCGGCGCCACATCACCGATCGACTTGAAGATGCTCTGCCCCTCTTCATGCCGCTCGATTGTGAGATTGATATCATTCGACAGCATCTTGCGCACAAATTCCGCATCGTTGCCGTCAACCACCAGCATGACACCCCGCCTCAGGAATTCATTTTCTATCTCGACCTGTTCCAGTCCGAGCACTCCTTCCTTGCGGGCAATATTGGATAACTCCACGCACTTCTCGATCAGTTCCCTGGGTGTTTGCACCTTGTGCAGGAATGCCTTCGCCGCCGCCTTCATGGCAAGCATAGCCACCGTCAGGGGATATTTCATCAGCACCACCGTCAGGGTGCCGGCAACCACAATCATAAGACCCGGGCCATTGACAAAGATGGAAAATCCGCTGCCCATGAGAATGGCAGTGGTAATAGCACCCAGGGTACCGATTAACCCGATTAAGGTTGCAAGATCCATTACTGTGTTGGCTCCTTGCCTGCGTAACAGCCACCCCGAAGGATGGTGATTCCCCGACATTGATGCACTGTACATTGCGCAGCGGGAACCCGGGCGGATATGGCCCCGAATACCTATTTTGTCGGACAATCCAGGCAAAACTTTATTGGCGCTCAGCAAGTTGACGAACATCGCCGGGCGCTTGCGGGGAACAAAACGGAAATCGCCTGCGCTAAGTTTTTGCTGACTGTCAGGGGTCTGCCCGGTGTATCCGGCAAGGCGTGACGGGCTGCCACGAAACGTGTAACGGATGCGACTCTGCACGAGCGAACGGGCACCCGGCGCCGCCATGAAAACAGCATGCATCACCTGTAAAGCAGTTGTTACACATGCCGATATCTGTGCTGATGGCAGAATTTGCGGCCAGGTATTCAGAACCCGCAGGGAAGCCCGGACACAATAAATCCAGGGAATGGACGAACCGCATATGGGATGCACGACACGCTGTTATCCGTATGACAATACCATTGTGCTGGGTGAACATCTTGGTGTTTCAGATACGCGCGAATTCTGTGTCCAGCTGGATACAGTCAGCGCGGAAAGCGATGTGACAGTAGATGGTTCAAATGTGATCGACATCGATACATCGGCACTGCAACTGATCGTCGCGCTTGCCATACAACTGCGCAATAACGGTCACAGGTTATACTGGGTGTCGCCATCGAAGGACCTGTTGACTACGGCACACCTGAGCGGACTGACGGCCCAACTGGGGCTGGAAGCGCCCTGAATGACAGGCGGCATCAAATGTGAATGGGCCGGCCACAAACCTGAACAGCGGCGTCCTTTGCATCACTGCACAGGTGCTACCGGCGCCCGTGCCAGAGCAAGGCACAATGCCGAAACGGGTCGTATCCATCGGATTACCGCAATATTGTCTTCTGCTCTCGACGAGACAGCAGTAAATGCATTGACAGTTTATGGGGATGAGCTATGAACAGCGACAGATTCGGACAATTTCTGGTAAGCAGGAGGCTGCTGACCGAGGCGGACATCGCCGAGGCCCAGGAAATACAGCATACCCGCCAGTCCCTGCTGGGTCAGATCGCAATCAGGGAACAGTACATGACCGTCAGGCAGGTGATGAATGTACTTCGCGCCCAGGCTGGCACGGCACACCAGTTCGGCGAAGTTGCAGTAGAAATGGGTTATCTCGACGAGCCAGATGTAGAAGAACTGCTGAAATTACAGGCAGGTACCAGGCCGCGGCTGGCGGATGTCCTGATTGAACGGGGCAAACTCTCAGCAGAGATCTACCTACAGATGCTCGATGAGTTCCACAGCACGATGTCCGGCAACATTTATCCTGGAATGGGCACAGAAATCACCGGAACCGATAACTGAATGAATCAACACGTGGATCATGCACCCTGCAGGAACACCTGCATGACCCTGGTCTCCCATCACGACAAACACAGGGACGTCAGGACAACCCGGCTGTAAATTCTACCTGACCTGGATGCCCGGTCAGTACATTCAATCCCGACATACAGGAATCGGCTCCGTACAGGAATCGGGGCCAGCGCTGTTTGGCCGGATGCCATGCAGGTATCAACGGAAATGACGTGGCCACATGGCTGTCTTATGCCGCCGGTGCTGCAGCATTCTGCATGCCGGAATCGTTCCCCATGTTCTTGCTGTAGATAATATAACGATTACGGCCATTCTTCTTGGCGACATAAAGTGCCTTGTCCGCTGCATCTACCATTTCGTCCACTGAAGAGAAGCTCACACCTTCGCCCAGAATGGACAAACCTATGGAAACGGTCACGTTGATCTGCTTGCCGTCATTCACGGTATGCGTCAGGGAACGGAAGCTGTTAACCAGGCGCTCGGCCATGACATGTGCGGTACTCTCGCCACGCCCCGGTGTAACGATCACGAATTCCTCGCCGCCGTAGCGCGCAACGATATCGTCGTCACGGGTACCCTTGGCAAGCGCACGCGCGGCCTGCTGCAGCACCTGGTCACCGGCCTGGTGGCCGTAGGTGTCGTTCACCTTCTTGAAGTGGTCCAGGTCAACAAACATTACGATCATGGGCCAGTCACGGTCGTTCGCCATGCTGAATTCATGGCTGAGTTTCTGGTCCAGGAAGGCCCTGTTGTAAAGCCCGGTCAACCCGTCACGGCGCGAGCGCTCCTCCAGTTCGCGGGTTCTGGATTCCAGTACCTCGGCAGATTCCTGAAGTTTATCCGCCTGCTGGAGTGTCTGCAGGTTCATCATCATGAGCATTTCCCTGGCATTGTCCATCAGGATATCCGAGTAGTTGTAATCACTGAGGTCCGTATCAAACATTTCCTGCGCCTCGGCGAAATCGTTGTTCAGCAATGCCAGCATTTCACTGAACAGCCCCTCGCTGATGCCAAGCCGTTCATTAGCCAGGCCGGCGATGACCTGCAGATTGTTGTGTTCGGTCGGATTCTGTATGGCATCTACCACCAGGCCGGAGAGCGATACACAGTGCATGAGTTTATGGAAATCCTTGGCCTCGCAGGACGATTCTGCAGAATGGCTGTATACCACCGCATCAAACAGGTATTCCGGAAATCCCCATTTGCGCAGGATCCATCCGCCGATGGCGGCATGATCTGCACCGAGTCGCTCACATTCACAGGCTGCGACTGCCGCGTGATGATGCTGATCGACACCGAGCCCCAGATAGAACTTCGGGTCCATCTTGTCGATCACCAGCATACCGATGTCCTGCAGCAGGCTGGCCAGGAAAAGCTCTTCCTTCGCGCGCAGCTTGATAATGACACCCAGCCGGCGCGCACAGGTCGCAGACGCCAGCGAACGTTTCCAGAAATGAATGTAGTCAAAACCCTGATCTGCGTTGTTATGCATGGAGGAGGCAAGCGAAAAGCTCAGCGCCAGCATCAGGGTACCATTCAGACCCAGCAGGGTAATTGCCTGGTGCAGGGTCTCGGTCTTGCGACGCAGTGCATATATAGGTGAATTGGCAACCCGCAGTACCTTGGCCGCCAGTGCCGGGTCCGTGCTGATGACATCCGATACCATACCGATATCGACATCAGGATCCTGGGCAAGCTCGATGACACGCAAGGCGACAACAGGTGGGCTGGGCAGGTTGGTGCAGCGCTCAAGACGGGCCTGAAGCTGTGCATCCAGGTGCAGTTCTGCTGATTCGTTTTTCATTCTGGCACTCCCATGTGCAACACAATCCATATAGCCTCGGGCGCAATACAGGTACTGATCGCTACCCGGATCTCACGGCGCAGGCTGCCTTCCGTGACCGTACCTCAGGTCTATCGTCCTGATACTGCTGATATTAAGGACTTCCGTAGCAGTTTTGAAAAGGACCGGTCATCGCACACGCGCCTTGCCGTGATTGTCGGCAGATAAGCCTGCATCAACCGCGACATACCAGGGGCTACTTCCGGCTGACCCAGCCCCCTCTGAGACCGAATTCCTTATCCAGTTTTCCGGCATAGCTTCTTGCCTCGGCACTGGTGGCAAACCCGGGTACGCGCAGCCGGTACATCAGGTCGCCTTCAATCGTTAGCGCCTGGCGTTCCACGGGAATACCCTGCTCCCTCAGCTTTGCCGCCATGTCCAGCATGGCCTGTTCATGCGAGGAAGAGGCAATATTCACTACCCACTCCTCGCCTGCCACGGCCTGTTCTGCCTTGACCTTGGCGTCCGGCGCCTTCGCGGGCACGGCCGGTACCTTGGCAGATGCAGCTGTTGTCTTTGGCGCAGACCTGGCTACGGGAGACGCATCTTTTCCCGCCGGTTTCCCAGTCACCCCGGCAAGCCCTTTCTGCAGTGCCGTTACCCTGGCCTCGATCGCATCGATCGCTGCACGCTGCTCCTGGCGCAGACCGGTGATCACCGTGTCGTTATCCGCCCAGTTCTTGTTGATGGTCTCGCTGAGTGCCGCCACGCTGTCGGTCAGCTGATCGAGACGAAACATGATGTCGAGCTGCTGAACCTGCAGGTCGCGAACCAGTTGTTCGTCCACTGCACCGGTTGCAGCCACAATGCCGCCCGTTACGACGCCGTTTTCGGCTGAGCCGGGCAATGTTTTCAACCAGGCCCCCACTACACTGGCAATGCCGGTTATCCCGCCATTATCCCGGTAGCCGGTATAGCTGCCTGCGAACAATACCACGCCGACGACAGCCACCAGCGGCAGCACCAGGCCCAGCAGCAGCTTGCGTGAGGTACGGTGTCCGGCAGTTGTTGCAGGTGCCGACAGCGGCTCAGCAGCACCGGCATCAACGGGAGTTGCCTCTGCCGCCGCACTACCGTTGCCGGGTGGCCCTTCATCACGAATCTTGCTGATGATACTGCTGAGATTTCTGTTGTTTTCCATGTCCGCTTCCTTTCTGCTCTGAGCAAACCCGACGACGAACCAGGACGCGAAGATTCTCGCATACACGGGCCAGGCTGGCCACCGGACCATGCGCAATACACCGCGCTCTCACCGCGCGTTGCCGGCAGTTACCACGGACATTGCGACCCTGGCCGATCCTGGCCCATCACCCGGTTGCATACCCGATGCCCGTATTGCCTGCACGAAACTGCATGATAGCCCGCAGGATTCCAGCCGCTAAGGTCCTGCTGCCCCTGGCCGTTATATCCGGTGAGAAAACCGGCCAGTGATGCATCATGGGATATCTTGATAAAATCGGCTC
>Ga0210112_1000087_pt1 | contig 24121 bp, 28 predicted proteins | sample Joice_ThreeSqC_D_FD_184875 | JGI IMG/M metagenome (GOLD analysis project Ga0210112, IMG submission 184875) | Wetland microbial communities from San Francisco Bay, California, USA, that impact long-term carbon sequestration - Joice_ThreeSqC_D2... | ecosystem: Environmental > Aquatic > Marine >... | reverse complement strand
CAGAATCTCCTCGAGGGTGCCGCTCGTGCCCACGCGGACCCGCTGGCCACGCGGCAGCTGGCCGTGGTGGGCCTCGGAGCCCCAGTGCCAGCCGTGACCCGGCGCCTCGGCGGCCCGGGCCAGCGGCGAGCCCATCATCACGGCGTCGGCGCCGCAGGCGATCGCCTTGGCGATGTCCCCGGAGCGGCCCACCCCGCCGTCGGCGATCACGTGCACGTACGCGGAGCGCAGGTTGAGGTCGTGGTGATGATGGTCGTGGTGATCGTGCTCGTGGCTGCCGGCGCGGCCGAGGATCACGGCGCAGCCGACGTTGACCAGCAGGCCGACTGCCGCGATCGAGATCGCCTGGGGAAAATGGATCGTCTGCGGTTCGAGGATCCGTTCGACCGATGCGAACATCATCAGCGCGGCGACGACCAGGAGGAAGACGGCGCTCGTATAGCCGCCCAATATTTCGATCTTCCACGTGCCGAAGCTGAAGCGCGGGTCACGCGCATAGCGGCGCGCCGCCGCGTACGCGAATGCGCTGACGCCGATCGCCACGGCGTGCGAGCTCATGTGCCAGCCGTCGGCCAGCAATGCCATCGAGTTGAACCACCAGCCGGCCCAGATCTCGACCACCATCATGACGGCGGTGATCCACATCACGGCTTTCGTGCCGCGTTCCGCGGCGGGGCTGCCGGTGTCGAACACGTGCTCGTGCGACCAGGGACTCATGTCGTGCGTGTGCATGATTTGCTCCGTGCGGCTTCGATCAGCGGCCGTCCCAGGTCATTTCGCCTGACTGCGCGACGGTGCCGTCGGCCTTGCGCACCTCGGTCCCGGCGCTTGCGCCGTCGCGCGCCGCGTGCACCGTGATCGCCTGCGCGTCGAACACCGGCGCCAGGGCGCGGAAGGAAAAGCCGCGCGGCATGCGGCGCCCCGCCTGCAGCCAGGCGAGCGTCGCCATCACGGTCGCCATCAGCGGGCCGTGCACCACCAGGCCGGGATAGCCCTCGACCTCGAGGCAGTAGCGGCGGTCGTAGTGGATCCGGTGGCTGTTGAAGGTAAGCGCGGAGTAGCGGAACAGGAGCACGTCGTTCGGCACCAGCGCGCAGCGCGCCGGGTTCGCGCCGAGCGGCTCGCGCCACACCGGCCCCTCGGCGGGCGCATTGGGGTTCGCGCGCGCCGCGGGCGCCGCCTCGCGGTAGACGATGTCCTGGCCTTCGCGCATCAGCAGCGCGCCTGCGCTCTTCCATTCGTGGCGGACCTTGACGAACACCAGCGTGCCGCTCCTGCCCTGCTTCATGTCGACCGACTCGACGGTGGACTCGCGCCGCAGCGGCTCGCCCAGGCGCGGCGCGCGCAGCCACTCGAGCTGGCTTCCGGCCCACATGCGCCGCGGCAGCGGCACCGGCGGCAGGAAGCCGCCGCGCGCGGGATGCCCGTCGGGCCCGGCCTCGCGCAGCGGCGACAGCGGCGTGGTGAAGATCCAGTGCCACAGCGGCGGCAGTTCGGCGCCGTCGGCGAACGGCGCGGGATCGAGGTCGAGGCTCGCCGCGAGCTGGCGCACGCGCGCCGCGTCGCAGCGGTCCTCCAGGGTTTCGCTGCGGCCGATCCAGCCGCGCAGGTGAGCGAGATCGAGTTCGGCGCTCATGCTGCATTATCGCCCGAGACCGTCACCACCACGCTGCGCGAATGCGCCGCTTGCCGGTGCTCCCACAGGTAGATTCCCTGCCAGGTGCCGAGCGCGAGGCGCCCGCCGGCGACCGGGATGACGAGCGAATTCGAGGTCAGCACCGAACGCGCGTGCGAGGCCATGTCGTCCGGGCCTTCGGCGTCGTGCGCGTAGGCCGGGTCGCCGTCGGGCGCAAGCCGCGCCACGATCGTTTCCAGGTCTTGCCGCACCGTCGGGTCGGCGTTCTCGCACAGGATCAGCGAAGCGCTGGTGTGCTGCAGGAACACGTTGCAGGTGCCGATGGCGACGCCGCTCGAGCGCACCACGCGCTCGACTTCCGCGGTCAAGTCGAGGGTGCCGCGGCCGCGGGTGCGAAGCCTGAGGGTCTCCTGGGTGGCCATGCGGAAGGAGCCGGGATCGGAATCTGAGCCGGTTTCAGAGCAGTTTGCGCCAAATATGTGACCTGCTGGGCTTTTTTTCCTACCCGGTTTTGTGTCACCATGGCGTTTCTGATGTGATTGGAGGCATGCCATGAAGCGCATCGCCCTGTTAGCCGTCCTTGCGGCGCTCGCTGCGGCGCCCGCCTGGGCGCAGTCGGACAAAGCGGCCGAGAAGGCGACTGCGCCGCTGAAGGTCGACGTGAAGCCCGACGCCAAGATGGAAGCCGGAATGCCGACCAAGACCGAGAACATCAAGCCCGTCCACCGGGAGCTGACCAAGCGGTCGTACCTCGATGCGCGCGAGTGCCTGAAGAAGAAGACCAACGAGGAAATCATCATCTGCGCGGAGAAGTTCCTCTAGCCGCGCGTTCCTCGCATGCCGGAGGCGCCCGCCCGGAACTCGCAGCCGAAAATCGAGGACTACGCGCTGCTGGGCGACCTGCGCGCCGCGGCGCTGGTGAGCAGGGAAGGCTCCATCGATTGGCTGTGCTGCCCCCGCTTCGACAGTCCGGCATGCTTTTCCGCCCTTCTCGGAAGCCCGGATAACGGCCGCTGGCTGCTGCGGCCGGCGGCCGAACCGACCCGCGTCGAGCGCCGCTACCGAGACGCCACCCTGGTGCTGGAAACCGATCACCACGTGCCGGAGGGCGCGGTGCGGGTGGTCGACTTCATGCCGCGCGGCACCGCCACGCCCCACCTTGTGCGCATCGTCGAGGGACTCGAGGGCGAGGTGACGATGCGCATGCAGTACGTGGTGCGCTTCGACTACGGCGCGGTAGTGCCCTGGGTGCGCCGCGTCGCGGCCGGGCTGCTCGCGGTCGGCGGACCGGATTCGCTCCTGCTGCACACTCCGGTGCGGGTGCGCGGCGAAGGCTACACCACGGTGGCCGAGTTCCGCGTCAAGCGCGGCGAGCGGATTCCCTTCGTCCTGTCCTACCACCCGTCCAACGAGGACGCCGTGATTCCGGGCGACGTCGAGGGGCTGCTCACGCGCACCGAGCTCGAGTGGAAGCAGTGGTCCGGGCGCTGCACCTACAACGGCCCGCGTCGCGAAGCGGTGCTGCGCTCGCTGCTGACGCTCAAGGCGCTCAGCTACGCACCGACCGGCGGCATCGTCGCCGCACCCACCACCTCGCTGCCCGAGGCGCTCGGCGGCGTGCGCAACTGGGACTACCGTTACTGCTGGCTGCGCGACGCGGCCTATGCGCTGTACGCGCTGCTGATGACCGGATACCGGGAGGAGGCCGCGGCCTGGCGCGAATGGCTGCTGCGGGCCGCGGCCGGGCGGCCGCAGGACCTGCAGATCGTCTACGGCCTGCGCGGCGAGCGCCGCCTGCTCGAGCGCGAGCTGCCGTGGCTGGCGGGCTACGGCGATTCGCGCCCGGTACGCATCGGCAACGGCGCGAGCCGCCAGCACCAGCTCGACGTCTACGGCGAGGTGATGGACGTGCTCTACCTCGGCGCCGACATGGGCATCGACGGCGACCCGAACGCCTGGGAGGTGCAGAAGGCGCTGATGGACTTCCTCGAGACGGCCTGGGACCGCCCCGACCACGGCGTGTGGGAAGTGCGCGGGCCGCAGCGCCACTTCACCCATTCCAAAGTGATGGCCTGGCGCGCCTTCGACCGCGCGGTTCGCTCGGTCGTCGAGCACCGCCTGGAGGGCCCGGTCGGGCGCTGGCGCGCCTGGCGCACCCGCATCCACCAGGACGTGTGCCGCAACGGCTACGACTCCCGGCGCGGCGCGTTCGTGCAGTACTACGGCGGCGAGGCGCTCGATGCGAGCCTGCTGATCATCCCGCTGGTGGGCTTCCTGCCCGCCGACGACCCGCGCATGGTCGACACCACCGCGGCGATCGGGCGCGAGCTGATGCAAGGCGGGCTGGTGCGGCGCTACATCGAGGACAGCGGGGACGTCGACGGCCTGCCCGCCGGCGAAGGGACCTTCCTGCCGGTGAGCTTCCTCTACGCCGACAACCTCGCGCTGCAGGGCAGGATCGAGGAGGCGGAGGAAATGTTCGGCCGCCTGCTCGGGCTGTGCAACGACATCGGCCTTCTGGCCGAGGAGTACGACCCGGTGCAGGGCAGGATGCTCGGCAACTTCCCGCAGGCGCTCACCCACGTCGCGATCGTGAACACCGCGATCACCCTCGAGCGGGTGCGCGCCGAAGCGTCAGCCGCGCGCGCGGCCGTGTGACTTTCGCGGCACGAAGCGCGCGAGCCCCCGCGCCGGGCCCGGGTGGCGCGCCGCGGCAGCCGGCGCCCGCGCCACGCGGTAGCGCAGCGCCTGCGCGGCGGTGCCCGAGGCGAGCTGCATCAGGGTCTGCTTTTCGCGCTCGCGCTCGCGCAGCTCGCGCGCGGAGCTCTCCACGAGCTGCTCGAGCAGCCGCTGGCGGTCTTCCAGCGCGAGCTGCTGGCGCCGCAGCGTGAGCAGGTTGCGACAGCGCGCCATGCATTCGCGCACGTCGACCGGCTTGGTGAGGAAATCGGTGATGCCGGCGTCGAGCGCCCTGTAGCGCACCTCGCGCTCGTCGTCGACGGTCACCATCAGGATCGGCACGTGCTCGTAGCCCGGCATCGCGCGCAGGCGCTTGACCAGCTCGATGCCGTTCATGTCGGGCATCGCGTAGTCGGCCAGCACGAGGTCGGCGACCTGGCGCGTGGCCCACACGATCGCGTCGACCGGGCGCACGAAGCTCTTCACCATGATGCGCTCGTCGAGCGCGCGCAGGACCTGCTCGAGGATCGCGCGGCTGGTGGACTGGTCTTCGACCACCATCACGGTGCTGCTCGTGAGCGGCACGACCGTTGAGCTCGTGCCGGCCTGAGGTTCGGCCATCGTCTTCTACTCGTCGCGGGATTGCGCGCCGAGGTTACGCTGCGCTGCGGGTGCTGTCCAGCCCGCCGCGCGCGCCGCGCCGGCGAAACTCGCTGCGACGGCGTCATCGTCGCCGCGGCGCCTGTCATAGCGACGCAAGCGTTCTATGAACGCTGCAGCCAGACAAGCGAGGAACGTTTCGGCAACGCCCCTTGCGCCATGCTGGGTTCCACCGGGGCAGGCATGACGCCGGCGCGGCGTCGCTGAGCTTCTGAAGTCCGTGCAAGGCTGCTTCATGGCCGAGGGCTAGACCGGCCGCCGGCGCAGGAGCAGGATCTAGGCCCGGCTGCGGCGGGGCTTTTCGTTTCGGTCTGCCCGGCCGTTTCCGGGTCCGATCCACACAGGAGGAGCCATGGCACAGTCGATCACCGATCAACTACTGAGCAACAACAAGCAGTACGCCGCCGGCAAGCCGGCGCACAAGCCGGGCTACCCCGGCAAGCAGCCGATCCAGCCCGCCAGGCACGTGGCGGTCGTGGCCTGCATGGACGCGCGGCTGGACGTCGAGGACCTCCTCGGCCTGCAGACCGGCGAGGCGCACATCATCCGCAACGCCGGCGGCGTGGTTACCGACGATGCGATCCGTTGCCTGATCATCTCGCATCACCTGCTCGACACGAACGAGATCATTCTCGTTCACCATACCCGCTGCGGCATGCTCGCGTTCACCGACGACCTGCTCAAGGCCGGCCTGGAGGGCGATCCGGCGGCCGAGAATCTGCTCGGCAAGGCCACCGGGCGCAAGTTCGTCAGCTGCAAGAAGTGCGCTTCGACGCCCGCGCAGTTCCATGCGTTCCGCGGCGCGATCGAGCCGCTGGATGCGCCGCGCAACGACAAGATGATCGAACGCCTCACCTGGGACGTGCGGCGCTCGATGTCGAAGGTCCTCAATCATCCGTGGCTGCCGACGAGCGGCGCCGATGCAATCACCGTGCGTGGATTCATCTACGACGTCGACACCGGCAAGCTGGAAGAAGTGAAGTACCCGGGGCCGATGGGAACCTTCGGCTGAGCGCGCGCCCGGGCTAGCGGCTCTCCGCTCCCGCGCCGAAGGTCGACGGCTGCACCTGCGGCGCGGTCGCGGCGCGGCGCGCGAGCCACCATCCCGCGGCGGGCGGCACCACCGCGAAGGACTGCTCGGCGCCGAGCTTGCGCGCGGCGTCGAGCGGCCAGTTCGGGTTGTAGAGCATCTCGCGCGCGAGCGCGACCAGGTCGGCGCGGCCCTCGGCGAGGATCGCCTCGGCCTGGTGCGCGTGCACGATCAGGCCGACCGCCATGGTCGCGATGCCCGCTTCCTTTTTTATCTTTTCGGCGTACGGCACCTGGTAGCCGTAGTCCGGCGCGAGCGCGGGCGCCTTGGCGACGAGTCCGCCCGAGCTGCAGTCGATCACGTCGACGCCGAGCGGTCCGACCGCCTTCGCCAGCGCGACGCTCTGCTCGGGCCCGAAGCCCGCGTCGTCCTCGGCCGAGATCCTCAGGAAAAGCGGCTTCTGCGCGGGCCAGCTCGCGCGCACCGCCTCGCACACCTCGAGCGCGAAGCGCATGCGCTTGTCCCGCGAGCCGCCGTACTCGTCCTCGCGCTGGTTCGACGCCGGCGACAGGAACTGGTGGATCAGGAAGCCGTGCGCGCCGTGGATCTCGATCACGTCGAAGCCGGCGGCCTGGGCGCGCGCCGCGGCCCGCGCCCAGGCCTCGGCGATGGCGCGGATCTCGGCGCGCCCGAGCGCGCGCGGCACCGGCGAGGCCGCGTCGAACGCGATCGCGCTCGGCGCGACGAGCTCCCAGTCGTCCCAGTCGGGGATCGCATCAGTTCGGCGGAGCGGCTTGCCGCCTTCCCACGGGCGCTGGATGCGCGACTTGCGGCCCGAATGACCGAGCTGGATGCCGGCGGCCGCGCCGCAGCCGCGCACGAAATCCGCGCAGCGCGCGAGCTGCGGCACGAAGCTGTCGTCCCACAGCCCGAGGTCGCCCACCGTGCCGCAGCCGCGGCGCTCGACCTTGGTCGATTCCATCATCACCAGCCCGGCGCCGCCGGCGGCGTAGCGCCCGGCGTTCATCAGGTGCCAGTCGGTGGCGAAGCCGTCCACGCCGGCGTACTGGTGCATCGGCGCCACGACGATCCGGTTCTTGAGCGTGAGCGAACGAATCTCGAGCGGGGTGAACAGCAGGGGTTGGCTCATGAGGGTCCTTGTCAATCTTGTTCGAGCGGCGCGACCAGCTCGGGGCCGTCGCTCTTGGCCGAGTTGAGCCGGGTGCTGACGGCGTAGTGGGCGAAACTCGACTGCGCCAGTTCTACCATGCCGGCGACTTCGTCCGCCTTGTCGACGTCCGCGCGCACCCATCGCACCAGCAGCGCGTCGGGCAGCACGACCGGCATCCGGTCGTGGATCCCGGCCACGGACGCGGAGGCCGCGCGGGTGAGGATCGCGCAGGTGAGCTCGGCCGCGGGCGAAGTCTCCAGCAGGGCGGCGAAGCACACCGGCCTGCGGTCGCGGCGATGGATATAGTGCGGCTGCTTGTAGGTCCTGATCTCGCCGCTCGCCGGATCGGTCCGCTGCGCCGCCTGCCACTCGTACCAGCCCTCGGCCGGGATCAGACAGCGCGAGTGGCGCCAGGCGTGGCGCCACATCGGCTTCGCCGCCGCGTCCTCGGCGCGCGCGTTGATCGAGTAGGCCGGCGGCTTGTCCTGCTTCCACCAGGACGGGATCAGGCCCCAGCGCGCCTCGGCGAGCTCGAGCGCGCCCGAGGCGCCGGCGACCAGGATCGGGATGCGGGTGGTCGGCAGGACGTTGTAGCGGCGCCCGAACGGGTTGCTGTTGCCGCGCCCGACCTGCCAGGCGCGCTCGATCGCCGCGCGCTCGGGGCTGACGTATCGTCCGCACATGGCCCTGGATCATAATGGACGCCCGATGAGACTGGTCCCGCCGCGCGTCGTTCCGCCCGAAAAGCCGCTCGGGCGCCTCGCTTTCGCGGCGCGCTTCGTGCGCAACCCGCTCGAGGTGGTGCCGCGCGAGGCCTACGAGGCCGAGTTCTTCCGCCGCGACGAGGGCGCCGCGCGCGCCTGGGTCATGGGGCCGGCGCTGCTCAAGGCGATCCTGCTCGACGAGCGCGAGAAATTCCAGAAGCTGACCCAGATCCGGCTGCTCTCGCCGCTGCTCGGGCACGGCCTGCTCACCAGCGAGGGCGCCGAGTGGAAGTGGCAGCGCCAGGCCTGCGCGCCGATGTTCCGCCACCACGACCTGCTCGGCTTCGTGCCGGTGTTCGTGCGCGCCGCGCAGGGGCTGCTCGCGCGCTGGCGCGCGGCGCCCGGAGCGGCGCAGGGCGCCGTTCAGCCGATCGACCGCGACGTCACGCGCGCCACCTTCGAGGTCATCTCGGCGACGCTGCTGCCCTCGGCCGACGCCACCATCGGGCCGGTGCTCGAGCACTCGATCGCCACCTTCCAGCGCTCGGGCGGCTGGGCCCAGCTCTACGCCTCGCTGCGCGCGCCGCACTGGCTGCCGCGCCCGGGCATCTCCACCGGGCGTCGCGCGGCGACCGCGCTGCGCTCGGCGGTCGGGGCGATCATCCGCGAGCGGCGCGCGGGCGGCGGCCCGGACGACCTCATGCACCGCCTGATGGCCGCGCGCGACCCGGAGAGCGGCCAGGCGATGGACGACGAGCGCCTGATCGACAACCTGCTCACCTTCTACCTCGCCGGACACGAGACCACCGCGCGCGCGCTGTCGTGGACGCTCTACCTGCTTTCGCGCTCGCCCGAGTGGAGCGAGGCGCTGGCCGACGAGGTCGCGCGCGTCGCCGGCGGCGAGCCGGTGGCGGCGGCGCACATCGAGCGCCTGGAGCTGACGCAGCAGGTGCTCAAGGAATCGATGCGCCTGTTCCCCCCGGTGCCGATGATGAGCCGCCAGGTGGTGGCCGACACGACCCTCGGCGGCCACGCGATCCGCGCCGGCAGCTCGGTCGTGATCCCGATCTACGCCATCCAGCGCCACGCCGCGCGCTGGGACGATCCGCACGCTTTCGATCCTTCGCGCTTCGCCCCCGGGCGCGAGGCCGCGCTCGGGCGCTACCAGTACCTGCCCTTCGGCGCCGGGCCGCGCATCTGCATCGGCATGGCCTTCGCCATGATCGAGTCCACCGCGATCCTGGCCACGCTGATGCAGCAGGCGCGCTTCGCCCCCGCGCCGGGCCCCGAGCCGTATCCGCTCGCGCGCGTTACCCTGCTTCCCCGCGGCGGATTACCGTTGCGGGTTTCCTTCAGGTAGTACTACTTCGCCCGCCAGCCGCCGTCGACCACCAGCGCGTGGCCGCTGACGTACTTCGCGTCATCCGACGAAAGGAACGCGACCGCCGCGGCGACGTCCTCGGGCGTGCCGCGCACGCCGGCGGGCACCAGCGCGCGCACCTGCTCGTCGCTCACCGCGACGCCGCGAGCGCTCATGTCGGGCACGCCGGGCCCCAGGATCGACTGCGAGTTCGCGCGCAAGGCCGTGGGGATCGCGCCCGGACAGACGCAGTTCACGCCGATGCCGCGCGCGGCGTAGCGCACCGCCATCTGGCGCGTGAGCCCGACCACGCCGTGCTTGGCGGCGATGTAGGCCGCGCCGCCGCCGGTGCCGTTCAGGCCCGCGACCGAGGCCATGTTGACGATCCGCCCGCGCCCGCGCGGCAGCATCTCGGCCAGCGCGCGCTTGCAGCCCAGGAACGTCCCGGTGAGGTCGATCTCGAGCACCCGGCGCCAGAGCGACTCGTCCATGTCGTCGACGTCGAAGTAGCCGTCGAGCACGCCCGCGTTGTTGACCATGATCTCCAGCGGCCCGAGCGCCGCGACCGCCGCCGCGACCGCGGCGTCGAGCTCGGCCGCGCGGCTGACGTCGGCGCCGTAGCCCTCGGCGCGCCCGCCCGCGGCGGCGATGTCCTTCGCGGTCGCGCGCGCGGCGGCCGGGTCGATGTCGATCGCCGCCACCGCGGCGCCCTCGGCCGCCAGGCGCGCGGCGATCGCGCGCCCCAGCCCCGAGCCGGCCCCGGTCACGGCGGCCATTCGCTTGTCGAGTTTCATTCGACCTCCTCTGGATTAACCCGAATTGCCTTGCCTTGCGTTTAAGCTCTTACCCGTAACGCAAAGGAGTTCGCATGCGACCCATTGTGACATTTTGCCTGCTCGCCTTCCCGCTCGCTGCCGCCGCGGCCGGCGACGCGCTCACCATCTACAGCTCGGCCCGGCCGGGCGCGATCCGGCCCGAGCAGTACCGCAACGGCGGCGCGGTGCCGGGCTACGCCGTGGTGCGCCATCTGCGCACGCTCAAGCTCGAGCCGGGACGCAACACGGTGCGTTTTTCCGACGTCGCCGCATTGATCGACCCGACCACGGTGAGCTTCGAGTCGCTCACCGATCCGAAAGGTACGCGCGTGCTGGAGCAGAACTTCCAGTTCGACCTGGTCAATACGCAGAAGCTGCTCGAGAAATACATCGACCGCACGATCAGCGTCGACCAGGTGCGCGGCAGCGGCGTCGAGACTTTCCGCGGCACCCTGCTGTCGACCGCCGGCGGACTCGTGCTGCGGCGCGAGGACGGCAGCGTGCAGCTCCTGTCGCACAACGCCGGGGTGCGCCTGCCCGAGCTGCCGGGCGGGCTGATCACGCGCCCGACCCTGGTGTGGGACATCACCGCGGCGCACGGCGGCACGCAGAAGACGCGCGTGTCCTACCAGACCGGCGGCATCACCTGGTGGGCCGACTACAACCTCGCCTACTCGGAAGGCGCGAACGCGAACGCCTGCAAGCTCGACGTCGGCGCCTGGGTCAGCATCCTCAACCGCTCGGGCGCGGGCTACGACGACGCCAAGCTCAAGCTCGTCGCCGGCGACGTGCAGCGCGCGCAGCCGACGGACTATGCGGCCGGCAACTATCCCGCCGCGCGCGCCGCGCTGGAGTCGAAGGTCGCGGGCTTCGCCGAGAAGGCGTTCTTCGAGTACCACCTTTACACGCTGGGCCGGCCCACCACGCTGCCCGACCGCTCGACCAAGCAGATCGAGCTGTTCCCGGTCGCGCACGGCGTGCCCTGCGAGAAGAAGCTCGTCTACTACGGCCTCGCGCCGGGCTGGCGCGGCTTCAGTCCGAGCCCGCTCACCGACCGCAACTACGGCGTGCAGACCAACAAGAAGGTCGACGTCTACCTCTCGTTCAGGAACTCGAAGCGCAACAACATGGGCATGCCGCTGCCGGCGGGGCGGGTGCGCGTGTCGAAGGCGGACGACGACGGCACGCTCGAATTCATCGGCGAGGACAGCATCGACCACACGCCCAAGGACGAGCGGGTGCTGATCAAGCTCGGCTCGGCCTTCGACGTGGTCGGCGAGCGCAAGCAGCTCGCTTTCAGCATCGACACCTCGCGCCGCACGATGAGCGAGCAGATCGAGGTGCGCCTGCGCAACCACAAGGAGCAGCCGGTCACGGTCGAGGTGAAGGAGAACCTCTACCGCTGGGTCAACTGGGAGATCACCGAGAAGACCCACGCCTACCGCAAGCAGGACGCCCGCACCGTCGTCTTCCCCCTGCGCGTGCCCGCCAACGGCGAGCAGGTCCTTCGTTACACCGTACGCTACACCTGGTAAAACCGGGGACAGACCCCGATTTCCAGTGCAGCGTCATGATTTGCCGGAAGAAAATCGGGGTCTGTCCCCGATTTCCCGCTTTACTTGTTGCGCTTGGCGGCCATGCGGCAGAGCGCGGCGTCGTTTCCGCACTTGCTCTGGCAGGCCTGCATGTCCGCGTTGTCGGTCTGGCTGCGGCGGCAGCTCTGCATGCACGACTCGAACTGGGTGCCGCAGGTCGCATCCTCGTCGTCGCCGCTGAGCCCGGTGTAGAGGTAGTAGCCGGCCAACGCGGCGAGGGCGAGCACGACCAGCGCGCCGAATGCGCCCAGCCCGCGCTGCACCGACCCGAGCGCCCGACCTCGCATGCCCCTACTGTAGAGTAAGTTGCGGCGCAGCATTAAACTGTATGCTTTGCGGCTGTGACGCGGAGCCAACCTGACGTAAGCTAGCGGTCCAAGAAACTTCAACAGGGAGAGGGGACGAATGAAAACAATCACCCGCACACTCAGGCGCTCGCTGCTGCTCGGAGCGGGCTCGTTGGCGCTGCTCGTCGCTGGCTGCGGCAGCATGCCGTCGTGGATGGGCGGCGGCCAGGCCGTGCACGTCGATCTGGGCGGCAGCCAGGAAGTCCCGGCGGTGAGCGTCGACGGCATCGGCACCGGCACCATCACGGTCGCCTCCGACGGCTCGGTCAGCGGCAGCGTCACCACCACCGACGTGGCCGGCGTCGCGGCCCACATCCACGAGGGCGCGATCGGCAAGAACGGCCCGGTGATCATCCCGCTGGAGAAGACCGCGGCCAACGTCTGGAGCGTGCCCAAGGGCGCCAAGCTGACGGATGCGCAGATGGCGGCCTTCAAGCGCGGCGACCTGTACGTGAACGTGCACACCGCCAGGCACCGCGGCGGCGAAGTGCGCGGCCAGATCATCCCCTGAGCGCAGCGCTTCCCGAAACTGTAGAGGTCGAAACCGCCGCGCGGCCCGACGCGGCGGTGATCTGGCTGCACGGCCTCGGCGCCGACGGCCACGACTTCGAGCCGATGGTGCCGATGCTCGGGCTGCCGCGGCGCATCGCGGTGCGGTTCGTGTTCCCGCACGCACCCGAGCGCCCGGTGACGATAAACTCGGGCATGCGCATGCGGGCCTGGTACGACATCGTCCGCCTCGGCGGCGGCGCCGAGGACTCGGTCGGAATCGGCGAGTCGCAGGCCCTGCTCGAAGGCCTCATCGAGCGCGAGCGCGGGCGCGGCGTCGCGCCCGGGCGCATCGTGCTCGCCGGGTTCTCGCAGGGCGGCGCGATCGCGCTGCACACCGGCCTGCGCCACCCCGAGCGGCTGGCCGGCATCATGGGGCTGTCGACTTACCTGCCGCTGCCTGCCACGCTCGAGGCCGACCGCAGCCCCGCCAATGCCGACGTGCCGATGTTCATGGCGCACGGCCTGCACGACGAGATGATCGGCATCGAGCGCGCGCTCGCCTCGCGCGACGCGCTCGAGGCGCTCGGCTACGCGCCCGCCTGGCACGAGTACCCGATGGGCCACGCCGTGTGCCCCGAGGAGGTCACCGCGATCGCCGAGTGGCTCGCGGGGGTGCTCTGAGCAGTGAAATTCAGGATTTCCGAGAATTCGCTCTACTCGGTGCTGATGCGCTCGCCCTGGTGGGTGAGCTTCCTGGTCGGCGCCGCCGTGTTCGCGCTGGTGCGCCTGTTCATGGAACCGGTGTACGCCGCGTTCGCCACCGTCCCCTTCGTCGGCATCGGCGTGTTCGCCGCCTGGCGCCAGCTGCGCGTGCCGAGCGCGGCCGAAACCGGCCGCAAGCTCGAAATGCTGCGCGGCATGAGCTGGGAGAACTTCGCTTTCGTGCTCGAGCAGGCCTGGCGGCGCCAGGGCTACCAGGTCAAGCCGTTCGCCGGCGCGGGCGCCGACTACGAGCTGGCGAAAGCGGAGCGCCGCACGCTGGTGGCATGCAAGCGCTGGAAGGCCGCCCGCACCGGCGCCGACCCGCTGCGCGAGCTCGCCGCCGCGGCCGGCTCGAACGGCGCGGCCGAGAGTCTGTACGTCGCCGTGGGGGAAGTCACCGACACCGCGCGCAAGTTCGCCGACAATCACAACATCCGGCTCGTGCAGGGCACCGACCTCGCCAAGCTGATACCTTTCAACTCCATCAAAGGAACGCATAAATGAAAAAAGCCGCACTGGCCGCCGTCCTGGCGCTCGCCGTCGGCAGCGCCGCCGCTGCCGACATGACCGAACATCAGAAGACGCTCTACGCCGTGGGCCAGGCGCTCGCGCGGCAGGTGCGCGTGTTCGACCTCAAGCACGACGAGCTCGACGCGGTGCAGCGCGGCTTTCGCGACGGCGTGCTCGGCGCCAAGAGCGCGGTCGACATGAACGTGTACGGCCCCAAGATCCAACAGCTGGCCGCCGAGCGCCAGGCCGCGGCGGCGCGCGCGGCCGAGGCCGAGGGCGACAAGCTGCTCGCGAAGGCGGCAGCCGAGAAGGGCGCGGTCAAGGACAGCGACGGGCTGGTGTTCCGCTCGCTGCGCGAAGGCAAGGGCGCCTCGCCCAAGGCGACCGACACCGTCACCGTCAACTACCGCGGCACGCTGCCCGACGGGCGCGAGTTCGACAGCTCCTACTCCCGGCACAAGCCCGCCGAGTTCCCGCTCGACCGGGTGATCAAGTGCTGGACCGAGGGCGTGCAGAAGATGAAGGTCGGCGGCAAGGCGAAGCTCACCTGCCCGCCGCAGATCGCCTACGGCGAGCGCGGCGCGGCCGGCGGGCTCATCCCGCCCAACGCGACGCTCACCTTCGAGGTCGAGCTGCTCGCGATCAAGCCCGCGAAGTAAATCGGGGTCAGACCGCCTTTCGGGGCTCGAGTGGCGTACGGCGACCGCGTGCTGAAGCGCGGCAGCAGGGGCCGCGACGTCGCCGAGCTGCAGATCCGCCTGGCGGGATTCCGCGGCACGGTGCCCGACGGCGACTTCGGCCCGGCGACGGAGCGCCAGGTGAAAGTTTTCCAGCGCGACGTCATGGAGCTCGACTCCCCGGACGGCGTCGCCGGCGGCGATACCCTGCGCGCGATCGACCGCTTCGGCCAGGCCTACCCGATCGACTTCGCACGGCTGCGTTGCCCCTGCGGCGAGTGCGGCGGCTTCGGCCAGGGACGCTTCAGGCGCAGCTACCTGCCCGGACGGCCGAAGGTGGAGGCGTACTACCGCTACGAGTACCCCGGCGTGCACCGCATGCTGCTGTGGGCGGCGCGCGCGGTGTTCTTCTACCTGCCCGAGCACCGCTTCACGGTCACCTCGTGCTACCGCTGCGAGACCGACAACGCGAAGCGCGGGCGCAGCAGCACCAACCACCACGGCAAGGCGATCGACCTCGACATCGTGCTGCGGCCGGGCCAGGGCAGGCGCGAGGACGGGGCCCTGTGCAACGCCGCGCGCCGGCGCATCGTCTCGACCGGCGCGGCGCAGATCGGCTGGCGCGCGCCCAACCGCAAGGCGCTCGAGCCCGCGCGCATCGCGCCCACCTGGGTGCACTATGATGTGCGCTGCTACGAACGAAGATACCTTGCCGACTCGATGTTCTGCACCACCCCCGAGGCGCTGAATGCGCGCCGGCCGATCCGCGTCTGAGGCGCGCGCCATGCTGCATGTCTAGCGAGCGCGACAGGATCGGAACCCGGCTGGCCGAGATCCACGCCCGCCTGCGCGACGAGATCGAGGGGCTCGACCGCGTCGCGGTCGCCGTCTACGACGAGCAGACCGACCACCTCACCACCTACGTCCACTCGACCGTCGGCGAGGCGCCGCTCAGCCACTTCGACGCCAGGCTGGCGGACTTTCCGTCGCTGCGCGAAGTCGCCGCCAGCGGCCGGCCGCGCATCCTGACCAGTCCCGACGGCGCGGTCGCCGCGCGCAGCGGCGCCGCGCGCCGCCTGCTGGAGCGGGGCGTGCGCGCGAGCTACACGCTGCCGATCCGCGACGAAGGCCACCTCTACGGCTTTCTGTTCTACGACTCGTCCGACGAGGGGCTGTTCACGCCCTCGGTCGAGAAGCGGCTGTGGATCTACTCGGAGTTGATCCGCCTGCTCGTGGTGCACGCGATCGGACCGATCCGCACGCTCGCCGCGGCGGTCAAGACGGCGCGCGAGTTCAGCCGCCAGCGCGACGAGGAAACCGGCGCCCACCTCGAGCGCATGTCGCGGTTCGCGCACGTCATTGCGCTCGCGCTCGCCGGGCGCTACGGGCTGGGGGACGAGGAGGTCGAGCTGATCCAGCACCTCGCGCCGCTGCACGACCTCGGCAAGATCGGCGTCTCGGACGCCGTGCTGCTGAAAGAGGGCCCCCTCGGCCCCGACGAGGCCGCGGCGATGAAGGAGCACGTCGCCAAGGGCCTGGCGATGGTCGAAGTCATGATCCGCGAATTCGGCCTGAGCGGCGTGGCCCACGTCGGCATGCTGCGCAACATCATCGGCTGCCACCACGAGAGCCCGGACGGCAGCGGCTATCCGCAAGGCCTGGAGGGCGACGCGATCCCGCTCGAAGCGCGCATCACCAAGGTCGCCGACGTGTTCGACGCCCTGACCAGCGAGCGGCCCTACAAGCAGGCGTGGAGCAACCAGGACGCGTTCGCCTACCTTCAGGCGCACGCCGGGCGGCAGTTCGACGCCGATTGCGTCGGCGCGCTCGTGGCCGCCCGCGACGAGGTCGAGGCGATCCAGGTCCGCTTTCGCGAGCAGGCCGCGCGGCAGTAGAAAAACGGGGTCTGACCCCGTTTTCGAAACGGCGAAAACCGGGCTCGGACGACAATTAGAATGGCTGCCGTGAATAGTCCCCGCCGCGGCCCCTCGCGCAACGTCCTGATCGTCGGCGTCGTGCTGACGGCTTCGCTCGCCTTCGCCGCTTACGAGGTGCGCGAGCGCACGCTCTACCTGCACGAGGAAGACGCGCGCATCCGCGCCGACATGGTGACGGTGGCGAGCCGCGTTTCGGGCTGGATCACACGGCGGCCGGTCGAGGAGGGGCAGGCGGTCGAGCCCGGCACGGTGCTGGTGGCGCTCGACCAGCGCGACGCCAGGCTTGCGCTGGCCGAACTCGAGGCGCAGCTCGAGGCGGTGCGCGCCGACAAGGCGCGCCTGGGCGCCGACACCGGGCTCGCGCGCGCGCAGACCGAGTCCGGGCTGCAATCGGCGCGCGCCGAGCTTGCCTCGGCCGCGGTCACGGTCTCGAGCCTGGAGCCGCAGCTCAAGCTCGCGCAGGCCGAGTTCGCGCGCACCGGGCGGCTCTACGAGCAGAAGATGGCCTCGCAGGCGGCGCGCGACGAGTCCGAGGCGGCGCTGCAGAAGCTCGAGCGCGAGCACCGCATCGCGCAGGCCAGGCTGCGCGGCGCCGAGGCGAAGGTGAAGCAGGCCCAGGCCGAGCGCGCGCGGCTGCAAGTCCTCGCCGCCGAGCAGCAGGTGCTCGAGCAGCGCGCCGCCGAGCTCGAGGCGAAGCTCGCCCGCCAGCGCCTCGACCTCGAGGACCGCATCGTCAAGAGCCCGTCGAAGGGCGTCATCGACCGCAGCTTCGTCGAGCCGGGCGAGTACGTGAGCGCGGGCCAGCGGCTGCTGCTGATGCACGACCCGGCGAGCGTGTGGGTCGAGGCGAACGTCAAGGAGACCCAGCTGCGGCGCCTCGCCCTCGGGCAGCGGGTCGAGGTGCACGTCGACGCCTATCCGGATGCCGACCTCGAAGGCCGCGTCGAGGGCATCGGCCATTCGGCCACCAGCAGCTTCGCGCTGCTGCCCACGCCCAACCCGAGCGGCAACTTCACCAAGGTGACGCAGCGCGTGCCGGTGCGGATCTCGGTTGCGCAGCGCGAAGGCAGGCTGCGGCCCGGGATGATGGTGGAGGTGAGGATTGCCACTGGGCATTGAGCCCGGCCGCTGGCCGGTCGTGTTCGGCGGCCTGCTGGGGGCGATGTCGACCGTGCTCTCGGCGACCATGGTCAACGTCGCGGTGCCGAGCATCATGGGCGCCTTCGGCGTCGGCCAGGACCTCGCGCAGTGGGCCGCCACCGCGTTCCTCGCCACCATGGTCGCGAGCCAGCTGCTCAACACCTGGGCGGTGCAGGCGGTCGGCCAGCGCGGCGCGTTCTGCCTCGCGCTCGTAGTGTTCGCCGCCGGCGCCGTGATCGGCGCCGGCGCGCCCAACATCGAAACGCTGGTGTTCGGCCGCATCCTGCAGGGTTTCGCCGCGGGGCTGGTGCAGCCGCTGGTGCTCGCCGCGGTGGTGGCCGCCTTCCCGCCCGAGCGGCGCGGCATGGCGGTCGGCCTCTACGGCATGGCGGTGACCCTCGCGCCGAGCTTCGGGCCCTGGATCGGGGGGCTCGCGATCGACGCCCTGAGCTGGCGCGAGATGTTCCTCGTGCCGCTACCGCTGGTGGCGGTGGCCTTCCTGCTCGGGCTGCTCTACATGCCGGCGAAGAAGCTCTCCGCGAAGCTGCCGCCGTTCGACTGGGCCGGCTACGCGCTGGTGGCGCTTGCGCTGCTCGGGGTGATGAGCGCGATCGGCAACGGCCAGCGCTGGGGCTGGTCCTCGAACGAGACCCTGATCGCGTTCGGCGTCGGCGCGGGCGCGGCGCTCGCGTTCGTCGTCTCGCAGCGCCGCGCGGCGAACCCGCTGCTGGATGTTTCGCTGTTCGCCGACCTGCGCTTCACTTCGGCGATGCTGATCGCGTTCGCCTTCGGCGCCGGCAACTTCGCCACCAACTACGCGATCCCGGTGTTCATGCAGACGGTGCAGGGCTTCACCGCCACCGACGCCGGCGCGGTGCTGCTGCCCGCCGGCCTCTTGCTGGTGGTGCTGATCCCGCAGTCGGGGCGGCTGGCCGACACGCTGCCGGCGCACGTTCCGATCATGACCGGTTGCGTGCTGTTCGCGGCCGCGGCGTGGCTGATGTCGGACTCCGACGTCAACACGCCGTTCTGGACCCTGGCCTGGTTCGCCGTACTCAGCCGCGGCGCGCTCGGTCTGGTGATGCCGAACATGGGCAAGGTCGCGATGAGCGCGGTGCCCGCGGGCAAGCTCAACCAGGCCGCCGGCACCTACAACTTCATCCGCCAGATGGGCGGCGCCTTCGGCGTCAACCTGACCGCGGTGACGCTGGAGCTCTCGACCGCGCGCCACGCCGAGCGGCTCACCGCGACCCAGACCCCGGACAACTCGCAGAGCATGGAGCTGCTCGGGCGGGTGGCCGCGCTGCTGCACCGCGCGGGCGTGCCCGACGCGGTGCTCGGCCCCGGCGCGCTCGACTACCTGGGCAACGTGGTCTACGCGCAGGCGCGCACGCTCGGCTTCCAGGACGCCTTTTTCCACATATGCTTCGCCTTCGTGCTCGCGCTCGTTCCCGCCTGGCTGCTCGGCCGGGCGGGGCGGCTGCGGCCGGCGGCCAGGAGCACAGCATGACGATCAGGAGCCCCGCATGAAAATCACCCGCTTCGAAGCCTGGATCCTGCGCGCGCCCGACACCGGCCGCCCGCACTGGGTCAGCAACTTCATCGTTCCGCGCGCGAACGAGATCCTGGTGCGCCTCGCGACCGACGACGGCATCGAAGGCTTCGGCATCGCCACCAGCTACACCCCGATCGAGGCATCGATCCACGCTCTGAAGAGCGGCATCGGCGAGCTCGTGGTCGGCGCCGACCCGACCGCGCCCGAGCGCCTGTACCAGAAGCTGTTCGGCCTCACCTGGCAGCGCCTCGCGCACGAGAAGGGCTGGAGCCGCGAGGCGATCATCCGCATCGCCGCGGCGACCGACATCGCCTGCTGGGACGTGATCGGCAAAGCGGCGAACCTGCCGCTGTACCGGCTCTTCGGCGGCTATCGGGACAAGGTGCCGTGCTACGTCACCTGCGCCTACTACCGCGACGGCAAGACGATGTCCGAATTGAAGGACGAGATGCAGATGCTCAAAGGCCAGGGCCACCGCGGCTTCAAGGCCAAGGCGGGCGGGCTGCCGCTCGGCGAGGACATCCCGCGCCTGGAGCTGGTGCGCGAGGTGATCGGCTGGGACAACGACCTGATGGTCGACGTCAACCGCGGCTGGGACCTCGACACCGCGATCGAGGGCGCGCGCCTGATCGAGCCGCTCAAGCCGCGCTGGCTGGAAGAGCCGGTGCGCTGGGCCGACGACCGGCGCGAGCTGAGGCTGCTCTCGAAAGAGACCCGCATCCCGCTCTCGGCGGGTGAGAGCGAATTGACCAGCTGGGGCTGCCGCGCGCTGCTGGAGGAAGAAGCGATCAAGATCCTGCAGTTCGACTGCACCATGTCGGGCGGCTTCACCGAGGGACGCAAGCTCTCGGCGCTGTGCGAGCTGAACCACGTCCAGGTCGCGCCGCACCACGACTGCTTCATCCACTGCCACATCGTCGCCGCGAGCCCGGCGGGCGTGATCGTCGAGTCGTTCACCGATCCCGAGCGCGACCCGCTGCAGGCGGAGCTGTTCGAGAACCCGCCCAAGATCGCCGACGGCTGGTTGACGCTGAACCAGGCGCCGGGCCTCGGGCTCACCCTGTCGGAGAAGGCGGTCGCGAAGTTCGGCCAGAAGGTGATTTGATGCGCTTCGCGATTTTCGGCGCGGGCGGCATCGGCGGCTATTACGGCACGCGCCTGGCGCAGGCCGGGCACGAGGTCTCGTTCGTCGCCCGCGGCAAGCAGCTCGAGGCGATGCGCGCGAAGGGCCTCAAGGTTCTCAGCCCGCTGGGCGACTTCCACCTCGAGAAGCCGCGCGCCTCGAGCGACCCGCTCGAGCTGGGCGAGGCCGACTGCGTGATCGTCGGCGTCAAGACCTGGCAGGTGGTGGAGGCGGCGCACGCGATGAAGCCGCTGCTCGGGCGCGACACGGTCGTGCTGCCGTTCCTCAACGGCGTCGAGGCGCCCGACCAGCTCGCCGAGGTGCTCGGCGCGCCGCACGTGCTCGGCGGCCTGTCGAAGGTATTCGCCATGATCGAGTCGCCGGGCGTGATCCGCCACGCGAGCCCCGGCGCGTACATCGAGCTGGGCGAGCTCGGCGGCGAGCAAAGCCAGCGCGCCCGCGCGCTGCGCGACGCCTTCGTCGGCGCCGGCGTCGACGCCAGGCTGAGCGGCGACATCCGCGGCGCGATGTGGGCGAAGCTCGTCACCGTGACCTCGTGGGCGGGGCTCGGCGCGCTCTCGAGGAGCACCATGGGCACGCTCAGGACCTACCCCGAGACGCGCGCCATGATCGACCGCGCGATGGACGAGGGCATCGCGGTCGGCATCGCGCGCGGCCACTCGCCCTCGTCCGGCTTCAAGGGCGAGCTGTGGCGCTACTACGACGCGCTGCCGGTGGGCGCGACCGCCTCGATGCAGCGCGACATCATCGCCGGCCGACCCTCGGAGCTCGACGCCTGGAACGGCGCCATCGTGCGCTTCGGCGCCGAAGCCGGCCTCGAGACCCCGGTGCACCGCTTCACCTACCACGCCCTGCTGCCGATGGAGCGCCGCGCCCGCCGCAAGGCCTGAAATGAGCCCCTCGGAGCTCGTCATCGCCATCCTCGCCGTGGTCGCGATCTGGGCCGCATGGGCGGCCGCGCGCCGCGCGCGCGCCGAGCGCGAGCGGCTCGACGCCGAGGGCGAGCTCACCGAGGGCGAGGTGCTCAAGGTCTGGCCCGAGGGCACCGCCTACCGCGTGCGCTACCGCTTCACGCCGCGCGGCGCGGCGCAAGCCGTGACGCGCACCGAGCTCTCCGCCTGCCTGCAGGTGCTGGTGCCCGCGCCGGGCGACCGGGTCAGCGTGCGCTACGACCCGAGCGACCCCAAGGGCCGCGCGCGGATCGTGCGCGAAGAAGCCTAGGCGGCCTGCTTCAGCGTCGGCGCCGCCATCGGCGCGGCCGGCGCGCCCGGGAGCACGCGGCGCTGCCAGGCCGTGATCAGGCGCCACAGCGCGAGGAACACGACCACCGCCACCAGCGCGCTGCCGGCGTCGGCCAGGTTCATTGCACGCCAGCCGCGGGCCGCGGCCCAGTCCCAATCGGTCGCGATCCCCGCCGCGAGCAGGGTGACGATCGCCGGCACGACGATGAACCCGTTCAGGTCGTCGTTGTTCCAGCGCGGCGGCGGCTGGATGCGGCCGCCGGTTTTTGCCACGCGGCCGATGAGCAGCGCCGCAAAGATCATCGCCAGACCGATTGCAAGGGCCATACGTTCTCCTGCGCGAAAATGAGGGCGAGCGATTCTAGGCGTGCGCCGGGCGCGCGGCGCATCGGCCGGCGAATTTATTTTGTGACGGCGTGTTGCAGCCTTGCTGCAATGTCAGCCGAAGCTGACCGAGGTCAACGATCGAGCTTGCTTAATTCGCTGCCGGTGCTATCTTGAAAGTGAGCCTGTGAGGGCGGCCAGATGACCGGCAAATCGGGATCCCCGGCAATAGTCTGGGTACCGTGCCCTCGGCACCGCGATCAGACGGTCGCGGCGGCAGCCAGGCCCAGCCGGGGCAGCCGCCCCGGGATGAAAGCGGCGATTCCCGCCGCCGCCCGGCGATGTCCGGGCTCAAGGCCCCGCTTAAGCGGGGCCTTTCATTTTGGGGAGAGAAAACCGGGGACAGACCCCGATTTCGTGATTCTCGAAATCGGGGTCTGTCCCCGGTTTTCGTTCACGCCGCGCGGGAAGCGCCGGCGTCGGCGATCGCGGCAATCCGCTTCTTGATCAACACGCGGATTTCGTACAGGGGGATGTCGCCGGTGACGACGCCCGCGCTGCGCAGTTCCATCTTGTCGAGCACGAGACCGAGCGCCTTGAGGCTCTGTACGTCGCGGAGTTCCTCGGCGGCTTCCCGGATGCACCCGGCGGCCATGGGGTTCAACGAAGGGTACGAGTTCATCACCTTGCTCCTAGATCTCGCGTGCTACCAGTTCGATGAATCGTTTCGTCGCGGCCGGCGGCGCGTTGCATGACCGCTCGCCTCGACGACCCCCTATGTGTGGATTCTGCGCCTTCGCGCGCGACAAATCACCTGTCGCCGATGAGCGACATCACTTCTGCGGCGCGGGCTGCAGTCTTTCGCGCAGGAACTCCAGCACTTTCTTCCACGCGTCCTCGCTCGCTTCCTTACGGTAGCGCTCAGGGTTGTTAAAAGACTGGAACGCGTGTCCCGCGCCGTTGTAGCGGTGGAACCTGTGCTCGACCCCGGCCGCCGCGAGCGCGGCCTCGTAGTCGTCGACGTCCGCCGGCGCCGGGTTGTTGTCCTCGTTGCCGAAGAAGCCCATCACCGGGCCGCGGATGTTCTTCGCCAGCTGGATCGCCGGCGGCGTGCCGGGCCCCATCGCGAGCTTCACGCGCCCGCCGTAGAAGATCGCGCAGGCGGCGTAGCGCGAGTCGGTCGCCGCGCCGAGCCAGGCCACCCGCCCGCCCCAGCAGTGGCCGATCACCGCGATCTGCTTCGCGTCCACCCCGGGCTGCTTCGCCAGCACGTCGAAGGCCGCCTTGAGATCCAGCTCGGTCCAGTCGTCGCGGAACTCGTCGCGCTTTTGCTGCATCTCGGCCGTCTTCGGCCACCAGTGGAAGATGAACGGCACCGCCACCGCGTAGCCGTTATCGGTGTAGCGCTGGGCGGTGGCGAGCGTCACCGTGTCGTTCTCCACCCCGGTGTGCCCGACCGGGATGTGCTGGCACAGCACGATCCCCGCGTGCGGCCCCTTGCCCGTGGGCATGAACACGAACACCTCCATCGGGCTGGCCTTCACCTTCGTCGTCTCGATCCGGTACGCCATGCCTCCTCCTTCGAAATCGGGGTCAGAGTCGATTTTTCAGGCGATCATATCCGCCATGGCCCGGCGTCACCACCACAACGTCTACGTCGTCGAGCTCTCGCCCGAGGTGCTGCAGCACGCGCGCTTTCGCAAGGCGAACCCGGACTACGACGCCGCCAAACCCTGCCTCTACGTCGGCATGACCGGCCTGACTCCCGAAGCCAGGTTCAAGAAGCACAAGCAAGGCGTGCGCGCGAACTCATTCGTCGAGCGCTACGGCACGCGCTTATTGCCGAAGCTCTACGCCTACGCCAACCCGATGCCCTACGAGGCCGCGCGCGAGATGGAGGTCGAGCTCGCGATCGGGTTGCGGGAGGAGGGCTACGGCGTGTGGCAGGGTTGAAGATCGCTACTGCGCCGCGAGCGGATACATCGGCGCGCCGCCGATGCTCTTGGTCGTGCCGCTGGTTTCGCTGTTGACGAGCCAGCTCGCCAGCGTTCCGCCGGCGCCGCCCGCCATCGCGACGTAGTGGAACGTCGTCGCCGCCGGCGGCAGCCCGCTCAGCGCAACGCCGGCGTTCGCCGACGGCCAGGCCAGCGACCCGTCCGTGCCCACGCGCGCCGCGAAGATCCCGGTCGGCCCGCCCGGGTTGTTGACGTACGCGCCGCGCGACCAGGCGGCCGCCAAGTTCCTCCACTCCTACCTGGTCGCCCTTCTCGGCATCGCCGCCGCCACGATCGTCTGCATTTTCGTTTTCCATCTCGGGACCGGCGTGCTGGCCGCGGCGATCG
>Ga0210112_1000086_pt1 | contig 24296 bp, 22 predicted proteins | sample Joice_ThreeSqC_D_FD_184875 | JGI IMG/M metagenome (GOLD analysis project Ga0210112, IMG submission 184875) | Wetland microbial communities from San Francisco Bay, California, USA, that impact long-term carbon sequestration - Joice_ThreeSqC_D2... | ecosystem: Environmental > Aquatic > Marine >... | reverse complement strand
CCGCACCCTCGTGATCGGATCGAAGCTGGTCCGGGACGTCATCGAGGCCGGTGAGATCCGCGCGGTCACCCTGACCGGGAGCGGGCCGGCGGGCCGTGCGGTAGCAGCGGCCGCAGGGGCCGTCCTGAAGAAGACGGTGCTGGAGCTCGGCGGAAGCGATCCCTACGTGGTGCTCGAGGATGCCGATCTCGACGAAACCGTCGCCACCTGCGTGAACTCCCGCCTCATCAACAGTGGGCAGAGCTGCATCGCCGCCAAGCGGTTCATCGTGGTGGATTCGGTGCTTCCCGAATTTCTGCGGCGGTACGTCGAGCTGATGGCGACCAAGCGGACGGGGGACCCGTTCGAAGAAGGTGTGGACATCGGGCCCCAGGCGCGGCGGGATCTCCGGGACGAACTACACGCCCAGGTCACGAAGTCGATCTCGCTGGGGGCGGAGCTCCTCCTCGGCGGCACGGTACCGTCGGGGCCCGGGGCCTTCTATCCCCCGACGGTGCTCGCGGGGGTCCGGCCCGGCATGCCGGCCTACGATGAGGAGCTGTTCGGGCCAGTGGCGGCGGTCATCGGGGCAAGGGACGAGGCTGACGCCGTCCGGATCGCCAACGACAGCGCCTTCGGGCTCGGCGCGGCGGTGTTCACCAGCGACGTCGAGCGGGGGGAACGGATCGCGCGGGACGGGCTCGATGCCGGGGCGTGCTTCGTGAACGCCTTCGTGAAGTCGGACCCGCGGCTTCCCTTCGGGGGAATCAAGGAGTCCGGCTACGGCCGGGAGCTTTCCGTCTTCGGCATCCGGGAGTTCGTGAACGCCAAGGCGGTGTACGTGCGGTAGCGCTGCTCAGGGGTTGGTCGGCCGGACGTCCAGCTCCGATACGAGGGCTCGTTCGGGCAACTGCAGCGCCGCCAGCACCGTATCCGCGATGTCCTCCGGCCGGAGCTTCCCCTCCGGGTTGCTCAGCTGCGATCCGGATTTGTCGAAGAACGGCGTCACGACGGAACCGGGACAGATCGCGGTCACCCGGATTCCGTGCTTGCGCACCTCCGCGAACAGGGACTTGGAAAAGCCGAGCACGGCGTGCTTGGAGGCGCTGTAGGCGGCGGCGTTCGGCACCGGGTTTCGCCCAGCCAAGCTGGCGATGTTGACGATGTGGCCTCGCTGCCGTTCGAGCATTCCGGGGAGGAAGGCCCGGGTCATGAGGAACGTGCCGCGCACGTTCACCGCCATGATCTCGTCGAAGGCGGCCGTGTCCATTTCGGCCACGGGCACGAAGTGGGCGAGTCCGGCGTTGTTGACCAGCACGTCCACGGGTCCGAGCTCCGACCGGACGGCGGCGGCGAACGCGCGGACCGCGCCCTCGTCGCTGACATCACACGCCCGCCCGAGCGCGGTGCGGCCCGACGTCCGCAGCGTTTCCACCAACTCGGCCACGCGCTCGCTCGTGCGGGCGCAGACCGCCAGCCGGGCGCCCCCGGAGGCGAGTGCGGCTACGATGGCGCGTCCGATTCCCTCGGTCGCACCCGTGACGACACAGGTCTTGTCGCTGAGATCCATACCGGAAAACTAAGCGAGGAATGCCGTTTTCCGGACCCTTGCGAGGCTCCGGACGCGCCGTCATGTTCCGGAACCCCTAGGAGGAGGTGAGACCGTGAAGGTCTACACAGGAGATATGATCCGCAACGTCGCGGTCGTCGGCCACGGCGCGAGCGGAAAGACCAGCCTGGTCGACGCCCTCGCGTTCGTGGCCGGCAGCAGTTCCAGGCACGGTTCCGTGCCGCAGGGAAGCGCCCTCACCGACTACACCCCCGACGAGATCGAGCGGCAATACTCCATCAACCTCGCGCTCGCGTACGCCGAGTGGAACGGCGCCAAGATCAACCTGATCGACACTCCCGGATACCTCGATTTCATCGGCGACGCCATTGCCGGCATCGCGGCGGCCGACGCCGCGCTCCTGGTCGTCAGCGCGACGGCCGGGGTGGAGGTCGGCACGGAGAAGGCTTGGGAGTACGCCACGGAACGCGGGATTCCCCGGCTCTTCTTCCTGTCGCTCCTGGACAAGGAGAACGCCGACTTCGAGAAGGTCTTCCAGGACATCAAGGACAACCTCACGGCCAAGGTGATCCCGATCGAGATCCCCGTGGGGGAGGGGCCGGACTTCCGCGGTATCATCAACCTCTTCTCGCGGAAGTGCCATCTGTACAAGAAGGGCACGAAGACGGGCGAGTACGATGAAGTCGACATCCCCCCCGAGTTTGCCGATCGGTTCGAGCGGTACTCGCAGGAGCTGATCGAAACGATCGCCACGACCCGGGACGATCTGCTCGAGCGGTACCTCGGGGGCGAGGAGATCACCCGCGACGAGGCGATCACCGCGATGAAGGCCGGCGTGGCCGCCGGCGAGATCTTCCCGCTTCTGTGCGGCTCGGCGACGCAGACGTACGGCGTGCGTGCGCTGCTCTCCAAGATCACCGAGCTGGTGCCGGCGCCGACGGAGCGCCCCGCAGCCACCGCGCAAACGTGGGGTTCGGCGGAGGCGGTGGATCTGCCGCGGACGGACGATGCCCCGTTCGTGGCGCAGGTGTTCAAGACGGTGTCGGAGCCGCACGTGGGGGACGTGACGTACTTCCGGATCTGGTCGGGGAGCGTGAGCAATGGCGCCGATGTCTTCAATGCCCCCCGGGGAGCCGCCGAGAAGCTGAACCACCTGTCGATCTCGCAGGGGAAGGACCGGACCGAAGTGCCGAAGTTGCAGGTGGGTGATATCGGTGCGGTCGCGAAGCTGAAGGACACGCACACCAACGACACGCTCTCGACTGAGCGCGTGCAGGTGGTGCTGCCGAAGATCCCGTTCCCCGAGCCCCTCACGGTGCTGTCGGTGGATGTGAAGCAACGCGGCGAGGAGGATAAGCTGTCCACGGGTCTCCAGAAGCTACACGAGGAGGACCCGACCTTCACCCACCAGTTCAATCCCGAGCTGCGGCAGACCCTGATCGGCGGCCGTGGCGAGCGGCACCTCGAGATCATCCTGGGGCGCCTGCAGCGAAAGTACGGGGTTCATGCCGAGCTCGGGCGCCCCAAGGTGGCGTATCGCGAGACGTTCAAGGGCAGGGCCGAGGGGCAGGGCCGCCACAAGAAGCAGACCGGCGGCCGGGGCCAGTTCGGTGACTGCTGGGTTCGGATCGCACCGCTCCCCCGTGGCTCCGGCTACGAGTTCGAGGACCACATCAAGGGTGGTGTGATCCCGGGCAAGTATGTCCCGGCGGTGGACAAGGGCGTGCAGGAGGCGGCGGCCCGCGGCGTGGTGGCGGGGTACCCCGTCGTCGACTTCAGGGCCGAGTGCTACGACGGCTCCTACCACGACGTCGACAGCTCCGAGATGTCGTTCAAGATGGCCGGCATCCTGGCGTTCCGAAACGTGGCGCCGAGGGCCAAGCCCATCCTGCTGGAACCGATCCTCGAGGTCGAGGTGTGGACGCCCGAGGACAACCTCGGTGAGGTGATGGGTGACCTCTCATCGCGGCGGGGTCAGATCCTGGGAAGCCAGGCCGACGGGCGCCTCACGAAGGTCCGGGCCTACGTGCCCGAGGCGGAGATGTTCCGGTACTCCACGCAGCTGCACTCGATGACCCACGGCCGTGGCAGCTTCCACTGGTCGTTCTCCAGCTACCAGGAAGTGCCGCCGGATATCGCGGAGAAGCTCCGCGAGGCGCGCGAGAAGGAGCTGGAAGAGGAGAACGGGCGGTAGCTGCCCGGCGGTTACGTAACGGGGCCGGCTGCCGTGTGGCAGCCGGCCCCGTGCCGTTCGGGAGGGCGTTACTTTCGCTTGGTGGACCGCCGTCCCCCGTTCTTGGATCCCGCCTTGGCGCCGTGGCGCTCGCCCACCGCGGAGGTCGGGAAGTCCGCGACGATCCCGTACTCGGGCTCGGCGAGGCCGGCCGCGACCAGCACTTCCTTGCGGGCCTGCGGATAGATGTACCGGTCGCCCTGGTAATTGCGCAGCACGACCTTCTCTTCGGTGATGCGCTCCACGTATTCGGGAAGCAGAGGGATCTTGCCACCGCCCCCCGGGGCGTCGATCACGAAGTGCGGCACGGCCAACCCGCTGGTCCAGCCGCGGAGCCCACGGATGATCTCCAATCCCTTGGTGACGGTCGTCTTGAAGTGCTCCACCCCGGCCACGTTGTCGCACATGTAGATGTAGTACGGACGCACACGGGCCGCGAGCAGCTTCTGCATCAGCTCCCGCATCACGGCGACGTCGTCGTTCACGCCCTTGAGGAGCACCGTCTGACAACCGAGCGGCACGCCGGCATCCGCCAGCATGCCAAGTCCCCTGGCCGCGGCCGGTGTCAACTCGACCGGGTGATTGAAGTGCGTGTTGATGTACAGTGGATGGTGCTTCTTGAGCACCGCGCACAGCTCGGGCGTGATACGCTCGGGGAGGTGGCACGGGACGCGGCTGCCGATCCGGATGATCTGGAGGTGACGGATCTTCCGCAGTCGGGTCAGGATCTGATCGAGCCGGCGGTCGGAGAGGAGCAGCGGATCGCCGCCGGACAGGATGACGTCGCGGATCTCGGTATGCTGCTCCAGGTACTTGAACGCGCTCTCGAGCTGCGCGAGGGGGATCTTCTCCGGGTCCCCCACCTTCCGCCGGCGGGTGCAGAAGCGGCAGTACGTGGCGCACACGGGACTCACGAGGAAGAGGGCACGGTCCGGATAGCGGTGCGTGATGTTCGGCACCGGGCTGTCCGACTCCTCGTCGAGACTGTCGGCGACGCCGTCGATGACTTCGAGCTCCTGGAGATCCGGCACGTACTGGCGCCAAATCGGATCGCCCGGCTCCTGGATGAGATCCGCCATGGCCGGCGAGATGCGAAACTCGAAGTTGTCCACCGCCTCCTGCAGGCGCCCGAGTTCGGGGAACTCGTCGGTCCCGAACCGCTCCACGAGCTGCTGGAGCGTGCGTATCGAGCGTTCGTGGAGGAGTTTCTGCCAATCAGCCATAATGTCCCGTCGCTGTTTCGGGAGGATCGAGGACTTTGGTATAGACGATCAAGTCATCCTGTGGCGCGTAGTACTCCGGGATGCGTGCGGTCCTGCCGTAGCCAATCGACTCGTAAAACCCTCTGGTCGGCGCGTAGTCCTCGCGCGAGGAGGTCTCGACCACCACCAGCCGTCCGTCGCGGGACGCAATGTCCCGCTCGGCGGCTTCCATCAGGCGCCGTCCCAGCCCGAGCCGCTGCGCGGCCCGGTCGACGACGATCCAGTACAGATCCCAGGTCGCCGTGGTGCACGGTGTCGGGCCGTACAGTGTGAACCCGAGGAGCGTTCCTCCGTCGTCGTACGCCCCGATTCCGTGGTAGTCCTTTCCGGGGTGCGCGACGGCGCCGTCGAACACCTCGACCGCCACGTCGGTCTCGTCGTCGCGGAAGACTCCCGTGCCCGCGACCATGGGGCGAATGAGGCCCCGGTCCGCGGCGCGCAGCGGCGCCAGCACGACGACGGCGTCGGGAGCGCTCACGCGGCGGACGACGCCCTGCGGCGCGCGGTGCGCGACGCGGCGCGCTGCACCGCGGCGTCGACGACGTGTGTGACGAGATCGGCGTACGACCAGCCAGCCGCGCGCGCCATGTTGGCCAGTCCAGCGTCCTGGGAGAGATCGGGGTTGGGATTGACCTCCAGGACCCACGGTTGGCCCTCACCGTCGAGGCGCAGGTCGACGCGGCCGTACCCGTGACCCTCGACGGCCTGCCAGGCCTCCGTCGCCGTCCGAACGAGGCGCGCTGCGAGCGCGCCATCGATCTGTGCGGGGCAGACGGGTTTCGTCCCGGCATATTCCGGGCTGTCATCGTGCCACTTCGCCGCGAAGGACACGATCGGCCAGGCGCCGCTGGGCATCTCGGAGAAGTCGATCTCCGAGACCGGGAGCACGTTCCCACCGACGAACCCCACATTGAACTCGCGGCCCGGCACGTACTCCTGCACCATCACCTGTCCGTGCCGCCGGTGCAGCTGACGCACGCGGTCGGCCAGCGCCTGGGCACTGGCGACGACTGATGCCTGCTCGATCCCTATGCTCGCGTCCTCGGCGGCCGGCTTGACGATGGCCGGGAGGAGGAAGTCGTCGCCGGATCCGTCCAGCGCCGGAATGGACCACCGCGGGACCGGGAGCCCATGCGACTGCAGCACCGCGTTGAGCACCGGCTTCCGATGGCAGACCGTCATCGTCCAGGCCGAGGTTCCGGTGCACGGGATGCCCGTCAGCTCGATGGCCGATGCCACGGGGTACTCGAGCCGACTCACGCCGCCGACGCCCTCGCAGAGATTGAACACGAGATCGGCACGGCGCACCGCGGCGAACCAGGCCAGGTCGAGTGCCACCGGAACGCGCTGGACGTCGTGACCGTCCGCGGCGAGGACGTCGCAGACGGCCTCCACCGAATCCAGGACCCCTTCGATGTCTTCCGGCGCCCAGTGGTCAGCACCGCTGTCGTAGATCACGGCGATCCTCACGTCGCCACCTCGGCCACCGGCTCCGGTGCGATCTCGCGGCCGGTGATCCGACGCCACGCGATGCGTGTCACGCTCTGGATCAGCTCGTCGTAGGACATCCCCTCCGCCCGCGCGGCGCACGGAAAGCAGCTGTTGGCCACCGGATCGGGGATGATCCCCGGCAGGGGGTTGATCTCGATCACGTTGACGGTGCCGTCGGTATCGAGCCGCACGTCGACGCGGCCCCAGTCCCGGCATCCCAGTGCATGGTACGCCGCGATCGAAGTCTCACGGATGCGGGCGGCGAGGCCGTGGTCGATCCGCGCCGGGCACTCGAGGATCTCGAGCGGGCTGTCCGGCACGTCCCACTTCCACTTCGCCTCGTATCCCATGATGGGAAGCGCGCCAGCGGGCAGGCCCTCGAAACGGTAGCGGATGATCGGGAGCGCCCGAGCCTCCCGGCCGTTTCCGAGGATCGCGACGGTGAACTCCTCGCCGGGGAGAAAGGCTTCGACCAACACCGGCTGCCGGTAGGTGTCGAGCAGGTAACGCGCCTGTGCCTGTGCCGCCTCGGCGTTCGCCACGTAGTTGGCTTCCGCGATACCCTTGGACGAGCCTTCCCACACCGGCTTCAGGAACACCGGATAGCGCTGGCCGTTCGCCAGCACGCGGAGGTCGTCCATGGATTCGATCCAAGTGAACGACGCGGTGGGGATGCCCCGCTGCCGAAACACTTCCTTGGCGCGGACCTTGTGGAGCGACAGTCCCAGGGTCAGCGGGTCGCTCCCGAGGTAGGGCACGCCGAGGAACTCGGCGATCGCGGGGACGTGCGCCTCGCGATTCGGACCCAGCGCGCCCTCGGCCATGTTGAAGAGGAAGTCGACACGCGCCGCCGCGAGCCGCGCGGCAAAGTCGCCGACGGCCTCGAGCGGCACCACGTCGCCGAAGACGCGGAGGGCGTCGCGTACCGCCGCGATCGTCTCCTCGTCATCCCATTCTACGTAGGCGTCAGTGAGGGGCTCGAAGGTGGTGCGCCGTTCGCCGTCACGATCGATGACGACGTCAGCTGGTCGCTGGTTGAATGCGAGCCCAATGCGCAAGTGCACTCCGGTCGGAGTTCCTGTTGCGCAACACGATAAGAGAACACGATGAGATATGCAATAGTTTTTTTCGGACGTTGTCTGCTGTCGCCGCGGGATTTCCGTCCGTCAGCGTCCGTGAACGACGGCCTCGATGCGGTGGTGAAGCCGCGCGGAAGGGGTCAGCGGCGGTCGGTGCGCCGCTCGTACCGGCGGAAGCTGTGCGCGAACGCGTGCCGCGCATCGGTGTCGAACCGGACGTCCTCGACCAACTGCCAGTCTTCCATCGCGAACGGCGGGAACGTCGTGTCTCCCTCGAAGGAGGCGTGCACGACGGTGAGATGGATGCGGTCCGCCAGCGGGAGCGCCTTCGCATAGACGTCCCCGCCGCCGGCGATGAACACCTCGGCGTCGCGGTGGGCGGAGCTGAGGGCGGTCTGGAGGTCGTGCGCGACGTCGGCGCCTGGCGCCCGGTAGGCGGCGTCGCGCGTCAGGACGACGCTCCGGCGGTTCGGCAACGGCGCCGGCAGCGTTTCGAAGGTCTTCCGTCCCATGACGACGGTGTGGCCGGTCGTCAGCGTCTTGAAGCGGCGCATGTCCCGGGGCAGGCGCCACGGGAGGGAGCCGTCGCGCCCGATGACCCGGTTCTCGGCCATGGCGGCGATGAGCGAGACGATCAGACCGCCACCTCCGCCTGGATCCGTGGATGCGGATCGTACCCCTCGACGCGGATGGTGTCGTAGGTGAAGTCGTCGATCGAGCGGACCGCCGGGTCGAGCACCAGCCGTGGCCGCGGCCGCGGCTCCCGCCCGAGCTGCAGACGCGCCTGTGCGAGATGGTTGCGGTACAGGTGCGCGTCGCCGAAGGTGTGGACGAACTCCCCCGGATCCAGGCCGGTGACCTGCGCCACCATGGCGAGAAGGAGCGAGTAGGACGCGATGTTGAAGGGAACGCCGAGGAAGACGTCCGCACTGCGCTGGTAGAGCTGGCACGAAAGCCTGCCGCCCGCCACGTAGAACTGGAACAGGATATGGCATGGCGGTAGCGCCATCGCGGGGAGCATCCCCGGATTCCACGCCGTGACGATGTGACGGCGCGAATCCGGGTCTCGCTGGATGCCGTCGATGACGGCCCTAAGCTGATCGACGGTCGATCCGTCCGGCGCAGGCCAGGCGCGCCACTGCGCGCCGTAGATCGGGCCGAGGTCCCCTCGCTCGTCCGCCCACTCGTCCCAGATGGTCACTCCGTGCTCACGGAGGTAGCTGACGTTGGTGTCGCCCCGGACAAACCAGAGCAGCTCGTGCACGATGGACTTCAGATGGAGCTTCTTGGTGGTGACGAGTGGAAACCCATCTGCCAGATCGAACCGCATCTGGTACCCGAACACCGAGAGGGTGCCCGTGCCGGTCCGGTCCGGCTTGTCATGACCGTTGTCCAGGATATGGTGCAGGAGATCGAGGTACTGTCGCATCGCGTCCGGCGCCGAGCGGGGGTCCCAACTCTGGGGGCCGGCGGACGGTCGCCGGCCGCTCTATAGAGGAATTAGCGCGGATCCGGATCCCGAAGCAACTCCAGCTTGGGAATCGCCCACCCCGCACCCCGCTCGAGCTGCCGCAGCCGCGCGGCGATGTCGGCTGGGATGGGCTCCGCCTCTGGTCCCACTTTGAAGCCCACGGCCGGCGTCGCGTGGCCCGGGAAGATCACGCCGGGGTTGAAGACTCCGGCCGGATCGAACGCCGCCTTCACCGATCGGAACAAGCCGACGATCCGTTCGCCGTAGAGCGCCCCGACCGCGGCGACCCGCAGCCGTCCATCGCCGTGCTCACCGCTCGGCGTCCCCCCCAGCTGGACCACGAGAGCGGTGACGCGAGCGAGCAGCCTTTCGAGCCTGGCGCCGAACCCCGGCTCGGTGGTGTCGACGAGGGCGTTGACGTGCAGGTGGCCATCGCCCGCGTGCCCGAAGGCCACGACTTCGATCCCGGCCTCGGCGGCAGCGGCATGCACACCGCGGAGATAGGTGCCGAGGTGCTCGACCGGCACGCAGCCGTCCTCGATCACCTGCATCGACCGCCGCGTGTCGGGCAGCCGTGCGAGCGTCGGGCTCGCCGCGTGGCGGAGGCTCCAGAGCGTCTCCCTCTCGCCCTGCCGGAAGGCGCTCTGCGTGAACGCGGCGATCGCTGCCACATCCTGCCGTGCTGCGCCGACGGCGCCGCGCACCTCCGGATCGTCACCCTCGAAGTCGAGCAGCAGGGCCGCCTGCCAACCGCCCACCGGAAAGGCGGTGTTGCGCTCCGCCAGTTGCAGGAACGACCGATCGAGGAGTTCCAGGGCGGTGGGCCCGGTCGGCGTGAGGCACGCGATCGCCGTGGGGAGCTGCTCGAGATCGTGCAGACCGACGAGGAGCGACGCTACCGCCGCCGGTCGGGGAGCGAGCCGAACCTGCAGTGCCATGATCACGCCGAGTGTTCCTTCGGAACCGACCACGAGATCCACCAGGCTCCCCGAGTCGAGGAAGGCGTCGAGCGCGTACCCCGCCGAGTTCTTGGTGGTGCGGGGGAAGCGCGTCCGGATCTCGCCGCCGGCGGCCTCGATGAGCGGCGCCGGTCCGTGAGCGAAGCGGCGCTCGAGATCCGAGCCCACCAGCGGGGGCGGGTCGTGTCGTGACAGGCGGACGATTTCCGCGTCGCCCGTCACCATCTCCACGTCTTCGACCCAGTGGCGCATCGACCCGAAGCGCAGCGAGTGCGCACCCGATGCATTCGTCGCGGCCATCCCGCCTAGGGTGCAGTAAGCGGAGCTGGACGGATCGGGGGGCAGCCGCCATCCGTGCGGCTCCGCCGCTTGGTCGAGGTCGCGCCATGTGACCGCGGCACCCACGGTCGCGTGGCCGTCCGCCACGTCGAGCGGCTCCTTGAAACGCTGCAGGTCGACGATCACGCCGCGGCCTATGTTCCCGCCGGGGATCCCGCTCCCGGCTCCACGCGGCACGAGCGCCCAGCCCTCGCGTGCTGCCTGGCGCACCAGCGCGCACACGTCGCCGCTCGTATGTGGGAGGGCCACCGCGTCGGGAACGATGCGGTACGGTCCGGCACCCTCGGCATACGCCGCGCGGGACCGCAGGTCAGTGAAGAATGCGCCGCCGAATCCGGGCGGTGCCGGGAGGTCGGGCACGCGCCGCAGCCTATGGATCGAGCGTCACCGCGGCGTTCGGCGGCACCCGCTGCCACCTGCCGCGCGCGAGCCGCCGGAAATACCAGCGGACCAGCCTGTTGCTCGGCGCTACGAGTCGCGTCATCGAGATCGTGTGCAGCACGTCGGTCCTGCTGATCTTGACCTTGTGGTCGGGGTCGAGGAGGCGGTCGTCACGCTCGGCCAGCTCCAGGGTCTGGACCGCGAAGTAGAGCGCGGTGAGACAGAAGAGGCGTATGCCATACTGCCGGCGCGACAGCAGGGTCGAGTACTCGAGCGCGTCGAGCAGGTGGCTCTTCGTCTTGAGGATCAGGCGGTGCATCACCCGGAGCGCCGCCGCGCGGTGGCGGCCGTCGTGCAGCTCGTCGGGCGTGATCCCGGCCAGCTGACACAGCTCCTGCGGGACGAAGCTCCACCCCCGGCGCCGGTCGTCCGCGACGTCCTTGATGATGTTGGTGAGTTGCAGACCGAGCCCGAAGCTCGTCGCGAGCTCCCGGAGGCGCACGAACCGGCCGACGTCCCTCTCGTCGGCGTGGAGGCGGAACAGGTCGGTCAGGAGGTGCCCCACCGTGCCGGCCACGAAGTAGCAGTAGCGATCCAGCTCGTCCACTGTTTCCAGGGCTTCGACGTGGGCCGTCGAGCCGTCCGGCTCTCCCTTGCGCCTGGCGAAGCCCGCCATCCCCCGAGACATCTCCTGCACCCAGGGCCGGATCGCGGCACGCTGCGCGTCGGGCAGGCGGCCGAACTCGCGCAAAACGACGTCCGCCTCCCGGGCAAGCAGTTCCTCGTCGCTTGCCGCAGAGGCGAATGCCTCGCGCAGCCGGTCCGCACCCCGGGCTCCGGACTCGAGGCAGCCGCTGAAGTCCTGCAGCAGCCCGTACTTCTCTTCCGGGGCGAGGGCGACGCTGTCCTCGATCGTATCGGCCACGCGGCAGAGGAGGTATGCCACGAGCACGGAGTGGTCGAGCCCAGCCGGTAGCAGCCGGATGCAGATCGCGAAGGTGCGCGAGACCTTCGGCAGCATCTCGCGGCAGAAGTCGGCGTCGGCGGCCGGTGGCGGCACGAAGAGCGCGGCGCGGCTCACGTCACCGGGCTCGGTGTCGCTTGAGCAGTCCGGCCGCCAATGCGCGGACCGAAAAGACAGCCCGGGGGTCGGCCGTCTCACTGATCACGCCGGCGGCGGCTGACCGTAGCCGGCTGCTCCGGCGCACGCCGCGCGCCACGACGTCGCCGACCCACGGGCTCGACATCCAGTTCTCCGCGATGTGATAGCCTGCGTAGCGCGGCAGGAACCGCCGTCGCAGTGTCTCCGCATAGGTCGCCAGGGCATCACGCGCACCGTCGAGGGCCGCGGAGACGTGTTCGGCGGCAGCCTCGCCGCTCTCCATCGCTTTGCCGATTCCCTCGCCGGTGAACGGATACGTCGTGGCGATGGCTTCTCCGGCCGCCACGACGCTCGCTCCGTCCCACGCACGCCGCAGCTCGAGGCCGCAGCGCAGCATCGCTCCGATGAGGCGGGTCGCCGCGCGCCGTGACGACCAGACCGCACGGGCGAGCGCAAACTGCTCGGTGAACGCCGCAAACGTCCGTCGGAGGTTGACCCGGCCGTGTCGCTCGTGCCGGCGGAAGACGCCGCAGCCGACGTTGTACCGGCCGTTCCCCAGCGGGAAGATCCAGGCGTAGCCGGGTAGGATCGAGCGGTCGAACGAGATCACCAGCTCGTCGATGTCCACCGCTGCCTCGATGTAGCACCTGAGGGCTACGGCGTCGGTGCGCCGTCCGTGGTCCCGGATGAGCCCCGGGGTGAGCGACAAGTCGGCACCGGTGGCGAGCACCGCGTAGCGCGCGCGGATCGGCTCGGCGGCCTCTCCCAGGCGCAGGATCACCCCCTCGTCGCGGGATACGACCTCGGTGACCCGCGCGTTCCGGAATGCGGCGCCTCGGCGGAGTGCTTCCTGCAGCAGCAAATCGTCGAGCTCGACCCGAGGCAGCGTGACGAAGTCCCCCGGGAGATCGACGCGCACGCCGGACGGGCTGAAGACGGAGAGCGTTCCGGTGCGGTGGCCACGGGACGCGACCGCCTCGTAGAGGCCCGCCCGCCGGAGGCACTGCAGGGCGTCGGGGATCAACCCGTCACCGCACACCTTCTCCCGCGGGAAGGCCGCCTTGTCGACGATCAGGACCGCGTGCCCGCGCTCGGCCAGCACTCGGGCTGCCGTCGAGCCGGCCGGGCCCGCACCGATCACGACGGCGTCCCACGATGACCGTGCAGCCCAGCTGGCGTCCGACGCCACTCCCCGCTCACGCGCCATCATCGCCGTCTTGTGGAACCGATCTCCAGCTCGAGGGCGGAGAAGATCCGACGGAGCATCTCGTCGCCCGGCGTGCCGGGAGGTGCCATGATCTCGTTCTCTCGTGCCGTGACGGAGGGATCGACCACCCGCCGCATGACCGCTTCGGCCGACAGCTGCGTCAGCCCCTGGTCGATGAGATCGGCGAAGAACCGGAGCCGCACTTCGCGCCGCGGATCGAGGCTGGTCCCGCTCGTCGAGCGCCGCTCGACGACGTCGTACCAATCCGTCTCCAGGTACCCCTCGGCGGGGCTCGACACGTGGACTGTGAGCCCTTCGCCCACGACCAGCGCGGCGACCGCCGAGATTACCCGGTCGGGTTCGGCGCGCACGGTGTCCCGCAGAGCGTCCGGCAGCGGGGCGAAGAACGGGCGCGCACCGACCGCAGTGCAGGCGACGGCGAGGAAGAGTCCTCCCGCGAGTCCCACTCCGGCCCGCCACGCGGTGATGTGTCTCGATGTCCCGGTCGGTTCCGCCATGCCGGCAAACCCCTCGATGTCAGTCCAGCGGTGCGGGGCAGTGCATCCGCGCCACGCCGCAGCAGAAACATGTCCGCGAGTGCGCGCAGACTTCAATGTGTCCCGCGTCCCTAGGCGCCGAGGCCCTTGCGGATCTCTCGTGCGATGCGCTCGAAGGCACCGCGGCCGCCTGGATCCGAGCCGCCGGGGCGGACCTCGCCGTGCTCCAGACGGTCGAGTACCCGCTCGAGGCCGACCTGCATCTGCTCGAGCTGCCCGAGGCGCCGACGCGCGAGCGCCACGCCAGCGATCAGACCGACGCCGGCCGGCAGCAGGGCGATGGGGAGCAGGATGCCGAGCGTGATGCCGACCGTCGTGGCGACGGCACCCGATCCCGCGATCGTCGCCGCGCCGCCGAGGTGTGTGCGACGCGTGTTGGACAGATCCGCGAGCAGGTACACGTGACAGGCTGTGTCGTCGAGGCGTGACACCCGGCCCACGATCTCCCGTGCGTGCGCGAGCCGGTACGACCGTCCTCCCATGTCGAATCCCCGCTTCAGCGATGCCACCATGTCCCGCCGGGGCTCCCACGACGTGCGGTCGGGGAAGCGCCGGCGCACGGCGAGCAGCTCGCCCTCGATCATCCAGTGGTGCAGGGCCGCGCGGACCGTGTCCACCTGTCCGGGGACGGCGCGCTGCGCGCTGATGTAGCGGGGTCCGGAGAGCCACGCCGCGATCCCCGGCTCGGCATGCGTGACGGCACGGGTCTGCTCCTCGACCAGCGCCTGCTGCAGGTACCGCCCCGGAATACCGACTTCCTGCCCCAGTTCCAGCAGCTCCCGTTCCGTGAGCCCGTCACCGATGTCGCGCTCGACCGTCTGCAGCTCGGCGGCGCGCTTAATGATGCGCTCGAGCGCCGCGCGGTCGATGCGGGACGCGTCGGGAACGAGGTCGGTCATCTGGTCTCTCCCGCCTCCGGCGTCCCACTCCAGCTCGGCCACGACGGCCTCGCCCTGCCTGCCGCCGCGGGCACCCGTGCGGGACCGGTCCGGGCTCGGCTCCCGCTCGAGGGTGATCTCCTGCAGCGCGTATGCTCCATCGGCCTCCACCAGGTCCATCCCCAAACGCCGGATCGGCGATGACGCCGGCCGCGTTGCCAGCCGTGACCGGCCGGTTCCGCCTGAAGTATGGGGGGAAGGCCTGCAGTCCTTCCAGTGCGGCAACCAGGCGCACGCGCTCGTTGATACGCGGCGCAGCGCGAAGGCGGCTCAGCCCGCCCGCAGCCGCTCGGCAATCCAGGCACCGACGTCGCGCGTGGACGCGCGTCCTCCGAGATCGGGGGTCGTGACGTTCTGCCGGAGCGCCGCCTGTACGGCTTCCTCGAGCGCGGCAGCCCCCCGCGCCAGGCCGAGCTGTGCCAGCATGAGACTGCCGGTGAGCATCGCCGCGAGTGGGTTGGCGACACCCCGGCCGGCGATGGACGGGGCAGAGCCGTGGACCGGCTCGAACAGCCCGGGGCGGCCTGGGTGCAGGTTGGCGCTCGCCGCGAGCCCCATGCCGCCGACGAGCTCCGCTCCGAGGTCGGAGAGGATGTCGCCGTACAAGTTGTTCGTCACGATCACCTGGAATCGCTCCGGCGACCGGACCAGCTCCATCGCGAGGGCATCGACGTATCGGTGCTCCCGCTCGATGCGTGGGAAGGCCGCGCCGACTTCCTCGAAGAGCCGGCCCCACAGCCGGTGGGCGGGCACGGCATTGGACTTGTCGCACATGGTGATCCTGCTGCGCCCGTGGGCATCGGCCCAGTCGAAGGCGGCCTGCAGAATGCGCCGCACGCCGTGCGCGGTGTGGACTTCGTGCGCGATCTGGATCTCGTCGGGCGTGCCCACCGCTTCCTCCGTGCCACGGCCCAAGTACACACCCTCGGTGTTCTCGCGGAAGATCGCAAAGTCGATCTGCCGGCCTTGGGCCGACTCCCGCTCGCGCAGCGGGCAGAGCCCGGGGAGCAGGAGGTGGCAGGGTCTGAAATTGACGTACAGGTCGAGCCGGAATCGCAGCCCGAGCAGGATGTCACGCGCGTGCTCGTTTCCCGGAACACGCGGATCGCCAAGGGCGCCAAGCAGGATGGCATGCACATCGTCCCGCAGGTGTGCGAACCCTTCCTCCGGTAGCGTCTCGCCCGTGGCCAGGAAGTGGTCCGCGCCCCACGGGAGCCGCTCGATGTCGAGCACCGCGCGATCCATGTCCGCGGCGGCCTCGATCGCGGGCAGGGCCGCGTCGATCACCTCCGGGCCGATTCCGTCACCGGGGATCACGGCGATGTCGAAACGTCCCGCCGGTTCACTCATCCACTTGCAGGCCGCAGGTAGCGCAGTAGCGCCACTCCGGCTCCACCGGATCTCCGCACCGTCGGCACGCGATCGTGTCGATGCGCAGGCCGCAGTACGGGCAGAACCGCACGGCGCGGTCGGCCGGCAGCACTTCGGCGCACCCCGGACAGACCGACACGTCCACGTGATGCACCGGCTCGAACACGAGGTTCTGTCCGCGCCCCCCGGCCGGCGGCAGTGTCGGGTCGGCAACGGGGGCCACGGGCGGGGGTGGCGGTGGTGAGGGCGCGGACGCTCCCGGCGGCCCGAACGGGAATGCCGGCGGTGCAGCCGGGGGGGGGGCGTATGCGTCCTCGGCGTGGGCGACGCGCCGCACGGCGTCCCGGTTGAGCGTCATGGTGGCGGCTGCAAACTCGCGAAAGGCGCCGGGGGTGGGGTTCGGCATCTCCACCTCGGCGGCCAGCGCTCGCTGTGCATCGTCCGGCTGCATCGCCACGTAGCCCCGCTCCCCCGCGAGCAATCGCAGCACCGCCATCTCGTAGTCCTCGATGGCGTCGAATCCCAGCCCCGCTCGGTGCAGCCGGTAGGGGATCAGGCGCTGATACAGCTCCGACACTTGAAACGGGCGCTGCAGGTGGTCCGGCGCGGTCTTCGTCAGCTCGCGCACCAGATACTCGAACAGGCGGTCGACGTCGTCCATGGTCGTGCTCATCTCCACGCGGTGGCCCAGCGGTCGTAGTGAACGGGGGTGATGCCGGACTGTGCCAGGAGCTCGACGCCGCTCGGATCGCGGTACGGCCGGCGATAGAAGACGTGCGTCACACCCGAGTTGATCATCAGCTTGGCGCAGGCGACGCACGGGCTGTCCGTCACGAAGACCACCTTGTTCCGGATCCCCCCGGGTGCCTTCACCAGCGCGTTGACCTCCGAGTGGATGCATCCGCAGTTCCCCGGCACGGTCGAGTCGCACCGGTTGGGCAGGCCGCGGGCGTTGCCGTTGTAACCGATCGCGACGACGTTCTCCAGTTGCGCATCGGTGACGACCGTGCCCACCTGGAGTCGGCTGCACGTCGAGCGCTTGGCGAGCTCCTCGGCCATGCGCATGTAGACCTCGTAGAGCGGGATGCGGTCCGGCTGCGGCGCTGCACCGTCGGGCAGCACATTCAGGGGGTGCGTGTTTGCCGGCACCCCATCCTTGAACTGGGTCATCGCCCCTTCTGGTGTTGGGCCTCGGCCTCGTCGAAATCGACGTCCGGGTCGTAGTCGGGAAACCGTGCTCGACGCGCCATGAGCCATTCCTCGAAATGGGACGGCTCCGCGGCTCGCGAGTGTGTCTGCTCTCTGGCCACCGTCGTCGCCACGTGATCCGCGTACTCGTTCTTGGGATGCCCCGCATGGCCTCGTACCCAGCGCCACGCCACGTCGTGCCCCTCCACGGCCTGCACGAGCTTCTGCCACAGCTCCAGGTTCTCGATCTTCCCGCCCTTGCGGGTCCAGCCGCGCGCAATCCAAACGGGTACCCACTCCTTCATCCCCTTGACGAGATACTCGGAGTCGGAGACGTAGCTCACGCGGAAGCGGTTCCCCTTCCCCGAGAGGAGGGCGAACGTCGCGATCGCGCCGGCAAGCGCCATCCGGTTGTTGGTGGTCGCCGGCGCGGAGAGGTGGACATCGCGCCGCGCGAGCCCATCCGGTGTGCGAATCTCGATCAGCGCGGCTGCGCCGCCGGGGTTGTCACCTTCACGACCGTTGCCGAGACAGCTCTCGTCGGCGTGTACCAGCACGAATTCCTGCGGTCGCTTACGGGATGTCATCGACGATCTCCAGCGGAGGGTCACCGGCCGCCGTCACCTCGCCGATCTCGACGGCGGCAGGCGTGCCTGTCTCGTGCAGCCTGGCGAGCAAGTCGGACGCGGCGTCTCGATCGACCGCCATCAGCAGGCCGCCCGACGTCTGGGCGTCGCACAGCAATGTCCGCATCGCATCGTCGACACCCTCTGGCCAGGCGGTGAAGGATGCTGCTGCCGCGACGTTGCGCACCGTCCCCCCGGGCACGGCACCGGCGGTGATCTGCTCCCGCACGCCCGGAAACACCGGCACGAGCTCGGCGTGAATCCGCGCACCCACGCCGCTCGCAGCGAGCATGGTGTGGAGGTGTCCGAGCAGTCCGAACCCGGTGACGTCGGTCAGTGCATGCACCCCGCCGGATGCCCTGGCCGCCGCGAGCGCGCCGGCGTTGAGCGTCAGCATGCTCCGGATCGCTTCCGCCATCTCCTGTTCTGTCACGGCGCCGCGCTTGAGGGCCGTTGCCAGGATGCCCGTCCCGATCGGCTTGGTGAGCACGAGCCGGTCACCCGGACGCGCGCCGGCGTTGGTGAGAAGCTCGTCGGGACGGACCTCGCCCACCGCGACCATGCCGAGCTTTGGCTCGCGGTCCTCGATGGAGTGTCCTCCGAGGATGAAGGCGCCCGCCTCGATCATCTTGTCCGCGCCACCGCGGATGGCGTCTCCGACGAGTGCGAGGATCTCGGGGTCCCGCGGCCACGCCACGATGTTCAGGGCAAAGAGCGGCGTGGCGCCCATGGCGTACAGGTCGCTCAAGGCGTTCGCCGCCGCAATGGCGCCGAACGTGTAGGGGTCGTCCACGATTGGGGTGAAGAAGTCCAACGTGGCGACGAGCGCCCGGTCGTCGGAGATCCGGTACACGGCGGCGTCGTCCCGAGTGAGGGCCGCCACCAGCACCCGGGAGTCGTCGACGGCGGGCAAATGGCGCAGGACCTGCGCCAGCTCGGCCTGGCCGAGCTTGCACGCTCAGCCGGAGCCGTGCGACAGGCTCGTCAGCTTGATGCGTGGCCGCTGGTCGTGCGGCGTCTCCGCCATGCGCGCTCCTCCGGAAGGGATCGGCGCCCGCTGATCCGGAGCGCCCCTCGACAGTGACGAAAAGTAGCAGGTCGCGCGCAGGGCGCAGCGGCTGTGGGCGGCGGAGCCGCCGCCAGGATCAGGCGGGCATTTCTCCGGCCAGCAACAGGGTGCGGACCGCCAGGACCGCCCACTCCTCGTTCTCGGTCGCGTCGAAGGCTCCGCCGGGCCGCTGGATCGCGCACAGGTACGGGCAGAGTCGGACCGCGATCCGGTGCACCTGCGGGGCGGTTGTCCCGGAGATCGTGTCCAGTGCGTGGAAGAGCGCGGTATCGGGCCAGGTGCCGTCCCCGGTTTGACGCGCCGCCGCGTCGTCGAGCAGCTCAGCCACCCGGGGGCGGTCCGCGAGTGGGCCGTGTACCAGAGCGCCCAGTGCGAAGAAGAAGAGGTTCGGGTCGGTCCCCCGCTCCCAGGGAGCGCGGAAGCACCGCGACGCGACGAGCGATGACGCGTGGTCGCGGACGGCATTGCGGCGGTCTTCTCCGGCCCGCAGGACCGCGCGCAGCGCGAAGCAACTGGCAGCGAAGCGTGCGTCATCCTCGTCAGAGACGGTCACACCCGTGGGAAACACGAGCGGCGCGATCTCCACATCGCGCACGGCGGGCGAAAAGAACCCACGAAGGGCGTGGTGACAGCATCCGTCGCGGTGTCGCGCTTCACTGCAGCCCTCGGCGTAGTGCCCCGGGGCGTTCTGACGGGAGAGCAGGTATCCCACCATTCGGACGAGCGCCGCACAGTCACGGAGGCAGCCGAGGTCCATCAGCTCGCAGGCGGCCCAAGCGGTGTCGACCAGCGAGCCCCCCATGCTGCCGTCCAGGCGGGTGCGGCGGCGGATCTCACGGATCAGATGATCGGCCAACTCGGTATCGTGGGGCTCGCTCGCCTGCAGCAGGCTGCGTCCGACCAGACCGGCCCGCGTCTCCCGCGCAGCGAAGAAGCCCCGGGCCCGCTCGAGCGCACTCCGGATCTCGTCTCCGCCCATGTTCTCCTTCACCCGTTCGGGACCGGACTACCGGTCGTTCCCTCCCATCCTCGGCGCCCACGTGCCCGCCAGTCAGCCGATCGCGACGATCCAGTCGTGGTACACGCCGATGTCGGCCCGGTACTTCGGGCTGCCCGCCCCATCGACCACTCGGCCGCTGGCGAGCACGACGTCGAAGCGGTCGCACCTGCAGCCAGCGACCGCCGGTACGAGCGCCACTGCCGCAAGGGCCCAGTCGATCACGGGAGCACCATCAGCCGGGCCGGCGCGTATGCGGTGCCGCGGAACACGATCCGGTCGATCTTTCGGGTGTTGGCGATGTCCTGGAGCGGATTGCCGTCCAGCACCACGAAGTCCGCGACCGCACCCGGCCGCAGCACGCCCACCGAGTCTACCTGGAGAAACCGCGCTGCATTTCCGGTCGCCGCGAGGAGCGCGTCGCGGGGGAGGAAGCCTGCGCGCACGAGCAGTGCCAGCTCGTCGTGCAGACTGGCGCCCGGAGCGAGCAGTTGATTCGGTGTATCGGTGCCGGCGACGACCGTCCCACCCGCTCGATGGAACATGCGGACGAAGCGGTCTTGATAGGCGCGGGCCCGCTGGAAGCTGCGGAAGTCTTCGGGGCCGAGGCGTGCACGCCGGATCAGGTCGGGAACGTTCCACGCCTCCCGCACCGACCCCGGGACCCCCGAGAGATCGAGGCGGTCGACGTACGCTGGGTCGGCGAGGTGCGCCCACGCGTCGTGCAGGACGAGCGTCGGCGTGAGAAAGACGTCGTGCTCGACCATCGTGCGCGCCGTGCGGTCGAGGGCGGCGGAATCGAGCTGGGGCCACGCCTGCTCGGTGAGATTCCACCCCGTGAAGAAACCACGGTTGTGTGCGGCGAAGTAGCGGCCGGGGTCGGCGACGGAGGCCTCGACGATACCCGAGAGGTGCTCGATGCCGTGGATGCCGAGTTGCGCGGCGGTCACGGCGTCCACTTGTCCGAGATGAGCGGTCACGGGGAGCTTGAGCACCCGCGCCTCGGCGATCACCGCCTCCATCAGGGTACGGTCGACATGCGTGTACAGTTTGGCCATCGCGGCGTCGGCGAGGGTGAGGCGATCGACCGCCTGGCGTGCCTCGGTAGTGGTGCGCACCTCGATCGTCCCTGGCCACGTCGCTGGCGGGCCGTCGATCATGGCGCCGGAGATGTACATACGGGGACCGAGGATCGAGCCGAGGACCGTCTCGTCACGCAGCACGCTCACGCTGTCCAGCACACCGCCGGCGTCGCGGACGCTCGTGACGCCGTACGCGAGGAAGCGGGGCAGGGCCCATCGCTCCATGTGCACGTGCGCGTCGATGAATCCCGGCACCACCCACTTGCCGTCGAGCGGGACGATGATAGCGCCCTTCGGGATGTCCACGGTTGCGGCGGGCCCGATCGCGACGATGTGGGAGCCGTTCACCACGATGACGGCGTCGAGGATGAGCGGCGCACCCGTGCCGTCGAACACTTCCGCCCCCGTGAACGCCGTCTGACCCGCGCCCGGATTGCACCCCAGGGCCAGCGTGAGTGCCGGGACTGCGAGGGCCTCAATCGCTCGACGTATGGTCATGAATGATCTTCCAGCGTCCGTCGATCCGTTGCAGCACCAGCGTGAACGGGCCGCTCGCGGTAACCGAATCGGTCCGCGAGAGCACGAACCGCGCGGTGGCCATCGTGTAGCCCGGCCCGAGTGGCCGGGCAGCGATCTCCTCGAAGTGGAGGGAATCGCGCTCGGCGTCAGGCTCGAAGCGCGGTGCGTAGTTGGCACGGATCCAGGCGTAGCCGTAGTGCGGCTCCCCACCCGACATGAACGACGTAGTCGGCGCGTCCGCGTAGTCGGAAACGAACCCGTCCAGATCCCCGGCGTTCCAGGCGACAGCGGAGTGTGCGAGCATGGCGGTGATCTCGGCAGTGGGGTCCGGCGGCGCGGCTGGTGGGGGAGCGCAGCCGGGCAGAGCGGCCAGCGAGGCGAGGACGAGTGCCCGAGCAATCGATGCGTGCGCCATCAGTGGGCCTCCGTGATCTCGGTTGCTGGCGCGCGACGCCGGTGCCGTCCCACCACCGACCCTCGAGCTGGGGTCAGCTACGCTTGCGACCCGACCTTGTGCCGGAGGACTTCGCGCGCTTCGTTGATTTTCGCGCGGCCTTCTTCACGGGCCGGCCTTTGGGAGCGGTTCTCGACGCCGGCCGCGTGTGCCGTAGAGTCTCCTTGCCGGCATGTGGGTGCGGCGGTTCGTTGGGCTCCGGCGCAGATCGCAGCGTTTCCGGTCTCGACCAGACGATCTCCTCGCCCACCGCCTCCGAGGGGGGCGTTTTCGGAGCGAGTGGCTCTTGGTTCCAGAGATCGGGCCCAACAGGCCCCGACCCATCCGACACAAACGACGAGGACATCATTGGCCTCCTGCGGACGGGCGACTGTACACGTCGAAGTCTTTCCGGCGGCGGGACGGTCCGCAAGGGGCGTCCCGCCCCGCAGGTGTCTTCGGCGGACGGCGCAGCGTGACATTGTCGCTTGACACGTCGTCGTAACGGTTCTTACGTTGGCTGCATATGTTGTGATCCGATATTGGGTTACGCTCACTCGAGGGTACGACGTCCATGCGTCGACATCTATCAGCGTTCGGCATCGCGGCGCTCGTGTTTGGAGCGGCCGGGGCGCAGCCCGCGGCTGCCCAGGTCGCGGAACTCCGGGTGTTCCCGGCCACCGTCACCCTCGGTGTCGGACAGCGGGAGGAGGTGCTCGTCTCGGCCTACAGCGCGTCCGGGGACTATCTGTCCAACGTGCGCTTCCAGTGGTCTGGCGTGAACGATGCGGTCGTTCGGGTCGAATCCGATCCCGCGTCGCCGCCAGGGGTGTTCTACGTCGTCGGCGTCGGCCCCGGCACGGCGGAGCTCAAGGTCCGGACCGGGGGCCAGTCACAGACGCTGTCCGTGACGGTCACCGGCGCCGCCGTTGCCGGCGGTGTCGGTGCGGCCACGATCCTGCAGCTGGAGCCGACGGAGGTGCGGCTGTTCCCCCTCGAGGAGGTCCAGCTTCAGCCGAAGTTCCTGAAGGACGACGGCACGCTGGCGGCGTACAGCCCCCTGACCTATGAATCGGTTCGCCCCGAGATCGCGCGCGTGGATCAGAACGGGGTGGTCGCCGCCATCGAACCCGGGGTGACCGTGATCGAGGCACGCACGGCGAGCGGGCTCAGTCGTCGAGTCCGCGTCGAGGTGACCCCCGCCAACTGGGTCTTCGCCCGGTCCCGGTATGCCCTCGCGCCGCTGGAATCGGATACGCTGCGTGCCATCGTGCCCTCGCAGAGCGGCCGTATGCTCGATCCCCGGCAGTTCAGCGGATGGCGCTCCACGAACCCGAACGTCGTGGCGGTCTCGCCGGTCGGGATCATCACCGCGATGTCGCCGGGCACCGCCGAGATTGCGGCGACCGCGTTCGGGCAGGAGCAGCGGGTGCCGGTCACGGTGCATCCCGCGATCGCGGAGATCAGTCTGAACCCGAAGCGCGGGGATGTGCTCGTCCCGCTCGGCGGCTCGGTGCAGTTCACGGCGACGGCGCTCGCGGCAGACAGCGCACCCATTCCGGAGGCGGTGTTCACCTGGAGCATGGCCGATACCACAGTCGCCGCATTCGATGACAGCACGCGCTCCCTGAATGGTCGCGAGCTCGGCGCCACGGAGCTGACCATGCACGCGCGCGGCTTTCCCGACGCGACGTGGAGCATCGAGGTGGTCGCCACGGGTCTCGCGCTCGACCGCGCGCGGGTTGGAATCGGACGCTCCGACACGGTGGCTCTGCACGCCAGCTTCGCCGACTCCACCGGGGCCGTGCTGGCTCCGGCCCGCCAGGTCAGCTGGAGTTCCTCGGCTCCGAACGTGGCGGCGGTCTCGCCCGACGGCGTGGTTCGCGCCACCGGCCACGGCCGTACGGTGATCGTCGCGTCCACCCCGTGGGGGGTGGCGGATACGGCGCTCGTCTTCGTGCAAGGGGAGATCCTGGTGACGTCCACGCGGGAGGGCACGGCCGACATCTTCGCCTTCGACCGCGATGCTCCCGGGAATTTCCTCCCGGTCACGAGCGGCCCGGGCGACGATATCGGCGCCGCCTACTCGCCGGATGGGTCCCGGATCGCCTTCGCCTCCAACCGCGACGGCAACTTCGAGATCTACCTGGTGGATGCCGACGGCGGCGGACTGGTGCGCGTGACGGAGACTCCGGCGAACGAGACGGAGCCCGCGTGGACGCCGGACGGAACGCGCCTGGTGTACCAGTCGGACTCGTCCGGTGCCCCGCAGATCTGGATCATGCGCGTGGACGGCTCCGGCCAGCGGGCCCTCACCGAAGGACCGGCGAACATGGAGCCCGCCGTCTCCCCGGACGGTGCCACGGTGGCGTTCTCGTCGATCCGTGACGGGACCTACGAGGTCTATCTGATGGACATTGACGGCACGAACCAGCGGAATGTC